>Ga0209382_10000892_pt1 | contig 48208 bp, 44 predicted proteins | sample SoiMetdeltSBSDD5_FD_187599 | JGI IMG/M metagenome (GOLD analysis project Ga0209382, IMG submission 187599) | Bulk soil microbial communities from a Populus tree surrounding site in Tennessee, USA - Soil MetaG P. deltoides SBSDD5 (SPAdes) (version 2) | ecosystem: Environmental > Terrestrial >...
GCGCCCGGACTCTATTCGGCGCGCTTCGGCGGTCCCGGGCTCGACGACCGGGGGCGGCTCGAGCTCCTGCTCGAGCGGTTGCGCGGCGTGCCGATGGCGCGGCGGACCGCCCGCTTCCGCTGCGTGATCGCGCTCGCGGGGCCAACGCGCGCCGAGCAGGTGGTCGAGGGCGTGGCCGAAGGGTTGATCGCCGAAGCGCCGCGGGGCCAGGGCGGGTTCGGCTACGATCCGGTCTTCTTCTACCCGCCGCTCGGCCGGACGTTCGGGGAGCTGTCGGACGAGGACAAGGCGGCGGTCAGCCATCGCGGCCTGGCCGTGCAGGCCGTTCGCCGTCTTCTCACTCAATAGGACTCGTTGCGCCGCGCGGGCGCGGTGGATCAGTGATGGTAAGCTTCGGACGACTTCGGGGTGTGGCGCAGCCTGGTAGCGCACCTGCTTTGGGAGCAGGGGGCCGGAGGTTCAAATCCTCTCACCCCGACCATTCACGCCCGGGCCGGACGGGCACGCATCTCGCCATATTTGTCAGCCGGCGGCCCGAGGCGCCCCTCCGCAACTTATTGATTGTCGAGATCTATCGGCGTGGCCGTTGTCTTGCTAACTCGGACTGGGCAGGAGGTATCTGCCCATCAACCCGATTACGCGACGCGTCGCTCACGCGATGTACGCGGCAGCCGTCGCGGTCGCCGTCCTGGCCGGAGAGGCCGCGGCTCAGAATGCTCAGCCCGGTCCGCCGGCGAGTGAGGGCTGGCTTTTGCTCGCGCCGCCGGCCGTCGCGGAGAAGCGCGCGCTGATGAAGGTCTACTCCGCCGGCTCGGATGCCGAGGTGCAGGCGGCGGTCGCCACCCTGCCCGACGACGACCAGATCCGGCTGGTTTCAAAAATCTACGAGATCCTCACGATCCCGACGCTCGCCGGCCGCACCGAGGCCCTCCTCGACGCGCTTCAGGATCGCTCGGCACCGGTATCCCGGTGGCGGCTCGTCGACACCTTCGAGTCCGCCGCCTCGTGCGAGTCGCAGCGCCAGCGCGCCCTTCAGAAGTTCGAGTACGCCGCGGCGCGGGTGCGTGCCTCGTCGCCCGACGGTGAGGAGCTCGCGTTCGAAGACTGGACGATCTTCGAAGGATTGGCGGCCTGCCGAGTGAGCCGCTGCGTGCCCGAGTCCGTTCTCCTCGTCCGCTAGCTCGGCTCCCCGAAAAAAAGTAACTCGCCGCTTCAAGACGCGCCGGATCGGGCTAGAATGCCGACGGATGAGGATTACCGTCGCTCTGGCGTTGTCGGCTGCGCTGGTCCTCGTTGGCTCTCCCGCCCTTCCGTACAACTGTCCTGTCGTCATCAAGCAGGCCGAGGACACCATCAAGAAGGCTGAAGCGAGCAAGGTGAGCCCCGAGACGCGCCAGCTGATCGACGAAGCCAAGAAGCTTTTGGCCGAAGCCAAGGCCCACCACGAGAACGCCAAGACCAAGCGCGACCACGGCGATGCGGTCCGCAAGGCCAAGACCGCCATCGCCTACGCCGAAGAGGCCATCATTCTCCAGAACCCATAGCGCGCCATTGGGTGAACGTCGCCAACGCTTCGCCGGCAGCGTGGTCTTCATCACGGGCGCGTCATCCGGTATCGGTGCCGCCCTCGCTCGTGAATTCGCCCGAGACGGCGCCGACGTGGTCCTGGCCGCGCGACGCGTCGATCGGCTCGAGGCACTGTCCGCCGAGATCGCCAAGACCGGGCGCCGAGCTCTGGCGCTGCCGTGCGATGTCACCCGCGACGGCGACCTCGAGCGCGCCGTCGACCGGACCCGAGCCGCCTTCGGCAAGCTCGACGTCGTCGTCGCGAACGCGGGCTTCGGCGTGAGCGGCACCCTCGAGCGGCTCTCGGTCGAGGACTACCGGCGCCAGTTCGAGACCAACGTCTTCGGCGTGCTCCGCACGGTCTACGCGTCGCTCGACGACCTCAAGAAGACCCGCGGCCGCCTGGTGCTCATCGGCAGCGTCAGCGGCCACGTCGGCGTCCCCGGCTCGTCGGCCTACTCGATGAGCAAGTTCGCCGTGCACGGGCTGGCCGCCGCCCTCGGCCACGAGCTCGCGCCGTACGGCGTCGCGGTGACCTTGATCAGCCCCGGGTTCGTCGAGTCGGAGATCCGCCAGGTCGATAACCGAGGCGTCTGGCACGCGGAGCCGTCCGGACGTCCTCTTCCGCCGTCGCTCGTCATGGCGACGGCGACTGCGGCGCGCAAAATCGTGAGCGCGGTCGCGCGACGGCGCCGCGAAGTGGTGATCACCGGTTTCGGGAAGGCCGCGGTGCTGCTCCAACGCCATCTGCCGGGCGTCCTCGCGGCCACAATTCGACGTTTCGGTATTAAAGGACGACGAGATCCGCGTTAATATGAGCGCAACGGCGCCGACGCGCCGGGAGGGAGGAGAATGCGCCACTTCACGATCGACGGCTTTCGGGGATTCCGCTCGCGCTTCGATGACGCTCACCTGATCCAAGAGGTGCTCGAGGACGTGCCGGCGCAGCTCGGGCTCAAGCGGGCGATGCCGGCCTTCGTGCTCCCGTACTACAACGGTGTCGTGGCCGAGGATTGCGGGATCAGCGCGTTCGTGTTCCTGGCGGGGGGGCATTTCACGCTCCACACCTTTTCGTTCCGCGAGACGTATTTCGCCGACCTGGTGGCCCCCGACGACTTCGACCCGGCCAAGCTCCGGGCGCTGCTCGAAGCCGTCTTCCCGTGCGCCCTCACCAGCGTGCGCACCGTCGAGCGTCAGGACCTCAAGGACTCGGAGCCGGACGTCGAGAACGACTTCGGCCCGCACCTGTTCCTCAACATCGACGCGTACCAGGGACCGCAGGATCTCGACTCCCTGTTCCAGCTGTTCGATCGGCTCCCCGCCGAGATCGGCATGACGCCGATCATGCGGCCCTACGTCATCCGCGATACCACCAGCGACGGGCAGCCCGTGCTCAGCGCGCTGACGATGATCGCGGAGAGCCACGTGAGCCTTCACGTGTTCCCGCGCGAAGAACGCGCGTACTTCGACATCTTCTCGTGCCGCTTCTTCGACCGGTCGTTCGTCGTGCCGCGGCTGCTGGCGCAGTTCCCCGGTGGAAGCGTCCAGGAAGCGCTGGTCGCCCGGGGCAGCCGCTATCGCTACCTCCGGACCGAGCGGGCCGACGAGCACGCCAAGTCGCGCACCTGGCTTCCTCAGCGATAGGAGCGAACATGACTCGCGAGCCGCGTTTCGATGACCCGAACCTCGTCCGCGAACCGATGACCGTCATCGAGGACAGCGGGCGGGGCAGCGTCCTCTCCCTGCTCGGCCGGATGGGGAAGTCCGCGTTCCAGGGCCGGAAGCTCGGTGAGGCGTTCGAGGCCTGGAAGTCGATGATCGAGGGCGACAGCCTGATCTGCCTGGGCTATGCGGCGTCGATGTCGAGCGCCGGGATGTGGCCGCTGATCACCTGGCTGGTCGAGCGGGGCTACGTCGATGTCCTGGCGTCGACCTCCGCCAACATCACCGAGGACCTGCTCGACATGATGGACGGCGCGCGGGTCTACCGCGTCGACCCCGAGCACGTCGACGACGTTGCGCTCGCCGAGAAGGGCTACTACCGGTTCTACGACCACATCGTCTCGTCCAAGAAGTACGACCAGATGGAGACCGTCGTCACCGGGCGGTTCTTCGACGAGCTCGCCGACACGTGGCGCAAGCCCACGATCCCGACGGTGCGGCTACTCTTCGAGCTGGGCAACTGGCTCAACGCCAAGGGGTTCCAGAAGTCGATCCTGGCGACGACCGCGCGCAACCAGGTCCCGGTCTTCTGCTGCGGGCTGCCGGACGGGCCGATCGGTGAGGGCTACAGCACCTCGCCCAAGGCCGACCAGGCGCCCGTGGTCGACTTCTTCAAGGACTACCGGATCGCCACGGACATCATGGACAACGCGATGATGTCGTCGCGCGGCACCTCGGTCATCTTCCTGGGCGGCGGCGTACCGAAGGACTTCCTGCAGATCACGGCGACCAGCGTGCGTACGCGCCACGGCAACGTGGACCCGACGCCCCACAAGGCGTCCATCCAGATCACGACCGACAACACGGTCTTCGGCGGCCTCGGCGGCGCCACCCTTGCCACCGAGTGCATCTCGTGGGGCAAAGAGGCGCACGGCAGCGCCAACGTCATGTGCTTCGCCGACATCACGATCGCGCTGCCGATCATCTGCCAGGGGCTGGCCGAGCACTTCGGGCACGGCCACCGGCGCGAGCGGCCCAAGCCGCTGAAGCTCGCCGAAGTCTTCTAGAGCGGAACGGCCATGCAGTGGCGCGCTTTGCTGGTCGCGGTGGCGATCGTCCTCGTCGCCGCGACCGCGCAGGCGCAGGGACCCCGGCCGACCTCCGAGTCGTTCCGGATCGAGTGGGTGCGACGCCCGCCGTCGATGCGGCCGGGCGTCGACGGCTACATCTACAACGAGTCGCGCTGGCGGGTCACCAACATCCGGGTCCGGGCGGTCGTCGTCGACGCCGCCGGCACCCCTGTTCGCGAAAGCACCGTCTCGGTATGGGGCAACGCGGTGCCGGGCACGCGGACGTTCTTCGTCCTGCCGTCGATCGGTGAGGGCGAGATCTATCAGCTCACCGTCACGTCGTTCGATCTGATCTCGGAGCAGGGGCCTTAACAGTCGCCCGGCGGCGCCCAGAGCCCGCCCGGATCGGCCCCGCTCAGCGCGGCCGGAATCGCACGACCGTGTACCCGAGCGACGAAGCCTGACCCAGCCGGAGGCGCCGGCGCAGGCGGCGCCGGTCGGGGGCTCGCTCACGGACCATGCGGCGCCGATCCCCCAGACGGCGCTCCAGGATGACCTTCACGCCGCGGACGCCTTCGAGGCGATGCTGGAGATAGTCGAACAGCGTGCGGTCGGGACGGCGCACCACGATCAAGAGCTCGATGTCGGGAAACGACAGGGACGGAAGCGCCGCGAGGAGCAGCGCGGCGTGGCGCGGACAGTAGCCGTGAGTCTCCGAGGGATCGTCGAAGGGCGCCTTCTCACCGAGATCGCCGGACTTGCCTTCGACGCGGCACGACGCGCAAATGATTCTCATCACGATCCGACGACCTTTGCCTCCCGCCGCGACGTCGCATACCGCCTATAATTCCGGAAAAAATAGTTCCGGCCGCCACGGGGTACGACACTCTAGCACCTTCTCGTACGCGGTTCGAGCGCGTTCGCGAGCGCGTCGCCGCGTCGCGGTGTACCATGACTTCACCGTGGAGCCTCGAGCGTGATCGACGCGCGCCGGATCGCAGTGACGACCGGCCTGGTGGTGGCGGCATCCGTATCCAGCGCGTGGGCGCAGGATGCGGAGGACTTCGCCATGAGCCAGCTCCGGCTGTCCACCGAGCCGAGCATCGCCGGCGGCTGTGCGCGCATGGCGCGAGTGACGGACGATTCGCTCAAAGACCTTCGGCGAAAAGTCGTCCGAGCCGGCGGCAACACCGCCGTGCTGTCGTTCACCGGCGACAACCTCTCGATGATCATCGCCGACGTCTACCGCTGCCAGCCGGCGGCGCGCCGGCCGCCGAACGTGCCGCCGCCGCCTCTGGGCTCACCGCCGCCGCCTCCGCCGCCGAGCAACTCGCCGGGCCCGTCGCCCGGCCCGACACAGCAGCCGCCTCCGCCGCCGGCCGGGCCGCCGCCGCCCCCGCCGCCGACCCGATAGCGCACGGGCCTCGACCGACCAGGCCCTCCGCGCTATCCTAGTGGTATGGGCGTCAGGGTAGGAGGCAGGGCATGAAGGCTCGCGCTTGGTTTGCGCTGGTCATGATCGCGCTGCTGCTGGTAGCGATTCCGCTGAGCCAGGCGTGGGCCGGTGGCGGCGGCCGAGGCGGAGGCGGGTGGGGCCGCGGAGGCAACGGCAATTTCCACGGCCGGGTCTTCATCGGGACGTCGTTCTGGTGGCCGGGGCCCTACTACTATCCGTACTACTACCCTTACCCGTACGCGTATCCCTACGCTTACGCGCCGGCGCCCGTGATCGTCGAGCAGCCCGTCTACACGCAGCGGGCAGAGCCGGCGCCCGAGTCGTACTGGTACTACTGCCAGAGCGCCCAGGGCTATTACCCCACCGTGTCCTCGTGCCAGGAGGCGTGGATCAAAGTCCCGCCGCGCAGCGAGTAACCCGCTCGTTCAGCGCGTCGACGCTTTGAGGTCGGTCTCGAGGGTCGCGCGCCCGGCCAAGAGCACCACGCCGGCTACGGCCAGGAGACATCCGGTCACGAGTACCGGAATGCGCAGCCCGATCTGATCGGAAGCCTCGCCGATCAACCACGGTGACGCGGCATCGCCCAGCAAGTGCATCAGCAAGGTCGTCACCGCGAACCCACGCCCGCGCAGCTCAGCCGGCAGCACGTTGGCCATCGCCGCATTGAGGGGCCCGATGTTCACGAAGATCAGGAGCAAGGTGACGAACATCGCCGGCCAGAACACCGCGGGCTGAGGCGCGAGCAGCGCAAAAAGGGTGAACACGATCGAGGCCGCCAGCGACCACCCCGACACGACGAAGTCCGCGCCCGGGTGTCGGCGCGCCACCATGATCGAGATGCGGCCGCCCAAGAGCGTGCCGGCGAATCCCGCCACCACCAGCAAGAGCCCGAACGTCGCCGCCGCGGTCGCGAGCGGGATACCGCGCTCCCGCACGAAGTACGTCGGCATCCATGTGGCCAGGCCGCCCATGCTGAACGTGTAGATGATCTGCGCCGCGGTGTTCACAACGTAACTGCGGCGGCTCGCCAGGGCGCGGAGCGACGGAATCAATCCCAGTGGCGTGGCTGCGGCGCGCGTCGCATCCTGCGCGCCGCGCGCGGGCTCGGTGAGCAAGAGCAACAGGAACGCGAGTGCGGCACCGGGCGCGCCCGCGACGAAGAACGCGGCGCGCCATCCGTGAGACTCGCCGATCCAGCCGCCCAGGATGTAGCCGAGGGCGGTGCCGACCGGGATCGCCGCATAGAAGATTCCGAGCACGCGCGCGCGCCGCGCGGCGGGATAGCAGTCGGACAGCAGCGACGGCGTGATGACGGCGTAGCTCGCCTCACCGATTCCGATCACGGCGCGCGCGAGCAAGAGCCAGCCGTACGTCGGCGCCAGCCCGGACGCGACCGTGGCGACGCTCCAGACGAACACGCCGCCCGCGATCAGCCGAAGACGCTTGCCGGTGTCGCCGAGCCAGCCGAACGGGCCGCAGGCGAGGGAGTAGGCGACGATGAACAGCGACTGCAGCAGACCGCCCTTCGCGTCGGAGATCTGCAGATCGCTGAGGATGAGCGGCAACATCGCGGCGCCGACGTACCGATCGAGATAGTTGAGCGCGTTCAGCGCCGTGAGCGAGATCAGGATGACGCTCGGCGCGCGCGACCAGCCGCTACCCGACATCGCTCGCTCGATCGGACCGCAGGAGCTCTGGCGGGACGCGGTCGGCCAGCTCGGAGAGCTCGGCCACGAGTGCGCGGCGCTCGTCGAGCAAGCGCCGGTGCAGATCGCGGTCCGCCAGGAACCAGACGAACGCCCGCGCCTGCCGAATGAACCGCCCGAGCCGCTCCCGCCAAAGGAGCGCGAGCAACCCGGACGGCACGATGAGCAGAAGGAACACGATCAGGGTGCCGCGACCCGCGCTCCGCGAGATGAGCCAGCCTTCGAGGGCCCACAGCACGGGATAGATCACGACACCGACCGCCATCTTGTAGGTCGCTTCTTCTTCCTCGGTTCGCCCGAGCCGTTTGACGATCTGTCCGGTCAGCCAGTAGGGGGCCGCATGACTCACGATCCCCCAGAGCGCCAGCGGCAGGCCGAGCGCCAGCCAGAGCGCGTTCCTCACGACGTACGAGACCACGAGGCCCACGGTATACGGCTGCCCGAGCTGCTCGCTCGTGATGCCGACCTCGTCGAGGTGGCTTCGGTAGACCTCGATCCGGTGACGCAGCTCGGCGATGCGGTGCGGCTCGCGCGCGGCCAGATACCGCCCGGCCCGCATCACCCGCTGCTTCCACGCGAGCGCCTGCTCGGCGGCATCACCCGCCGGCTCCCGCTCGCCGCGGCGAGCGGCCTCCTCCAGCCACGCGCGCTCGAGCACCCTCAGGAGCTCGAGGGAATACTGATCCTCCGCCTCGACGATGCGGGCGGTGATCGCCTCGGTCAGCCGCGCGGTGATCGCGCGCACGGCCTCTTCGGGCTGATCGCGATGCCCGGTCACGAGATCGGCGGTGGCGACCGGCGTGCCGATCGTGAGCTGGACGGCCGCGGACCGAAACGTCCCCGGGTCGTGGAAGACCATGCCGATCGGCAGCAAGGTGACGCGGGCGGCGCCGCCGGCGGCGCGCTCGGTGCCCAGGAGCAGCCGCGCAGCACCCGTGCGCAGCGGCATCAGGATCGGCTGCGGCTGCGACCGCCCTTCGGGAAAGATCAGGATCACGCCGCCCGCGCGCAGCGCCTCGATCGCCGCCGCGAACATCTCATCGTTCCGGCGCGGGTCGTCGCCCGACTCGGCGCGCCGGTGAACGGGCACGGCGCCGATCATCCAGAGCGGCGGGCCGATGAGCGGATGGCGAAAGAGCGGCGCCTTGGCGAGCACCGTGATCGGTCGCGGAATGGTCGCCATGATCAGCATCGCGTCCACCAGCGCGTTGTGATGGTTCGCGGCGACGATGACGGGGCCGGTCTCGGGGATGCGCTCGCGGCCGACCACGTCGATCCGGCGGTAGAAGAGCCACAACAACAGGCGGATCAGCCCGCGAACGCCGCGATAGGCCGGCGATCCGAGCGGGTGACGCGCCGGCGGCGAGCCGGCGGCGGGCGGTTTCGAGCCAGCGATGGCCATGCGTGCGTCAGTGTCCAAGCTATCCGAAACCGCCTTTGGGTGAGCCAGACATTCGGCGGCCGCCTTGACCCGCGCTGTTCGGCGGGGCTACCCTGCCGGCGGGCCATGGGGTGAACGTTCGGACCGAGACGGTCTTGCACTCGAGCGAGGTCAGGCCATGAGCTACCGCATCATCTCCGCCGACTGCCACATCGACATGACGTGGATGCCCGGCGATCTCTGGGTGAAGAACGCGCCGGCGAAGTTCTGTGACCGGGTCCCGCAGGTACGGCAGACCGACGACGGACCGAAATGGTACGCCGAAGAAAAGGAGCTCGGTGTCTTCGGCGGCCTCGGATTCGGCTTCGACCGGGTCCAGCGCAACTTCTCCAAACACGTCGAGAAGATGTTCGAGGTCGGCTTCTACGAGGGCGGCCCGCACCCGACCACGCCGGATCTCAGGCTCAAGGATCAAGATCTCGATGGCATCGACGCCGAGGTGATGTACGGGATCCTCGGGATCGGTCTCCGTTTGCAAGATCGTGAGCTGACGCAGGCGGTCTACGAGGTCTACAACACCTGGGCCGCCGACTTCTGCAAGACCAACCCGCGGCGCTTCGTCGGGCTTGCCTGCATTCCGAGCCACGATCCCGCGGCCGCGGCCAGCGAGCTGCGTCGCGCGGCGAAGCTCGGGCTCAAGGGCGCCGACTTCCCGGTCTCCACCGCCGCGTTTCCGATCTGGCACGGCGCCTGGGATCCCCTGTGGCAGGCCGCTCAGGAATGCGGCATGGCGATCTCGTTCCATACGACCGGCTATGCGGTTCGCGAGCCGGCCGACGACGCGATGAAGCAGGAGTACGACCTCCGCTATCGCGCGACGCGCACCACGATGTTCCAGATCTGCGCCGCCGAGTTTCTCGCGAGCATCGTGTTCTCGGGCGCGCTCGACCGCTTTCCGGGCTTCAAGTTCGTGCTCGGCGAGGCGGGCGTGAGCTGGCTGCCGTACATCCTCGACCGGATGGACGAGGAGTACGAGGACCGCTATCACCAGCTCAATCTCTCGATGAAGCCGAGCGAGCTCTGGCGCCGTCAGGGCTACTCGACCTATCAGCACGAGCCGTCGGTGGCCGTGATGATCCCGCTCATCGGCGAGGACAACATCATGTGGGGCTCGGATTACCCGCACCCCGACGGCATCTGGCCCGACTCGCAGAAGTGGATCAAGGCCGATCTCGGTACGGTGAGCCCGGCGGTTCAGCGCAAGATCCTCTGCGAGAACGCGGGAAAGCTGTACGGACTGCTGTAGACGTACCCGGTAGACAAGGAGGCGCGCATGGCCAGGATCAAGCACATCGCCATCCGGACGCCGGATCCCGAGAAGACCGCGGCGTTCTACAAGGAAGTGTTCGGGCTCAAGGAGGTCGGCCAGGCCCGCACGGGCTTTTATCTGTCCGACGGGTACATCAACCTGGCGATCCTGAAGTCGCGCGATCAGGGCAGCGGCGAGAGCCCGCGCGACGAGGCGGAGTACGCGGGCGTCCACCACTTCGGCTTCATGGTCGACGACGTCGACGAGACCTGCCGCAAGCTCGAGGCGGCCGGCGCCAAGGCCATGACGAACCGGACGGACACGCGCCACGCCGCCGGATCGGGCGCCCAGTCGTACTACGAGATCAAGTTCCGCGGGCCGGACAACCAGGAATTCGACGTCACCGAAAGCGGCTGGATCACGGGCTGAGGCGGTCCACTAGCGACGCGGTAGGGCCCGCGCCGCGCTGAGGATCACTTCCTCCGGCGGATTCTTTCCGATTTCGGCTAGGCCTTCGGCGCACTCGATGTTCGCCCAGCGGACGATGCCGTCGCGATCGATCAGGAACTGTCCCTTCAGCTGCGGCCACTGGCGCTCCTTGTCCGTCTCATCGGTCTTCGTCTCGGCGTAGCCGTCGCTGCGCGCGATCGTCGTCGCCGCGTCGATGATCGGCAGGGGCTCGGGCAAGTCGCCGAAGGGATTGACTCGCACCGTCGTGAGCGCCTCCATCAGCTCGGGTGTCACGCCGGGCCGCGGCACGCCATAGGCGCGATGCGTGGAGAGTCCGGGGTCGGAGGCCAGTCGCATGCGAGTCGGCCGGAACTTGAAATAGAGCCGGGCGTTCTCGGGGGCCGTGGCGACCACCGCGAGACTCTCGACGCCGAGGGCTTTCAGCTTGCCCTCGATCGCACCGAGGTGAGCGATCTGCCGACGGCAGAAGGGACACCAGAGCCCGACCAGCAAGGCGAGGAACAGCGGGCTCCGGCCACGGTAGTCGGCAAGGGCGACGGTTTCGTTTCGGTCGACGGCCGGTAGCGTGAAATCGGGAGCCGCCTCTCCGGGCTCGACGGGCGGCCGGATCTCAGACGTCGTCATGCGAATCTCCTTCGGGTTGCCATCTCAAAGCGACGCTCAGCACAAGAAGGGAAGCACCATCAGCGTATCGGGCTCGAGCCCGGCTCGCTCGCACACCGCCTGCGCCTTTGTCAGGTACATCTCGGCGAGCGTCTCGTTGCCGGCATCGAGATGCAGAGTGGCCAGGCCGTCGTAGCACGGGAACAGCAGCTGCGGCTCGCCGGCCTGCTCGGCCAGACCCAGCGCCTCCTGGTAGGAAGCGAGCGCTTCGGCGTGCTCGCCGTGGCACTGGTGGATCTGACCCAGCACGATCAGCGGCACCGCGAGGTGATCGAGCAATCCCAGCCGCCGGTCGAGATCGATGGCGGTCCTCGCCGCCTCCATGCCTTCTGCCTCGCACCGATCGGTCAGCGCACAATAGGCCACGGCGAGATTGGCGTAGAGGCGCGACTGGAAGCCGAGATCGCCCACTTTCTTGGCGGTCTCGAGCCCTCTGAGGCAGGTCTCGATGCTCCGGCGAGGGTCGAGGGAGCTGTAGAGCACTCCGAGATTGGTATACCCGCGGCAGGCTGCCGGCAACAGATCGCGCGACTCGGCCAGCTCGATGCTGTGCTCGATCTGGGCGACGGCCTCCATGAGACGCCCGGTCCGCGCTAGCGCCACGCCGAGGGTGTTGTAAGCCTGGGCTCGCATCGTCACGGCCTCGCGCGCGCGCTCGCGGTTGGTCGGCGTCTCCTCCTCGCTCGCGGCCTCGGCGAGGGCGCGTTCCGCCCAGGCGATGGCGCCGGCGTTGTCGCCGGCGCGAAACGCCAGCCGACCCATCTCCTGGAACAGATGCGCCCGCTCGAGCGAATCGCCATCGTGGCCGAGGCGCTCGAGCCCGGCGGTGAAGCAGGCGCTGGCTCGCTCGCGGTCGCCGCCATCCCAGTGGAGCGCCCCGATCTTCCGGTGCAGACGCGCGACCGCCGTGCGATCGCTGCCCGTTTCGCTCTCGCGGCGCAACGCCTCGTATTGCGCCAGAGCCTCGTCGCGGCGCCCCGTGAGGGTCTGCAGATCAGCGAGACCCTCGCGCACCGCCTGTGTCTCGCGACCACAGGACGGGCACTCGGCGAGGGTCGCGAGCGCGCGCCCGTAGTGACGGATCGCGTCCTCGTTGGCGTAGACCGCGCGGGCCCAATCGCCGGCCGCCGTCAGGTAGCGCGCGCCGCGCGGCTTGTCCGAGCTGAGGCTCCAGTGATGGCCGAGGGTCGCCAGATCGCCCAGTCGCTCGGGGTGCGGCCCCGTCACGCGCTCGAGCGCGCGGCCCGCCGCTTCGTGGAGCTCGGTGCGGCGCGCGAGCAGGAGATTCTGATAGACGACCTCGTGCACGAGCGCATGAGTGAAGCGATAGCGAGCCCCGTCGCGCCCGGCGCCTGCCGACTGGATCAGGTCGGCGACCGCCAGGCGATCGAGCGCGGCCTCCACGGCGGCCGCGTCGGTCGCGACTTCGCGCAGGAGCGCTGCGTCGAACTCTGCGCCGAGCACGGCCGCTTCCTGCAGGAGCCGCCGCGCTTCCGACGGAAGTCGATCGACGCGTGAGAGCAGCAGACCCTGAAGGGTGAGCGGGACGTCGACCGCCTCGTAGGCCACCGCCGTGGACGCCCAGCGGTCGCCTTCTCGCACGAGCACGCCCTTGCCCACGAGGCTCCGGACGATCTCTTCGACGAACAGAGGATTGCCGCCTGCGCGCGTCGCGACGAAATCCTGGAGCCGCCCGAGCTCTCCGCCGCCCACAGCGCCGAACAGATCGCGCACCAGCGAGCGCGTCTCGTCGGCGGATAGGGCATGCACGCGGATGATCGATTGAGCGGACCGCACGAGCACCGGCGCTCTCGACTCCGGCCGGTGGGACAGCAGCACCATCAGCGGACGATCGCCAAGATGATCGGCGACGTGGCGCAGGAGATCCACCGACGCGCTGTCCGCCCAGTGGAGATCCTCGACGACGATCATGAGCGGACCGTGCTGCACGCGCCGCTCGATCAGCATCCGCGCCGCCAGTGCGATCTGGCGCTGCAGCTGCTCGGGCTCGACGTCGCGAGGTTTCGCGTCTTCCACGCCGAGCACATAGCTCAGCACGGGCGCAATGGCGTCGGCATCCTCGGCCCGGGCGCCAAGCGCCATGAGGCCGCTCGAGAGCTTCTGGCGAGCGTCTTCGAGCGAGTCGGTCGGCTCGACCTTGTACGCTTCGCGGAAGAGTGCGCCGAAGACTCCGTAGGTCGGCTCGCCCAGGGACGAGCACGCCGCGCGGCGGATGACCGTGCCGGCCAGCCGACCCTCGGCTTCGAGCCGCGAGAAGAATTCGGCGAGAAGCCGCGACTTGCCGGCGCCGGCCTCGCCGACGAGGCTCACCATCTGGGCGCGGCCGCGCTGCATGCGCTCGAACGCCGCCATCAGCTGATCGAGCTCGTCGGCGCGACCGACCAGCGGCGCCGCGAGGCCCAATGCGGCGAGCCCTCGGCTCGATCGAGGCTCGGCGAGCGCGCCGAGGAGCCGGTGCACGACGACCGGCTCGGACTTGCCTCGGAGAGTCAGCTCACCGGCGGGGGCGAACGAGAAGCGGTGGCGCGTCAGCGCGTGGGTAGCCTCGGAAACGAGGATGGTGCCGGGCGCCGCTGCGGCCAGCAAGCGCGCGGTCGTGTTCACCGTGTCGCCGGTCACGGCGTACGCGGCACCCGCGGCGGTGCCGAGGCTTCCGGCCACCACGGGCCCGCTGTGGATGCCGATGTGGAGCAGCACGCGCTGGCCGAGCCGCGTCGCCCATCGTTCGGCGAGCTCGGCTCCGCGCTCGAGCATCTGCAGCGCCGCGTCGAGCGCCCGCTGCGGGTCGTCCTCGTGAGCGACGGGCGCGCCGAAGACTGCCATGACGGCATCGCCGACGAACTTCTCGACGAAGCCGTCGTGGCGCTCGATCGCCTTCGCCAAGGTCTCGAACAGCGCGTTCTGAAACGCACGGACATCCTCTGGGTCGAGCCGCTCGGACAAGGACGTGAATCCAGACAGGTCGGCGAAGAGAACAGTCACCTGACGGCGGTCGGCGTCGCGACCGTCCGCCAAACCGGCCGGCGCCGTCGCGCTTGCGACGATGGGCCGCGTCGGCGCAGTTGGCTTGTCGCCGCCGGCCGGCGCCTGGCTACGGGCCGCGCCACAGCGGGGACAGAAAGCGAAATCGGGCTCGCACGGGGCGCCACAGGCGGCGCACGGCGCCGGAAGCCGCCGGCCGCAGCGAGGGCAGAATGCGAAATCGGCGGACGTCTCGAAGCCGCAGCCGGCGCAGCGCATTATATTGAATAGTCTAAACCGGAACGGCTCGAGAAGGTCGGGTAGCCCTGCCGCACGCTTGAGGCGGCGCGCGCCAAGGGCGGCTGGATCAGCGGTTAGGACGCGAGACGGCGCGACCGCGCGATCTCTCTCGCCACGCTGACGAACGCCTGGACCAGTGGCATCTCGCTGTCTTTCCGCCAGGCGATGACGGTCTCCAGGGCCGGGCCCGCAGGCGACAGGTGCCGATACGCGACTCCTGGCCGTTTGACCATCTGTAACGAGGCCGGCACCAGTGAAATGCCCAGGCCAGCCTCGACGATCGCCAGGATCGTCTGCGGGTGTTCAACTTCGTACTTGACCCTCAAGGTCACGCCTGCCTCGTGGCACGCGCGGGCCACGATGGCCTCGAAGGCAGGTGCCCTTCGAGGCGAGAACAGCACGTACGGCTCTTCGCCGAGCAAGCGCCAGGCGACGCGGCCATAGCTCTTGAAGCGATGCCCTCGCGGAAACGCCACGACCAGGCTCTCCGAAAGCAGGCGCTCGCTCGACAGGGTCTTTCCGTGGACCGGAGGCCGAAGAATGCCCACGTGCAGGCGTCCCCCCTCCAGCGCCGACATTTGCTCTGCGGCCGTGAGGTCACGTAGCTCAACCTCGACCTGCGGATGGCGCCGCGAGAACAGTCGGATGATTCGCGCCCCGTTGAGGAAGTCGACCCACAGGTCACAGCCCACGAGCAGGTGACCGATCTCGCCCCGGCTCGCCCGCAGGGCATTGCCCGCGGCTTGTTCCGCCTGGGCGACCAGGGCTCGGGCCTCTCCGAGGAACACCCGGCCCGCGTTGGTCAGCTCCACACGACGCTTCGTGCGATCGAAGAGGCGGGCCTGCAGCTCCCTCTCGAGACGCCGGATCTGCTGGCTCAGGGGTGGCTGGGAGATATGGAGTCGGGCGGCCGCACGCCCGAAATGCAGCTCTTCGGCCACCGCGAGAAAGTAGCGCAGGTGCCGCAGCTCCATGCGCGGACTCATATCACTAACGTCTCAACATTGGCGAAAAAATGTATTGGACGCGAACCCCCTTCGCGCAGATCGTGACATCCATCGCGAGACGGCTCCAGCATCCGTGGTGTCGAAGGAGGACTTTATGCGGATCGCTTCCGGGCTAGTCACGACCGTCGCGCTCTTGATCGGATCGACGGTTTATAGCTGGGCACAGGGCCCAGGCGCATCGAGCTCGCCGACTCCCTCACCGACCTCAAGCGACCCCACCACCGGCTCGGCCCTGATCCTCGTCGTTCTCGCCCTGGTCGTGATCGGTATCGTCGTCGTCGCCAGGCGCGTGTCCGCAAGGCGGCGCCGGACCGAGGAAGCGGTGATCCTCCAATCGCAGCTTTCGGACTTCGTGCTTCGTGAGACTCAGCTGCGCGGGCTGTCGATCACCCCGAGGGCTCGCGTACTCGGCTGGCGCAAACCGGAGGTGACGGTCGAGGTGGCGGGAGAAGTCCCCACGCCGGACCTGCGCGACACGGCGATGCGGGTCGTGTCATCCGAAGCGAAGCGGCTCCGGCCTGACGTCACCGCCGAGGACCATCTTTTCATCGTGCCGCCGCGCACGGCGTCGGGCACTAGCGCTAAGGAAGCGTCCCTGCCGCGCTGACGCTGAGCTCCTCGGCGGATTTCTCGATCCCAGCGGATTGCCCCGATCTGGTTGCTGCTCGAGGCCGCAGCCGGCGCACGCCGCGCGCCGGCTTGACCACCGTTCTTCGGTAAGGCTACCCTCGCGAAGCCGCGCCCCTGCGGTTTATCAAATTGCCCCTGGCCAGGAGGCGATCCGATGAACAGATGCACCCGACAGATCGTAGCCGGTGTGCTTGTCCTGACGGCGGCCGTGCTGACACTCGCGATCGTAGCTCCTGAAGCTCGCGCGGACGCGCCCGCGGGTCAGCTGACGTGGGCGATCCACTTCACCTTGGCGCCGACGCTCTTCGAGCCGGCCGAGACGCCCGGGCTCATCACGCCGTTCATGTTTCTGTACGCGCTCCACGACGCGATGGTGAAGCCGATGCCGGGCAAGAGCATGGCGCCGAGCCTGGCCGAATCGTGGAGCATGTCGCCGGACGGGCTGGTGTACGAGCTCGTCCTCAGAAAGGGCGTGAAATTCCACAACGGTGAGTCGGTGACCGCTGAGGACGTCAAGTTCTCGTTCGAGCGCTATCGGGGCATCTCGGCCAAGCTGCTCAAGGACCGAGTGGCTGCCGTCGAGACACCGGACGCCGGCCGAGTGAGGTTCCGGCTCAAGCAGGCGTGGCCCGACTTCATGACGTTCTACGCCACGCCGGCCACCGGTGCCGCGTGGATCGTTCCGAAGAAGTACGTCGAGAAAGTCGGGGAAGAGGGCTTCAAGAAGCATCCGATCGGCGCCGGCCCGTATCGCTTCGTCTCGTTCAACCCGGGCGTGGAGCTCGTGCTCGAGGCCTTCGATGGCTACTGGCGCAAGACGCCGAGCGTCAAGCAGCTCACGTTCAAGGCGGTCCCGGACAGCGCGACCCGGCTGGCCATGCTCAAGCGTGGCGAGGCCGACATCGCGTACTCGACCACCGGGCCGATCGCCGAAGAGGTGCGCCGCACGGCCGGGCTGACCTTGCACCCGACGCCGTTTTCGAGCACGCACTGGCTGGTCTTCGCCGATCAGTGGGACGCGGGCTCGCCCTGGCACGACCGCCGGGTGCGTCTGGCCGCCACCTACGCCGTGGACCGGCAGGCGATAAACCAGGCGGAGACCCTCGGGTTCTCGAAGATCACCGGCAGCATCATCCCCACCAGCTTCGATTTCTACTGGCAGCCGCCGGTCTATCCCTACGATCCAGCCAAGGCGAAACAGCTGCTCGCCGAAGCCGGGTATCCGAAGGGCTTCGACGCCGGCGATTTCAACTGCGACGCCGGCGCGACGAACTACGCCGAGCCCTTGCTCAACTACTTTCAGGCCGTGGGCATCCGCACGCGGCTTCGGCCGATCGAACGGGCGGGATTTCTCAAGGCGTACCAGGAAAAGAAGCTGAAGAACGTGATCTACGGCTTGAGCGGCGTCGCGGGCAACGCCGCGACGCGAATCGAGTCGTTCACCGCGTCGACCGGCGCCTACGCGTACGGCGGCTATCCCGACATCGATGGGCTCGTGCGCGAGCAGGCCGGCGAGCTCGATCCGAAGAAGCGTGAAGCGGTCCTGAACCGGATCCAGCAGCTGATCCACGAGAAGGTCATGTACCTGCCGATCTGGCAGCTGGCGCTGCTGCAGGCCTCCGGCCCGCGCGTCGCCGACGCGGGGTTCGGTCACATCACCGAGTATCCGTGGTCGGCGCCCTACGAGGATCTGAAGCTCAAGAGCAAGTGACGGCTCAGGGGCCGACGCGGCGCACGAGCTCGACGGGACCGCTCGGCTCCCAGCTCGCGCGCGATGTTCCGACGCCGGACAAGTAGTCGCGCTCGACGCGAGTCAGCACGATCTGTTGACCGTTCGCGGTGAGAGGCTCCAGCACGAGCGCGCGCCCGCCGTTCGAGCCCGCGAACCGTCCCCGGACATTCACCGAGATCGCCTCGTCGCGCACGGTGAAGGTGAGGATGCCCGAGAGGCCAAGCTGGCGCTGCGCGAATGGCGCCCAGGGGCCGATGTAGACGCTCCCGACCGGGAACTCCTCCTGCTTGAGAAGCAGAAGCGTCATCGGGCGCTGAGCCCAGGTGCCGGTCCAGGTGCCTCGAAGATCCGGCACGACCTGCGCCGCCGGCGGCGGGATCGCCGGCGCGGGTCGCGGCTCGGGGCTCGCCAGCGCCGGGATCTGATGGCCCTTGCCGTACATGCACTGCGTGTAGGCGATGTCGTAGCGGTGCTGTGCCGGCGTGTCCGTGCTGGTCGTCTGCGCCTGCTGCGACGCCCACGAACGGCACGCCGCATCGTCGGTCTGGAATTGCTCGAACGACTTGCCGGCTCCCGGCAGCACCATCACCGCCGGGCCGGTCGGAGCGCTCGCGCACGCGCCCAAGAACAGCGCGATCACCGGAGTGAGCTTCCTCACGGTCAAATTATCCCTCTGGGCGCCAGTCGGGAGGCCGCACGGACGCGGCTCGTGCCTCGCCCGGCGTTTGCACTTGGAAAGCGCGCTGGCTTACACTCGGCGCGATCTTTCGCGAAAACCCGAGCGTCGCGTCGCCGAGGAGCAGGAGACCCCGTCCCGATGCCTGAGATGATCGGCAAGTACGAAGTCGTCAAGCTGATCGGGCGGGGCGGCATGGGCACCATCTACCAAGCCCGCGATTCGGTGCTCGAGCGCTCGGTCGCGCTGAAGGTCGTCTCGAGCCTCGAAGTCACGCCCGAGCTTCGCACCCGATTCTTCCGCGAAGCCCAGGCCTGCGCCCGTCTGAGCCATCCGAACATCGTGACGATTCACGACATGGGCGAGGACGGCGGGCGGCTGTTCATCGTGATGGAGCTGCTCGAAGGTGAAGAGCTTCGCCAGCTCATCGCGCGTCGGGCTCCGCTCGAGCTCGAGGAGAAGCTGACCGTGCTGCGGCAGCTCTGCGACGGGCTCTCGTTTGCCCACCAGAAGGGCATCGTGCACCGCGACATCAAGCCCGCCAACATCTTCCTCGTGAGGAACGGCCGCGTGAAGATCCTCGACTTCGGCATCGCGCAGATCGCCGCCGTCGCCACCCAGGGAGATCTCACGCGGACCGGGATGATCATGGGGACGCTCCGCTACATGGCCCCCGAGCAGGTGCGCGGGCGCGCCGATCACCGCTCCGATATCTTCTCGGTCGCGGCGGTCGCCTACGAGCTTCTGGGCGGGCGCCCGCCGTTCACGGGGCAGGATCCGCTGCAGATCCTCGAGCAGCTGCGGACCGAGGTCCCGCCACCGCTCGCCGAGCTCGAGCCGAGCCTGCCGCCCGAGCTGTCGACGATCGTGGAGCGCGGGATGCAGAAGGACCCCGAGAATCGCTTTGCCGACCTCGGGCAGATGGCGCAGCAGCTCGAGCTCGTGCGGCGCAAGCTGGCCGCCGAGCCCAAGCGACCTCCCGTTCACCGCCAGCTCCTGGACCCGCCGGTCCGCTACAAGGCGCCGGCCGAGCCGCGTGACGCACCAGCGCCCGAAGCTCCGGCGCCCGTCGCGCCGGCCGTGAAGATCGAGGAGCCGGTGGCGGCTGCACCGCCTGTCGTCGAGCCGGTCTCGGTGGCGCAGTCGACGAGTCGCGGCACGCCGGCCCCGGCCGCTGTCTCGACACCCCCAACGGGCGGCGATCACGTTGCGGCCACGGGCTTCTGGCCGCGGGAGGACGGCGAGAGCGCGCCGGAGACCGATGCCCCGTGGTTCCGTCGCGTGCCGCTCGTCGCGATCGGAACGGGCGTCGCAGTCGCGGCGATCGCCGTCATCGCCGTTTTCGCGTTCCGGCCGGCGACATCACCGCCGGACAGCCCCGCGGCTAACGTGGCGACCGACCAGGCGGAGAAGAAACAAGCTGCCGACGCGCGCAACGCGCCGACCGCCCCCCGCAACGAAGCGACTCGCGCCGCGGACGACAAGCAGGCCGAGGCGAACCGCTCGCTCCCTGCGCGTCCGGAGGGTGAATCGCGCGCCGCCGACAATCGCCCGGCCAATGCGCCCGCGTCTCAATCCACGCTGCCGCCAGTAACGCCTCCCGCGAAGACGCTTCCCGGGACCGCTACCGTGCCGAAGCCGCCCGCACCAACGCCTGCAGCACCAACGCCTGCACCAACAACGCCGGCCCCAACGACGCCTGCGCCAATGGCGCCGGCCCAAACGCCGGCGGGGGCAAAGACGCCTACTGCACCGGCCGCCACATCACCTGCCACTCCAGCAACAGCGTCTCCTGCAAAACCGCGGAGCGAGTCTGCTCCGCCGAGCGCCACCGCTCGCGAGCAAAACCGGACGGCAGCGGTCGACCCCGCCGTCGCCGGCGCGCGCGACGAAGCCGAGCAAGCCCGAGCGCGGATGAACGCGGCCCGGCGCACGGCGGAGCAAGCGGCCGCCGGGTTCTATGCGCGCAAGCGCTTCACGTCGGCTCAGGACAAAGAGCGCGACGCGATGACCGCGCTCGGAAAATCGGAGTACGCGGGGGCGGCCCGCTTGTTCGGCGAGGCGCAGTCCGAATACCAGGCGGCGGTGAAAGAATCAGCGCTCGAGGCGGATCTGACCGCTCAGGCGGCCAAGCTCAGAACAAATCTCGACGAAGCTCACGCGGCGGTCGCCGCGCGTCGCCAGCAGGCGCTGGCGGCCGGCGCCGACAATCTCGCGCGCGATGTCTTCGACCGCGCTCAGGCCCGGCAGGTCGAGGGCGACGACATGGCGACCCGTAAGGATCTCGCGGGGGCCGCGCGGGCGTATCGTGAAGCCGCGGAACGATATGGAGAGGCGATGTCCCGGGCGCGGGCGGCGCGGCCCGCGAGGTGAGGAGGAACCAGCGATGAACGAGAACGCACGTGACTTCAACTGTCTGGCCGGCGTCCGGGTGGTCGATTTCACCCAGTTCGAGGCCGGGACGTCGTGCACCGAAGCACTCGCGTGGCTTGGCGCCGACGTGGTGAAGATCGAGAACCCGAAGACCGGCGACCCGGGTCGTCGGTTGCGCCCGGGAAAGCCCGATGACGACCCGTGGTACTTCCACATGTTCAACGCGAACAAGCGCTCGCTCGCGATCAATCTGAAGTCGCCGCGCGGGCTCGAGATCGTGAAAGAGCTCCTGAAGAAGGCCGACGTCACGGTCGAGAACATGGCGCCGGGCACGATCGATCGGCTCGGGCTCGGCTACGACGAGGTCAAGAAGCTCAACCCCGGGATCATCTTTTGCCAGATTCAGGGCTTCGGCACCGGCAGCAAGTACGAGACCGGGCTCGCGTTCGACATGATCGCCCAGGCCGCCGGCGGCATGATCAGCGTCACCGGCGAGGCCGACCGGCCGCCAGTCAAGCCGGGCCCGAGCTTCGGCGACACCGGCACCGGCATGCTGATGGCCGTGACCATTCTGGGCTCGCTGCTCGAGCGTCAGCGCACCGGCCAGGGCAGACGCTTGCAGGTCGCGATGCAGGACGCGATGCTTCACTACATGCGCACCTGCTTCGCCACCCAGGCGCGCACCGGCAAGCCGGCCCAGCGCCGCGGCGGCAAATCGGTCGCCGGCACCAATTCGCCCTCCGGCCTCTATCAGTGCAAGCCACTCGGCTCCAACGACTGGATCTACATCACGACGAGCCGCGGCAACCCGGAGCACTGGGGCCGCCTGATGAAGCTGGTCGGCCGCGAGGAGCTGATCGACGACCCGCGCTTCGCCACCGGCGCCGCCCGGGTCGAGCACGAGGCCGAGGTCGACGCGATCATCTCGGAGTGGACGCGGCGGCACACCAAGGAAGAGGCGATGACGTTGATCAGCGGTGTGGGGGTGCCGGCCGGCGCGGTGTTCGACACGCTGGAGCTCCAGAACGATCCGACGTTCGAGAAGCGCGGAATCATGCAGGTCATGGAGCACTCGAAGGGTCCGTTCAAGATGCCGACGTGGCCGGTGCGGGTCGACGGCACGACGGCGCGGATCAAACCCTCACCGCTGCTCGGTGAGCACGGGGCCGAGGTGCTGAGTACCTGGCTCGGCATCGGCGAGGCCGAGGTGGCCACGCTGAAGAGCGAAGGCGTCTTGTAGATGGAAAAGCTGCAGGGCCGCGTGGCGGTCGTGACCGGCGCGGCGAGCGGGATCGGCCTGTCGCTCGCCGAGCGCTTCGCCGCTGAGGGCATGAAGGTCGTGATGGCCGACATCGAGGGGGCCGCGCTCGATTCCGCCGCCGCCGCCGTGCGAGCCAAGGCGCAGGCGGTGCTCGCCGTGCGGATCGACGTCTCGCGAGCCGAGGACGTCGAGCAGCTCGCCCGCGAGACCTACGCCGCCTTCGGCGCGGCCCACGTGGTGTGCAACAACGCCGGCGTGGCGGTCATCGGCGCCGTCCACGAACATTCGCTGGCGGACTGGGAGTGGGTCATCGGCGTGAACCTCTGGGGCGTCATTCACGGCGTGCGCGCGTTCGTCCCGCGCATGCTGGCGGGCGGCGACGAGGGCCATATCGTGAACACGGCGTCGATGGCGGGTCTGTCCACCGCGCCGTTCATGTCGGTCTACGACGTCACCAAGCACGGCGTGGTGGCGCTGTCGGAGTCGATGTTCAAGGAATTCGAGGCGACCGGGGCGCCGATCGGCGTCTCGGTAGTCTGCCCCGGCCTGATCAACACGAGCATCATGCGCTCCGCACGCAACCGCCCATCCGAGCTCGCCGAGGAAGGAAAGGCCGGACCGATGGCCCAGGCATTCGGGCAGGCGCTCGGGGATCGGCTCACTCGCGGCTATCCGCCGTCGGAAGTGGCGGAGCAGGTCGTGCGCGGGATTCGCGAGAAGCGCTTCTACGTCGTGCCGGCGCAGCCCGAAGTGCGCGAGGCCGCGACCATCCGCGCCCAGGACATCATCGGACTGCGCAATCCGACGCCGCGCCGATAGCGCGGGCGCGCCGCGCTAGAAGCCCGTCCACTTCATCGTGATCTCCACCACCTTCTCGTCGCGCAGGACGGATCTTGTCGAGCGTCGGCCGGATCTCCTGAGCCGTCGCTGGCCCGGCCAGAACCGGCAGCAGCAGGAGCATCGCCAGCGCGTGTCTCATTTGAGCCAGCCTTTCTCGCGGTAGTACCGCTCGGCGCCCGGATGAAGCGCGACGCCGAGATGGAGCCACCCTCTGGACGGGTCGTAGTCGTCCAGGCTCGCGTGGAGTCGCCGCAAACGATCGATGTTGTCGTTGATGGTGCTGGTGATCGCGTACGCCAGGTCATCGGCCATGGCGGCGGACACGATGATCGTGGTGCCCATGGTAGCCGTCGGGACGTCTTCGCTCGCGTTGGCGGCCTTCGGGTAAGTCCCGGCTGGGATGACGCCGGCGCTCAGGCCGAACGAGGCGAGATGCTCGAGCAGCGGCTGCGGGCACGACAACAAGGTCAGCGACCGGTGCTGAGACGCGGAGGTCACGACGTCGGCCGGCGCCGCGAGGATCGCGAACGCGCCATCCACCCGCCGCTCCTTGAACGCGTCGGCCAGCTCTACATACGAGCCGCGAACGAACTTGGCGCCCGCCGTCTCCCACGATCGGTAACACTCGACGATCTTGCCGGGCTCGCAGAGGCCGAAGAACTCCATCATTTTTTCCAGGAGCCACACGTCCGACGTGCCGGGCCTCGGAATGGCCAGACGAATCGGCTTGCGCCCGCGGAAGATCTCCTCCAGCGTCATCTTCGCGAACGGCGAGTCCGACGCCACGTAGATATGGAAGACGTTGAGGCTCAAGTTTCCGGCGAGGCCGCGCAGAGTCTCGAGCCGGCGACCCCGATAAGGATCGTCGCCGCGCGCCGCCGCGCCCAGCAGCGGCGGCAGGCCCAGGCCGATCTCGACGTACCCCTTGCCCACGAGCACAGGATTCTGCGCGCCGCCGCCCGGAAGCACCTTCACGTCGAGGGCGGCTTTTTCGCGTAGCAGCGCGGCCAGCCCCGTGGAGATCGCGTACCATCCGCCACCCACCACGCCCGACGTCCATCTGAGCGGCTGCTGAGCCGAGGCGCCGCCCGCGACGACGACGAGCAAGGTTGCGCACAAGACGAAGGGCACCCAGCGCTTCACGCCCAAACCATTCCCGCCCGGCGTAGTATTGCAGCGTGAAGCGCCGGCGCGTGACGACGATCGCGCTGCTCCTGATGACGCTGCTCGCCGCGTGCACGACGAGCCCGGTCGGGGTCACGCGAGTCAATCCGACCGACGTGCATCGACGGCTCACCCGAAGCGCGCTCTCGACCGGGAAGCTCAGCGTCTTCACACAGAACATTCTGCTCGAGAGCAATCTGGCCGCTCTCTATGAGTCCGATCCCGAGAAGGCGCTGGAGCGGCTGCATGACCTGGCGGTGTCCGGCTCCGGAGGTCCGGCGCAGCTCTTCGCCGCCTCGGAGGCATCGTTCCTTCACGCGGAGCGGACCGGCAAGCATCCCTATCACCTGGCCGCCGCGCTCTACGCCTGGGCGTACTTGTTCCCCGAGGACGCGTCCGAGACGCCGAGCCCGTTCGATCTGCGCTTCCAGCTGGCGGCGAACCTCTACAATCGCGGGCTGACGTCCGCGCTCGAGTCCGCCAAGGAGCGCAAGATCGTCCTCGAGGGCGGCGCGCTCGAGCTGCCGTTCGGTCAGCTCTACGTGTCGTTCGATCCCAATCAGCTCGTCTGGCGCGGCCGGCGCATGACCGGGTTCGAGCCGATCGCCGAGTTCGACGTGTTCGGGCTTCAGGCGCACTACCGCGAGCCCGGCATCGGCGCGCCGCTTGCGGCCGTCCTGGCCCCGCTCGAGCGGGAGCGCCAGCCCGGCGACTTGCTCCGCGCCGACCTGACGTTGCCGGTGACCGTGGTCTTGAGAACGGCCCGCTCGCGCGCCGACCTCGCCTGGCCGCCCCTCGAGGCCACGCTCGAGATCCACGTGCCCGAGGCCGGAGAGGTTGTCGACGTCGGCGGCCGACCAGTCCCGCTCGAGATCGAGCCGACCGCCGTGCTCGCGTTCTCGCTCAACGATGCGCCGATCTGGCGACAGGAATATCTCCGGTTCTTTCAGGCGCTGCCATTCGCCCGCGGGGCGCAGTCGGAGCTCTTCGCGACCGTGCCGCACCGCCGCGGTCGGATCCCGGTGGTGTTCGTGCACGGCACCGCGTCCTCGTTCGGCCGCTGGGCGGAGATGTTCAACCGGCTCGCGGCGGATTCTCGGCTGCGGGCCCGGTACGAGTTCTGGTTCTTCTCGTACGACTCGGGGGCTGCCATCAACTGGTCGGCCATGCTGCTGCGCGAAACGCTCCAGCAGGCCGTGAACATTCTCGATCCCGACGGGACCGATCCGGGCATGCGACGCATGGTCGTGGTCGGACACAGTCAGGGCGGGCTGCTCTCCAAGATGACGGCCATCGACAGCGGAACCAAACTCTGGGACGCGGACTTCAAGCGCCCGATCGGCTCGCTCGATCTGAGCCCAAAGACGCGCGAGCTGTTCCAGCGCATGAGGTTCATGACGCCGCTGCCCTTCGTCAAGCGCGTCGTGTTCATGGCCACGCCCCATCGCGGGAGCGAGCTCACCGTAGGCCGCATCGCGAACTGGGTCACCTCGTTCGTCACGGTGCCGGTCAACGCGGCCGACGCGTTCACCGACGTCGTCACCCGCAATCGCGATGCGCTCGTGCTCTCCAGGGCCGACACCAAGCCGCGCATGTGGACGAGCCTCGACCACATGAACCCGCGCAACGACTTCCTCAAAGCGCTCGCCGACATCCCGCTGGCGCCGGGCGTGGTGTCGAACTCGATCATCGCGGTCCGGGGCGCGGGGCCCATCGAGAAGGACGAGGACGGCGTCGTCGCCTACCGCAGCGCGCATCTGGACGGCGTCGAGTCGGAGCTGGTCATCCGGTCGGGACACTCGCTGCAGGATCAGCCCGAGGCCGTCGAGGAAGTGCGCCGGATCCTCTTGTTCCATGCGCGCGACGTTCCCTGATCAGCGGCGCCGCCAGACGTAGGCCGCGAGGCCGACGGCTGAGGCGACGAGAACGACCGCCAGCCCGGCGACGATGCCGCGGCGGTGCTGCCAGAGGTTCACGCCGCCGATCGCGACCCGCGTCCAGGTCGAGCCGAGATCCCCGCGCTCCAGCGTGCCCGCGCGGTAGGCGGCGGTGACGGCCTGCAGGTCGCGACGGAGCGCGGGCAGCGGCAGCGCCGCCAGATCGTCCACGGGCAAGCTGGCGAGGACGCGACGGACGTCGGTGGGCTCGCCGGAGCGACCGTCGACGGGCAGCCGATGCGCGAGCTTGCCCACCTCGGTGTCAGCGGGAAAGAGCGTTGTGTCGCGCGTCAGGGGGTAGAGCGAGGTCTCGCCCTGCATCGCGAGCTCGATCATCGCGTTGGCGTCGTTGCAGACGCCGAGCGCGAAGTAACCCGCGAACGGCAGGCCCGGATGGGCGGCCTGGGCGGCGTCGTACATGGCGATGATCTGCCCCGCGAGTCGCACGACCTCGACCATCTGATCGCCGCGATACGTGCGCGCCACGCGGCCGAGCGTCCAGCTCTGATCGCGCGTCGCGATCGGGCGGAACTGGGTCTTGCCGTCGATCCCGAAGTAGAACGAGAGCAGCGCGTTGACCAGCGGGCCTTCGACGCGAAGCTCGTGCTGTGAGTGCGAGACCGGCACGCTGAGCTTTCGCCCTTCGCCGGGAACGATGACGCCGGTGTCCACCCAGAACGGCGTGAGCACATCGACGCCTTGATATTTGAGGTCGCCGAAGTTCGCGAAGTAGCGCGCGTCGCGGATCTCGACCGTGTGGCCCTGATCGCGCAGCAGCGCGACCAGCGCTGTCGGGGTCTCCGCACTCTGTCCGCGAAGCGTGATCCGGAAGCGTGAGCCCGGGGAGCCGGACGCTGGATTCCGCGCCAGACGATTCAGTACGTCGGCTAGCCGCTGCGCGTCGGGCTCGTGCGGAGCCAGCACCGGGTCGAGCTCGTCGCCCATGGCGAGCCCGAAGCCAAGGCTCTTGAGCGGGCTCTCCGCCTTCGGAGGCGCCAGGCCGGTCGGGATGCCGAGCGGTTCTTCCACGATCGGTCGACTCGAAGCCGTCTTGGCCGCCGCCGTGTTCGGCGCCGGCGCCATCGCGCGACCGGCGGTGCGTACGGCTTGTCCCATCTCCTCGACGGAGAGGGTCGGGAACTGGTCGAGCGCCTCCCAGTTCTTGCCGAGGATCAGCTCACGAAGCTTCTTGACCTGCTCGGGACCGAGCACGCCGCCCGCCGACGGGTTACGGCCGAGCTTCTCGAGGAGGGCATCGACGAAGCCAGGCTTCTGCGAGAGCTCGGCCACCACGCGCGAGAACGGGACGAAGCGGGGCTCCGGATCGGCCGCTAGTGCCGAACTAGCGCTGAGGAGCGTCGCGGCGAGGGCGGCCACGATGAGGCCGCGGGAAACCAGAAGCGAAGTCCGGGCACACGCCACCATGATGATCCTGATGAACCAGGGAGCGCCCCGGGCGCAATGGGACCTTCGGGGTATACTCCGCCCACCATGCGAGAGAACACCCTCAAACAGCAGCTCCGGGCCGGCAAGCCGGCCTTCGGCGTCATGTGCACCTTTCCGTCGCCGGCCGTCGTGGAGATGCTCGGCCATCTTGGGTTCGATTGGATCCTGCTCGACAACGAGCACGGCTCCATCACCGTGGATACGGCCGAGGCCTGCATCGCCGCGGCCGAGCTCACCGGGATGGCGCCAATCGTGCGCCCCGTCGGCAACAAGCCCGAGATCATCGCGCCGTTCCTGGACCGCGGCGCGTGGGGCGTGCAGGTCCCGCACGTCAACACCGCGGACGAGGCGCGCGCCGCGGTCGACGCCGTGAAGTACGGGCCGGAAGGCCATCGCGGGATCTTCAGCGGTGGGCGGCCGGCCAATTACGGCTTCAAGGGCAGCACCGCGGAGTACGCCAAGGACGCCAACCGCAACACCCTCGTGTGCCTGATGCTCGAAGAAGTCGCCGCCATCGAAAACCTGCCCGAGCTCGTCACGGTGCCGGGCGTGGACGTTTACTTCATCGGCTCAGGCGACCTTTCTCAGTCCATGGGCTACACGGGCCAGCAGGCGCATCCGGACGTGCAGGCGATGATGGAGCGCGGAGTCAAGATCATCACGGGCGCCGGGCGTATCGCCGGCTGCAGCTGCCCCGACAATCTGGTGCCGAAGTTTCTCGGGCTCGGCGTCCAGTACTTCCACAGTAGCGTCGGCCGCCTGCTCCAGCACGGCAGCGAGGCGTATCTGACGAAGATGCGCGAGGCCGCGCGCGGCGGGAAGTAAGCGCGAGGCCGTCGGAAGGAGAGACCTCATGCGTTGGGCGACCTTTCAGATTCCTCCGGCCACGGTTGAGCGGATCGGCGTGGTGCGAGGCGACGAGATCCACGCGATGGCGCCGGGGCCGCGGCTGATCGACCTGCTCGGCGACGACGGCGAGCGGCTCGCCGCTGCCGGCGCCAAGACGCTGGCGTCGCCGGCGGAGGTCCTGCGCGTCGCTCGCGTGCGGCTGCTGCCGCCGATTCCGCGCCCGCCGGCCGTGCGAGATTTCATGACGTTCCGCCAGCACATCGAGGTGATCCGCAAGTCTCAGGGGCTCGAGCTCCCCAAGCAGTTCTTCGAGATCCCGGTGTTCTACTTCACGAACCCGCACGCGCTCGTGGGCGCCCACGATCCCGTGCCGATGCCGCCGGGCTGCCAGAACCTCGACTTCGAGTGCGAGATCGGCGTCGTCATCGGACGCGACGGCGCGAACCTCGATCCGAAGAACGCCGCTGATCACGTCATCGGGTTCTGCCTGTTCAACGACTGGAGCGCCCGCGACGTGCAGCGCAACGAGATGGAGATGCGCCTGGGCCCGGCCAAGGGCAAGGATACGGCGACGACCCTCGGCCCGTGGCTCGTCACCAAGGACGAGATCGAGCCGTGGCGGCGTCAGAACGGCTACGACCTCGAGATGGTCGTCTCGGTCAACGGCCGCGAGTACGGCCGCGACAAGTGGGCGAACGCCTACTGGTCCATCGGCGAGATCATCTCGTACGCTTCCCGCGGCACGAAGGTGTGCGCGGGCGACGTGCTGGGTACCGGCACCTGCGGCAACGGCTGTCTGGCCGAGCTACGGGCGCGCGACGCCGCGGCCTATCCGTGGCTGGCGGTCGGCGACGAGATCGTCTACGAGGTCGAGCGCCTTGGACGCATCGCCAACCGGATCGTCGCCGGGCCCCCGCTGATCCCGCTGCGTTCGTGACGGGGATCCGCGCATGACCCGGCACTTCGGCGTCCTCATTCCTTCCACGAACACGACCGTCGAGATCGAGTGCCGGCTCTTGCCGGCGACCTACCAGGCTCACGTCGGGCGACTCATGTCGAGCGGCGCCGGAAGCTTCTCGCCGAGCCGCGACGAGGACATCGACTACCAGTCGCGCTTGCTCGGCACGGCCAGGGTGGAGATGGTCATCCTGGCCCAGACCTCCGCGAGCCTCCACGCCGACGACTACGACGACGTGGTCACCAAGCGCATGAGCGCCGGGGCCGGCGTTCCGGCGATCACGTCGGCGCAGGCGGTGGGCCGCGCCGTGCGGGCGCTCGGCGCACGCCGCATCGCGATCGTCTCGCCCTACTCCGACGCGGTCAACGAGCGGGCCGCGCGGTATTTCAAAACGAGGTTCGGGCTCGACACGGTCGCGCTCGAAGGATTCCGTGCGACCGACGCCTACGCGATCGGTCAGCTCGGTCCGCAGAACGCGCGCGAGGCGTTCGCGCGGATCGACCGGCCGGAGATCGAAGCGTTCATCGTGCCGGGAGGCAATTTCCCGACGATGGCGTCCGTGGCGGCCTGGGAGCGCGAGCTCAAGAAGCCGGTGGTGACCACGAACCAGGCCTCTTTCTGGGCGATGCTTCTCGCGTTCAAGAGCTCCGACCGCCTGCCGGCCTTCGGCCGGCTGCTCGCCGAGGTGCCGGCCGACGCGCCATAGCCCGGGAATAGGCTATAGTCGCCAGAATCTCGAGGTCCCGGAGCTTTACCGATGGGCGTGACGCGAAATCCGGACGACGGCGAACCGACGGTCGTCATGCCGGCACGGGCGGTCCCGGAGGCGGTGCCGCCCGAAATCACCCGATTTCTCGCGGCGTCGAAGCGCGCGCGCCGGCGACGGCTGGCGCTCTATGGCGCCGCCGGCATCGTGTTCGTCGCGGGGATGGCGGCCGGCGGCTGGTTCTTCTTTCCTCGGAGCGAGAAGCGCGTCGTCGTCTCGCGCCAGCCACCGGTGGCCGTCACCCGTCCGCAGGCGCCGCAGCCGGCCAGCTTGCCGGCACCGCCGCCGGCGCCTCGCGTGCCAGACAAACCGACCAGCCCGCGACTGATGTTGAAGGAAATCTTCGATGGCCGGGAACGCGCGCATTCCGTGACCGCTTCGGTCGAGTCCGGCGCGGTCCGCATCAGCTCATCGAAGCCGGGCTACGTGTACGTGCTGGCAGTTTCGGCCAGCGAATCCGACGCCGGCGCCCTGTTCGCCGCGGTGCTGTTCCCCAGGGCGGCTGACACGAACAACCGCATCCAGCCCGGGCAGCCGCTGACGTTGCCCGAGCTGCGTTGGCCGCCCAACGCCGAGTTCCTCGCCGTCGTTTCCGACGAGCCGCGCGAGATCGACGTGCTGGGCTCGCTCGCCGGCAAAGTCGTGTGTGCGCCGACGCGGCGATGCTCGGAGGCCTATGGCGCCGTCGCCTTCGCTCACGACGGCACGCGCGCGACCGTGCGGAACCCGGTGGCCCCGCCGGTGCCCGCGCCGGCCGCCGCCCTGCCGACGTCCAGGGCCTCGCGCCGCTGCACGAATATTCTCGAGCGCGCCTCGCTCGGCGAGCAATTGACCGACGAAGAACAGACGTTCCTCCGAAGGGACTGCCGATGACCATTCGTGGACTGTTGGCTTACGCGAGCATGCTCCTGGTCGTTGCCGGATGCGCCAAGCCTGCGCCTCCACCGCCGGCGCCGCCCCCGGTGGTGACCAACGACACGTCCGAGCGGAGCTTCGAGGAAGCCGTGAACGTCGCGACCGACGCCTTGGTGGCTCAGCTGCAACGAGCGCCGGCAGCTTCCACCAAGACGGACGCCAAGCGCGGCGTCGTGATCGATCCGATGATCGACTCGTCCTCCGGCCAGCAGACCGCGTCGACCCAGGCGCTCGAGCAACGGGTGGCCGAGCGGCTGGCGAGCGGCGCCGTGCCGCTCGAGGTCATGCCGTTCCTGATCGCCAACGTCGGCAAGGCCCACTATCTGCTGACCGGGACGATGACGCGGACGCCCAGCAGCCAGGCAGGGGCGCCTCACGTGTTCCAGATCAACCTGGCGCTGACCGATTTGCAGAGGGGCACTGTCGTGGCGCAGGCGTCGTCGCGGGCGCGAGATGAAGGGCTCGACATGAATCCCACGCGCTACTACCGCGACAGCCCGATCGTGGTGAAGGACAAGGTGGTCGACGGCTACATCGCGACGTCCCAGGCGGCGCCCGGGAGCCCGGCGGACGCGGTCTACTTCGAGCGCGTCGCCACGGCGAGCACCATCGCCGAGGCCACCGTCGCCTACAACAACGAGAGCTATCAGGACGCGCTCGCGCTCTACCAGAGCGCGGCCGCCAAACCGGGCGGTGAGCAGCTTCGCGTGCTCAACGGCGTCTATCTCGCCTCGTGGAAGCTTCGGCGCACCAGCGAAGCCGAGGAAGCCTTCGGGAAGGTGGTCGCGTTCGGGTTGACCAACAACAACCTCGGCGTGAAGTTCCTGTTCAATCCGGGTACGACCAACTTCTGGTCCGATGCGCAGATCAGCGGCCCGTACGGCTTCTGGCTGCGGCAGATCGCGCGACAGGCCTCGGCGGCGAAAGTGTGTATGAACGTCGTCGGGCATACCAGCCTGACCGGGTCCGCCCCGTACAACGACCGTCTGTCGTTGCAGCGCGCCACCTACATCAAGCAGCGTCTGGACAGGGAAGCGCCCGAGCTCGGGCCGCGCACCAAAGCGTCGGGCATGGGCTTCAGGGAGAACCTCGTCGGTACGGGCACCGACGACGCCCGCGACGCGCTCGATCGCCGGGTCGAATTCAAGATCACCGGGTGCTGAGCGTCGCGGTGATGCGGCGGCTGCTCCCGCTCGTCGCGCTCATCGCCGTCACCGCCGGGCTCCTCGGCGGCGTCAGCGCGGCGCCCGATCCCACGTTCTCGCGGGACATCGCGCCGATCTTTCAGCGGCACTGCCAGGAATGTCACCGCCTGGGCGGCGGCGCGCCGTTCCAGCTGCTCACCTACGATCAGGTCTACCGGCGTCGCGAAAAGATCCTCGAGACGACGCGGACGCGCGCGATGCCGCCCTGGAAGCCCGTCGCCGGCTACGGCGATTTCCTCGGAGTCCGGGGCCTCACGAAGGACGAGATCGCCCTGATCGGGCGCTGGGTCGAGACGGGCGCGCCGGAAGGCGACCCTGCCGATCTGCCGCCGAGGGCCGCGTTCGAATCTGCACCGAGTCGCGGCACGCCGGACCTCGTGCTGCGCTCGGAGCCATTCACGGTTCCGAGCCGCAGCGGCGACGTGTACCGCTGCTTCAGCATGCCGACGACGTTCGCGGAGGACCGCTACTTCACCGTGACGGAGGTCGTGCCCGGCAACAGTCGGATCGTACATCACATGCTCGCGATGGTCGACGCCGGCGGGGCGTCGGCGCACATCCGGCCGAGCGACTTGTCTCCCGGCTATCCATGCTTCGGCGGACCGCGCGTCAGGATCGACGGCTACCTCGGCGGCTGGACGCCGGGCTCGCGGCCGTGGATCATGCCCGAGGGCGTCGGCATCCGGCTGCCGGCCGGCGCGCGCGTCGTCATCCAGATGCACTATCACAACGGCGGCCCGACGGCCGAGAGCGATCGCACCGAGATTCGCCTGCACACGGCCGCGACGCCGATCGTCAAGGAGTTGCGCTTCGCGCGCGTCGGCTCGTTCACCTTCACGATCCCCGCGGGCGCGCAGCACCACGAGATCGAGGCCTCGATGTTCGTGCACCGGCCCATGAGCCTCATCGCCATTCATCCCCACATGCACCTGCTCGGACGCGAGATGAAGGCCTGGGCGAAGATGCCGGACCAGTCGTCGCAGGGGCTGGTCCACATCGACGACTGGGACTTCAACTGGCAAGGCTTTTACTTCTACCGGACGCCCGTAGGGTTGCCGCGGGGAGCCTGGATCGAGCTGACGGCCGCGTGGGACAACTCCGAGCGCAATGCGCGCAACCCCAACCGGCCGCCACAGCCTGTTCGCTGGGGCGAACGCACGGTGGACGAGATGGGCCACGCGGCGATCCTGTACACGTTCGACGACGAGAAGATCGACCACCGCCCGCGCTGACCGAGCGGCTTCCGGGATACAATCATGGCGTCATCTCTTGTCATGGAGGACGCAATGACCCAAGTGGCCACCGCGAGCCGGACTCTCCCGAAAGCATCGCAGCGGATCGCCCCGCAGAAGTTCGCCCACGTCGTTCTCAAGACTGCGAACTTCGATGAAGTGATCGCCTGGTACGCCACCGTGCTCCAGGCGCGGGTGGCGTTCCGTAACGACTTCATCGCGTTCCTGACCTACGACGACGAGCATCATCGGGTGGCCGTCATCAACAACCCCGGCAGTCCGGCCCCGGATCCGGCGGCCGCCGGCGTTCACCATATTGCCTACACCTACGCCGAGCTCGGCGAGCTGCTCTCGACCTATCGGCGGCTCAAGGCCGCTGGGATCGAGCCCGCACGATGCATCAACCACGGGCCGACGATCTCGATGTACTACCGCGATCCCGATGGCCTGCGCGTCGAGCTACAGATCGATGTCTTCGCGACCATGGCCGAGGCGCACGCGTACTTCACGGGGCCGGACTTTGCGGAGAACCCCATCGGCGTCATCTTCGACCCAGAAGATCTGATCCGCGACTACGAGGCCGGCCGCGCGTTCGATGATCTGGTGCGACGCCCGCCGCTGCCACCCGGCAAGACGCCGCTGGATATGCGTGCCGAGACGCCGCGCGTCTGAGGCTACACCGGCAGTAGCGGCTCGGTCCGATCCGGCGGCAGGTCGGCGTCGAACGAGTTGATCAGCAGCGCCAGCAGACTATAGTTGCCCATGACCAGCGCCAGCTCGACGACGCCCTGGCGGCCGAGCTGCTCCAGTGCCGCCTGAAATGCCCCGCGGCTCACGCGGCGCGTACGGAAGAACTCGCGGCCGTAGTGGACGACCGCCGCCTCATCGGCGGCGAGCGGCGGAAGCTCTTTGCGGTCGCGCAAGGCGTCGACGAGCTCGTTGCGCACCCCGGCCTTGCGCGCCGAGGCCGCGTGCGCGTTCCAGATGTGCTGACAGTCCAGCTCGCGCGCGGTCACCAGCATCGCGAGCTCCTGGATCTTCTTCGGCAGCGAGGATTCTTCTCGGAGGTAGTGGTTCAGGAGGGTGGCCCACTGATGGGCCTTCGGCACGTGGATCATGACGGAGCCCGGACCGTAGCGCGGCACGGCTCCGAGGCCCTTCACCATCTCGTCGAAGGCCGCCCTCTGGCCTTCCGGAACGCTTTCTCGAGTCGCGAGCGGCAGTCGCCCCATCGTCGTCTCCCAATTGTCGGATTGAGCCGCGCGTTCGGCCGGCGGCTTGGCGCGTCTCTCAGAACACGATCAGCAGCCGTCCTCGAGTGCCGCCGGCAGACAGCTTACGCTGAGCGTCCGCCGCCCGCTCGGGCGGAAACGTCTCCGCCACGCGCAGGGTGAGCCGGCCTTCGGCGACGAGCCGGCCCAGCCGGTCGAGCGCGTCGTGGTTTTCTACGTACGAGAGCACCCGAACCGGCTCGATCGTGATGCCTCGCTCGGATGGTCCGGCGAAGCCGCGCACGGTCGCGAGCTTGCCTCCGTCGCGGATCGCGGGCAGGGCGGCGCCGTCGAGCACCGCCGCGTCGATCAGCCCGTCGACGCCGCCGGGTGCTGCGTCGTACACGGCGCGGATCGCACCGTCGCCGGCCGGGATGAAGGTCTTCGCGCCGAAGCGCTTGACCTGCTCTTCGTCCTGCGCGCGCGCGACGGCGATCACGCGCAGGCCTTCGCTGACGCCGAGCTCGACTGCGTAGCCGCCGACGGCGCCGGCGGCGCCCGTGACCGCCAGCGTCTGCCCGGGCTTGAGACCGAGACGGTCCAGGGCCAGGCGTACCGTGAGCCCGTTCATCGGCAAGGTGGCCGCGGCTTCGAGGCTCGTGCCCTCGGGCACGCGTGCGACCGACGCCGACGGCACCACCACGAGCTCGGCCTGCGCGCCGCCGCCCGGCCGGCGCGGATTCACGATTGCCATCACGCGCTCGCCCTGGCGCCAGCGCGCGCCCTCGCCGACGGCGTCCACCACGCCGGCGAACTCCATCCCGGGGACGTACGGCGGCCGCACGCCCATCTCGGCGAGCTGGGCGGTGCTCAGCTGCCGCCCGGAGCGAAAGCTGATGTCGGTCGGATTGACCGTGGCCGCGGCGACACGAATGCGCACTTCACCGGGGCCCGGCTTCGGCTCGGGCAAATCCGACACCTCGAGGACTTCCGGGCCACCCAATCGCGAAAATGTGACTGCGCGCATGCCTGCCTCCGCCGCTATTCCATCGTCCGTACGTTCGGCGCCACCGCGACGTCCATCTCCGTCAGCTTGATCACTTCCTGAGGCGTGAAGCCGGGCGCGACCGCGTCGAGGACGAAGCGAGCGCCATCCCAGCGCAAGAGCGCCAGGTCGGTCACCACGTAGCTGACGCACGCCTTGCCGGTCAGTGGATAGGTGCACTTGCGCCGCAGCTTGGGCCGGCCCTTGCTGTCGACGTGCTCCATCACGATGATCAGATCGCCCTTGCCCGACAAGAGATCCATCGCGCCGCCGATACCGCCGCGCTTGGCGTCGGCCGTGCTCCAGTTGGCGACGCTGGCCTCCTGATCCACCTCGTACGCGCCGAGGATCACCGTGTCGATCCGGCCGCCGCGCGCCATCTCGAACGAGCTGACGCTGTCGAAGAACGACGCGCCGGGTTTCAGCGCGACGAACTGGCCGGCGGCGTTGTAGATGTCGGGGTCGATCTCGTGCTCTTCGGTGACCATGCGGCCGTAGCCGAGCACGCCGTTCTCCGCGTGCAGGATCACGTCGCGCCCCTCGAGATAGTTCGACACCATCGTGGGGATCCCGACGCCGAGATTCACGTAGGTGCCTTCCTTGACGAGCTTCGCCGCGTTGCGTGCGATGCCCTCGCGGGTCAGCGCCGGCTTGCCGTCGTAGAGACGCGGCTGGTCGGCGGGCCGCCGCTGAGGCCGGCGCCAGGCCTTGCCGTCGACGACGTGTGTGGTCTTGACGACGCGCGAGACGAAGATCCCGGGCAGATCGATCAGCTCGGGCGGGATTGTCCCGGGCTCGACGATCTCGTCCACCTCGACGATCGCGACGCGCGCCGCCTTGGCGAAGGCGGGATTGAAGTTCTGGCTGCCGCCGCGGAACTGGACGTTGCCGAGCGTGTCGGCGCGATAACCTCTGAGCAGCGCATAGTCCACGTTGATCGCGTGCTCGAGCACGTAGGGCTTTCCGTCGAAGGTCCTGATCTCGCGGCCGGTGGCGAGATCCGTGTGAACGCCCGTGGGCGAGTAGAAGGCCGCAAGGCCGGCGCCGCCCGCGCGGCAGCGCTCGACCAGAATGCCCTGGGGAACCAGCTCGACGTCCATCTTGCCGCTGGCGATCTGCTCCTCGCTCGCCGTCGGCGTGCCGGGCCGCACCGAGAACGCCGCGATGAGCTTCTTCACCTGGTTGTTCTCGGCGAGGATCTGGCCGCGGGTCGCTCCGGCGTCGCCGAGCGAATTGCAGACCAAGGTGAGCTCCTTCGTGCCCTGATCGCGCAGCGCGCAGATCAGCGCGGTCGCGAAGCGGTGCGCGACGCCGAAGCCCGCGATGGCGACGGTGGCGCCGTTGGGAATATCCGAGACGGCTTGCTCGGGCGATTTGACGATCTTGTTCATTGGGTCCTTTCTGGCCACACCGGCTCGTTGTGACCGAGCGGCACCGAGGGCCGTGCCCAGCGCGGCGGCGTCTTGGACAGCCGCAGCACCGGGCCCAGGTGGCGCAGCCGACCGACCGGCGTTTCGCTGGTGATCGACCACCGCTGGAGCTCCTCCGGCGTGAACTCCTTCGGCACGTCCTTGAGCTGGCTCTCCGGCACCTGACCGCGGCCGACCAGCCAGCGGCCCGTCTGCGCGAGCGAGATCCGCACGAGCCAGCTGCCGCCCTCGCGCGCGCGGCGCCCGAGCGCCACCAGCGCGCCGAAGGCCATGAGATAGCCGGTCAGATAGTCGATAGCGGAAACCGGATAGAACTGTGGGCCCGGCGTGCTGCCGGGGAAGAGCTCACCCTGCCGGTTCGTGATGCCGCTGACCGTCTGCACCACTGTGTCGAAGCCGCGGCGCGACGCCCACGGCCCGACGTGGCTGAACGCGCACAAGGAGACGAACACGATACCGGGCCGGAGCTGCGCGAGCGCCTCGGGGGAGAAGCCCCGATTGCCGAGCGTTCCGGGGCGGTAGCCCTGCGAGAACACGTCGGTCTCGCGGACGAGCCCGCGCAGGATGTCGACGTCCTTCTTCTCGCGAAGATCGAGGTGCGCCGAGAGCTTGCCGTGGCCGGTGTCGTACTCCTGGTAGCCGAGGTTCGGGAGATGAGCGCCGGTGATCTTCAAGACGTCGGCGCCGTGCTCGGCGAGCGTGCGCGCGCAGGTCGGCCCGGCGAGCACGCGCGTCAGGTCGAGCACGCGAATCCCCGACAGCGGCCGATCGCCGTCGGGAAGCTTCTCCGGCGCGCTGTCGCCGACCTTGACGATCTCCATCAGCGGCAGCGAGGCGATCGCGGCGGCCTGCGGGTGCTTGGCCCATTCGTCCATCGTGCGCACCATGCCGCCCGCGCCCTTGGCGGCGATGATCGCCTCTTCGAGCTCGAGCGCGTCCCACTTGGCGACCGCCTCGCGCACCGCCTCCCGATCCTCGGGCACACCGAGCACCTTGAGGGCGGCGGCGCGATGGTTCGGGAAGTTGCAGTGCAGATAGCTCCAGCGGCCGTTCCTGGCGGGATAGACCCCCATCACCGCGTTGCGCTCGGTCGAGACCTGCGCGCCGTCCATCTTCAAGTAGTGCCCGCTTCGCAGCGACGCGGTCGCCTGACGCGTGTCGACCGCCACGTCCTGGCCGCGGCCGGTGCGCAAGGCCCACAGATCGGAGACGGCCAGGCCGACCGCCGCGAGCGCCGCGGCGCTGGTCTCGCCGATCCGGAACGGCGTCGGCAGGATCGGATCGGTGCCGCCGGTGATCTCGACCATGCGGGCGCGGTCGTCGCTCCAGCCGGCAATCGGCAGGATCGTGCGCAGCGCTTCGTTGGTCATGGCTGAGCCCGCTCCGTGGCGTGCCAGCTTTCAGCGATGAGATCGTTGTGGAGCCGATACATCTCGATGCCTCTCATCTCGAACAGGCGCCCCTCGAACCATCTGATGTGAATGGAGGCGCCGACGAGATTGTACTCAGGATCGCCGCCGCAATCCGGGAACCATATGCCGTTACGGGGCCTGGGCATGGGCATCGCGCTACCTCCTCATCGCGGGTGACGGCGGGCCTTACTTTGAAACCGTGCCGGGATCTTACCACCGACGGCTCGGCGCGGAAGAAGGCGCCCTAGCCTACGCCGGCAGCGGTTTTTCGGTCGGGTGCGCCGGCGCCTCGAGCTCGTACGTGTTCATGTCATACGCCAGCACCGCGTAGCACGCGATCAGGTTGGTCAACGTCATGGTCCCGCGCTGCCCGAAGTGCCGTGTGGCGGCGTCGAAGGTCGGCCGGCTGACCTTTCGGTTCTGGAGAAGCTCGCGCGTGAAATCGACGACCGTCTGTTCCTCGGGCTCCAGGTTCGTCAGCGGGCGCTTGTCGCGGATGTTGTCCACGATGTCGTCGCGGAGTCCAGCCTGCCGAGCCGGCGCGGCATGAGCGTGCCAGATGAAGGCGCAGCCCATCTCTCTGGCCACGGAGATCATCACCAGCTCCTGCAGCTTTTGCGAGAGGCTGGCCTCGGCGCGGATGTAGGTGCGCAGCGCTTCGAGCCGCTGCGCCATCTCTGGCATGTGCAGGAGCAGGGAATACGGCCCGATGTTCGGGCGATTCGCGCGACTCGCCATGAAGGCGTCGAACGCGGGCTTCTCGGTCTCGGCGACCTGATCTCTGGTGACGAGCGGTATCCGGGCCATGGGCTCCTCCTCCCGATCTGACGCGGTCCGCGGATTATGGATTGGCGCGCCGGCCGCTTCAAGAGGGAGCGAGGCTGCGCAATTCCGTGCTCAAGGGTTGAAGGCATCGAGGCTCTCGGCCGACCTCCGGGCGAACTAACACTCCGTTTTCGCGGCCCTTTGCGCTGGCACACCCCTTGCCCCTGGCCCGCCTTGAAAGGAGGCGGCCATGGAGCACGAATTCGGATGGCTGTGTGCGCCGATCGCTCTGGGAGTCCTGCTGAGCAGCATGGGCAGCGCCCTCTGGTGGGTCGTCGTGTTCTTGGCAGCGCGGCGGGCGCTCGCGGCCGCCCCGCGCAATCTGGATCGCACGCTGCCCGAGCTCGAGGCGCTGCTGCAGACCTACAAGCAGCTGCCTTTGGCGCAACGTGAGGGGCAGCAGGCCCAGATCGTGACGATGATGGCTCGAGCGAACAAAGAGCTCCTGAATCTGGACGAGAACCGTCGTCAGCGATACGAGGGTCGGGTCGGTGAAATGGCGGGTATCGCGGCGAGCGCCGGGATCTTCTGGACACCGCCGGGCTACTGACTTCCCCCGCTCAAGGCCTATGGCGTGACGCGCGCCCGGCCACCAGTGGCTGGGGGCCTTTCAATTCTTTGGGTTCCGCACGCGCGATACCTATAGTTGTTTCGTCCCATCTACCGATTGCCGTCGCGCGTGGGGAGGTCCATCGTGGAGCCATCTCGCCTCGGTCGCTGGATCGCGTGCCTGAGCGTCGCATGGTTGCTGGTCCCGAACGGGACGGCGCGAGCCGAACGGCCCGACGTGTTCTGGATGCGCGGCGGCCACGCCCACTCGATCATGGCAGTCCAGTACTCCCCCGACGGCTCGATGGTGGCCTCGGGTGGCAACGATGGAACGACCAAGCTCTGGCGCGCGGCCGACGGCATGCTGCTGCGCACGCTCACCGGCCACCAGGTGCCGACTCCACAAACTCAGCTGCTCGCCACGTCCCAGGCCGTCGCGTTCTCACCGGACGGGTCCTTGCTGGCCTCGGCAGGAAACGACGGCGTCGTCTTCGTGTGGCGCGTGGCGGACGGGAGCGTGGCCCAGACTCTGTCGGGAATGATCGATGGCCAGAACAGCTGCCTCAACCGCTGCGTCCTCGCCTTCTCGCCCAACGGCCAGATGCTCGGCCTGGGGACCGCCATTCAATCGCCCCAGCGACTCAGGATCTGGCGCGTGGCGGATTGGAGCGTGCTGTTCGAGAGCTCGTCTTACGGGGCCTTCTCGTTCTCGCCGGATCCGTCGACACCCGATCGCGTCGCCGCGATGTTCAGCAACGGCGTGAAGATCATCCAGATCCCGAGCGGCGCCGTGCTCCTGACCATCAACGCGGGACTGCCCGTGGCCCCCGCCTTCTCGCCTGATGGTCAACTGCTCGCTGTCGTAGCCAATCAAGGGTCGGTGGTCTACAGCGCGCTGGATGGAAGCCAGGTGGCGTCGCTCGGCGCAGCCGGCTTCATGTCCGGCGGCTTCGGCTTCTCGCCCGACGGCCAGATGCTGGCGTTCTCCGGCCTGGAGAACGATCCGGCGCCGGCGTTGACTTCCCATTCCGTCATCAAGCTGTTCCGGCGAGCGGACCTGACCAATCCATCTCCCGCGCCCGTTGCCGCGTGGATCCCGCACGGCGGTGGCCGGGCCGTCATCGCGTTCTCGCCCGACAGCCAGACGCTCCTGTCCGCCGGCGCCATCATCGAATTCCAAAGCAATTACATCCTCGGCCTTCGGTTGTGGAGCGTTCCTGACGGCGCCCTCGTGGGCCTGCTCGCGGCCTACACGAACTTCGTCTGGAAGGTCGCGCTCTCGCCCGACGGGACGACGGTGACGGCGGCCAGCGAGCTCATCACCGGACAGACCGATCCGCTCGGGCTGAACGCGCTGAGGCTGTGGAACGCGCAGACCGGCGATCTCATCCTCACGATGCCCGATGTCGGGCAAACGGCTGTCGCGTTCTCACCCGACGGCCAGACGCTCGTGTCGGCCAGCGCGTGCTGCGCCTGGACCCTCGCGGCCCGGAACGTCGTGGACGGCAGCTTTCTTTCGGTTCCCGGAGGCAATCCGATCCCCGGCCAGCAGAGCCTGGCGTTCCTTGCCGACGGGCAGACAGTCGCCGGCTATCCCGCCAGCTTCAGCGACAACTCGATCCAGTTGTGGAATCTGGTCGACGGCTCGGTGACGCTCCTGCCTCAGGCCTCGAGCAGCGGTGGGAGACTCTTCACCACTTCCGACGACCGGACCCGTCTCGCGGCGGTCATCGGCGACGGCAAGCAGGTGCAGGTCTGGGACATGGTCAACCGGACCCCGGTCACGACGCTGCAGTACGGGCAGTTCGTGACCGCGCTGGCGTTCTCCCCAGATGCGGCGGTTCTCGCGGCCGGGGTCAGGCCGAGTGGGACCAGCGGCGCCAACTCGAGCATCGTCCGGCTGCGCGTGTCCGATGGGACCGCGGTCGGCTCACCGCTGCTCGGCCACACGTCGAATATCATCACGCTCGCCTTCTCGCCCGATGGCGGCGCGCTGGCGTCCAGCGGCGACGATTCGACGATTCGCTTCTGGAGCACCGTCGACGGTAGCGTGCTCAAGGTTCTGGACCAGGAGACCGGCACGATGCCGGGCCGCACCTTCCAGGGCGTGCGCTCGCTGATCTTCTCGCCCGACGGCGGAACGATCATCTACGGTCGCGCCGACGCGACGCTCGTGGTGGCGCGCAACCCTCTCCTCCCGGGCATCTTCACCTTGACCGTGGGGCGAGCGGGCGCCGGCACCGGCTCTGTGACCAGCTCGCCGGCCGGCATCGCGTGCGGCGTGAGCTGCGCGGCCGAGTTCGGCGAAGGCACGGCCGTCACGCTCACCGCGACACCGGCGGCCGGCTCGTACTTCGCGGGCTGGAGCGGCAATCCGGCGTGCACGACCGGCGCGTTCACGATGCTGGCCGACTACACGTGTACGGCGGTATTCAACTTGCGCCAGTCGCAAATCATCACGTTCGATCCACTGCCCGATAAGTTGCTCACCGATCCGCCGTTCACGGTGAGCGCCACGGCGTCGTCCGGGCTGCCCGTAAGCCTCAGCACCGCCGGCGGCTGTTCTGTATCGGGCACGACGGTCACCCTCACCGCGTCCGGCACGTGCACGATCATGGCTTCGCAGCCGGGCAATGCGGTCTACGACGCAGCCCCGGACGTCGCTCGCTCGTTCACCGTCGTTCAGCCCTCGTACGCGCTGACGGTCACGCTCGCCGGCGTGGGCACGGGATCGGTCGCAAGCTCGCCGGCTGGCATCAGCTGCCCCGACGCGTGTGCCGCGACCTTCGTCTCCGGCACGGTCGTGACGCTCACCGCGACGCCGGCCGCGGGCGCGTTGTTCATGGGCTGGAGTGGCGCGTGCACGACGAGCCCTTGCTCGGTCACGATGAGCGCGGCGCAGTCGGTCACGGCGACGTTCGCCCCCAACGCCGCGGACCTGGTCGAGACATCCCTGAGCGATCCGCCGTCGGCGGCGCTGCCGGGCGCCAACTTCAGCGTCACGGATACCGTGCGTAACCAGGGCGGTGTCTCGGCCGCGACCTCGACGACGCGCTACTACCTCTCGACGGATATCGTGAAGGATGGCGCGGACCGCTTGCTCTCCGGCACGCGCGCGGTGCCTGTCTTGGCCGCGGGCGCGACATCGACCGGCACCGTCACCGTCACGATTCCGTCCAACATGGCGCTCGGGACCTACTATCTGATCGCCTGCGCCGACAACCTCACCCACGTGACCGAGAGCGACGAGACCAACAATTGCCGCGTCTCGACGGCGACGATCCAGGTGACGCGCCCCGATCTGGTAGAGACGACCCTGTCGGCGCCGCCGGCAACGATCGCGCGCGGCGCGAGCTTTGCCGTGACGGACACCGTGCTCAACCAGGGCGCCGTCGCCTCGGGCACGTCGACGACGCGCTACTATCTCTCGGCGGACCAGATCAAGGATGGCAACGATCGCCTGCTGACGGGCACTCGCGCGGTGCCGGCGTTGGCCGCGGGCGCGACGTCGAGCGGCACGGCCACGGTGACGGTGCCCTCCAATATGGCGCTGGGCAGCTACTACCTGATCGCCTGCGCGGACAACACGACGACCGTCACCGAGAGCGACGAGACCAACAACTGTCGCGCCTCGGCCACGACGGTGCAGGTCACCGTGCCGTAGCCTCGGTCGGGAAGAAGTCCAAGCGCGGTCGCTCGGCGACGGTAGAATCGCCGGCACATGCATCCGGTCAACGTCCTCGTCATCCAGCCCATCTCGGACGCAGAGCTGGCGCAGATCGCGCGTCTCGACGCGCGACTCAGCGTGCTCGACGCCCGCGGCCTGTTCGACGACGAGATCCGGCAGACGTGGCCCCAGTGGAGCGTGGATCGTTACCTGGGCAAGCGGCGCGGCCCGTCCAGCACGCGTGAGGAGCGCGACCGCCTGCTGAGCCAGGCCGAGGTGATCCTGGGCGGCTGGCCCTTCCCGCTGGACCTGCGTGCGCGCGCGCCACGCCTCAGATGGTTTCATCAGCGCCCGGCCGGCGCCAGCAATCTGCGCCGCGGCGATCTCTGGGGCAGCGACGTCACCGTCACCACCTCACGCGGCTACGGCAACACTCGCGCGATGGCCGAGTACGTCCTGGCCTGCTTTCTCCACTTCGCTCGCGGCTTGCACCGGGCCAATCGCGACCGCCAGCGGCAATCCTTCGAGCACGGCGCCTATCGGCCGGTCCTGATCGAAGGCAAGACCGTCTGCGTCGTCGGCGCCGGCGGCATCGGACAAGAGGTCGGAGCTCTGTGCGCCGGTGCCGGAATGCGCGTCGTCGGAACGCGCCGGCACGTTTTGCCCGGCGGCGTGTTGCCCGCGGGATTCAGCCGGCTCGAGACCCCTGAGCACCTCCACGAGCTGCTCGGCGAGAGCGAGTTCGTCGCCGTGTGCTGCCAGTGGACACCGGAAACGACCCGCTTGATCGGGCACGAGGCATTCGCTGTGATGCGGCCGGGGACCACGCTGGTCAACGTGGCTCGCGGCGAGATCATCGACGAAGAGGCGTTGATCGCCGCACTGGAGGCGGGGCGACTGCGCGGCGTCGGTCTGGACGTCTACGACGGAGAGTTCGAGCACGCTCCCGACCCGCGACTCTGGCAGGACGAGCGGGTCGTCATCACGCCTCACGTCTCGGGCGGCACGGACGTCGCGCAGCATCGCGCCGTCGAAGTGTTCTCGGAGAACCTGCGCGCATACCTCGAGGGGCGGCCGTTGGCCAATGTGATCGACTGGACGCGGGGCTACTGAGGAGGGGCTCGGCGCTCAAGATATAGGCGGAGCCCGAACACTAAGAACTTTACGACCGGGCCGGCCGATGACACTCTTGACCCGGCCAACATGGGACGCCGCCGCCTTGCCTGGTTGCTCATCTTCGTGGGCCTCGTGCTCGGGGTCGCGTCGTTCGTCATTGCGGCGGTCGTGCCTTCGGTCAGCCCGTGGCCCTGGCTCCTGCTGGGCCTGGTCCTGACGGTCGCAGGGATCATCGTGCTGGAGAGCCGGACTCCGAACGGCCGCGACCGGCGAGACGTCTAGACCCGGGAAGCCGGGATAGAACGCGAAACAGGACCCGAGCGAGCTGCGGAATGGCGCGCCGGCTCTCGCCGGGCGAAGTCCGGATGCCTTGCTTCGGCCGACTCGGCGTGGGGAACGCAGCGCCGCTCCGTGTTCCAGAGCTCGAAACACTCGGCGTGGAGTCGCACGGACATCCAGTCGACCGACACGATGGCCCAGACGGCGGTCTGCGTGGGTCCTATCGTTTCAGAGCACCCGTCGCAGCGACCGCCTTCGCCCACGCTCTCCAATACGTCCACCGCATGGCCGCGGGGCAGACGCCGCTCCATCAACCGATGTCGTATCAACAGACGCGCGAACTCTCGGTCCACAATTCAATCATGGCAAAAGTCGGTGGTACGACGGAACCGGCGGCGCCCGCAATTGGTGACGGGTAAATACCTGGACGGTTCTTCGCCACAAGCAGACCACGCGGGCGTGTATCGTAAGTGCCTGACGCGCCTGTAGCTCAGTTGGATAGAGCATCGGACCGCTAAGCGGCCAGCGTCGATTTTTCGAAGTACTGAATACGACGCGTTTCCTTGGCGAAGCCCCGGAGCTGTGTCCGGTTCCGATCAGAACGGTCTGCCCTGTCTTAACCGCTCCTATCCTCCTTTACCCGCGTTGCCCGATGCGGCTCAGCGCAAACTCAGCGCACGGGCCAGGGGTTGCTCGGCCGCGACGAGGATTAACGGCGATGCTCTAAACACCCACGTCCTTAACCGGTCCCGCCGGCGGGGTGCGGGGAATCGAACCAGAATCCCACACGGAGCTAAGACAAGGGAACAAGCCCTCGACGACATCGGCCACCTCGCGGCCTTCCTGGCGAGCGACGCGGCCCGGAACATCACCGGTCAGTGGATCTCGGTCGACGGAGGCATCACGCTTCGACAGGCGCAGTGAGCACGAGAAGACGCCGGCGAGGTGGTGCCGCTCGGTGCCTTGTTCGCCGCGTTCCTCAAGGTCTCGCTGTTCGGCGTCGGAGGTGGCGGCGGTCTCGTCTGGGCGCGGCGCATCGGCGTCGAGCAGCGCCGGTGCGCGTGAGCTACATCAGAGGTGACCTACATCAGAAATGTCGCTCGGGCGAACGATGCAAAGACGGCGGGGTGCGTGCGCGACACTGCCACGCTGAATGTCGCGCACGCGCTCCTCGTGATCCCGCGTATCGCCCGTGGACTACTTCCCGGTGTTGATGTACTGGACGCAGTCACCTTGAGTCTTGAAGTCGAACGATTGCCAGCCGTCCGTTTTGCATTCTTCCTTGACGGTTGGAGCTCCCGCCGGAGGATTGACCACCCGGGGCATGATCACCAGATCCCGAGGACTGCTGCCCAGGCCGGCTGAAGCAAAGACGACCAGGTCGCCTCCTGTCGGGGAGGACCTGAGAATATTGAGGCCCTCGCCAGAGTTCGCCACGTAGAGAGTGCCGGAGGCGTCAAACGCCATTCCCATGAGTGCAGCGGCCGAAGCGGCCGAAGCAGTCGAAGCAAACGTTCCCTGGTCGGTTCCCGATGGTGGTGAGAACTTTTCGACGATGTTGTTGATGGAACTTGAGACGTACAAGTTCCCATCGGCGTCGAATGCCATCCCCGTGGCTCCTGTGAAGCCAGGCGCGAGATCTTCAAGGGCCACACCCGTTGGCGAAAAGCGCCGAACGACCTCGATAACGAAATCAGTCCCTGTCACGTACAAGTTGCCGCTCGCATCGAACGCGATGAAATCGGTTGCCGTCAGCGCGGTTGCCACGAACTGACGGAGAAATGCCCCAGAGGCGGAGTCGTAGAGGTCGACCTTACCGCCGAAGTAATCCGCGACGTACACGATCGTCCCATCCGCGCTGACCCGGATGCCACCCGGTTGGTAGGAAGTGAAAGTCGTGAACGTTAGGAGACTGGCTCCGGTCGCGGAAAACTTGCTGATCCTCCGGCCGTCGTGCTCCGAGACGTAGATGTTCCCGAATTGATCGGCGGTGATCCACGACGGCGAACTGAGTCCCTCGGCAAACGGGCTGAGTTCGACTCCGGTGGCGGAGTAGCGGCGGATCGCGCCGCTCCCTGGGTCCGCGACGAGGATGTCCCCCGTGTCGGCTGCGGCCGCGGAGCTCGGGTTCACAAATGGGGACAATCCGAGAATCAGCAACAGGAACGGCACCAGCACTACCCGGAAGAAGATCCGCATGGAAACACCTCCCAATAGGTAACGACCGACTCTCCTTCGGAGGCCCACGTGAAACTGGCAACGGTGGGCGCGGGGCAGGAAGGAAGTCGTCCTGAAGCTTTTTCTGCAGGGGGAATGCCAGACGCCCCATGCGACTCCTAACTAGCTGGAAAGAACGCCACTGATGCTCGCGCCCAATGTCGGCGCGTAGGGACCCCGGCTGTTGAGTGCCATAGTGGGTCATGGGCACGTCGGTATGCGGACAGTCGCAGGAAGTTTTCGGAACTGTGGTATGGCGTCGACCACCTTGGACGGGACTGCTAGCACTGAATCCATGACGTCAGCGCTTGGAGGCCCCTCGTGATCGCGCAAGGGAGCGGTTCCGAGGACCTCTCGGAGGACGCGGCGCGCGTCGTTGCGGTCATCCGGGCAGCCGGCGGCAAGCTCGCATGCACGGGGCTTCGCGTCCGCGCCGCGCTGCGAGCCAGGAACGTTATCGTGCTCGCGAACATGCGGATCGAGATGGGCCTCGTGCTGCGGGCGAGGCCGATGACCGATCTTCGGGGGCGCCTCGCCTTTGGCGTCTCGGCACGTCACGTACAATGCGCGCACGAGGCTAAGGCCACCTTCCCTTTTGAATGCCTTGCTTGAAGACCAACCGAGAGCCGGAATGGATCGCGTCCCCACTCGGGTGCCGTGCGGAGTTTATAGAGCGGTCCCGCAAATTCACCGCAACCACGAAAATAACGCGCCGCGGAACGTGTAAGGGATTAGTTTATTTGGACGCGCCCGCTCTTACTCGCGTTTCTCGGCCCGGCTCAGGGCAAATTCAGCGCCGCGGCTTGCCTGCTTCTTGACCCCCATCGTTTGGCGGGGCTACCCTCGCTGGACCACATCCCTGGAGATCAGTCCGAACAATCGGAGGCGAGGAATGCAGTG
>Ga0209382_10000893_pt1 | contig 48164 bp, 45 predicted proteins | sample SoiMetdeltSBSDD5_FD_187599 | JGI IMG/M metagenome (GOLD analysis project Ga0209382, IMG submission 187599) | Bulk soil microbial communities from a Populus tree surrounding site in Tennessee, USA - Soil MetaG P. deltoides SBSDD5 (SPAdes) (version 2) | ecosystem: Environmental > Terrestrial >...
ATATTCACCAGGGCACCTGTGCCAACCTCGATCCTGCGCCGAAGTTCACCCTCGCGTCGCTGACGAATGGCGCGTCGACGACGGAGGTCGACGGCTCCCTCCGGGACATCACCGCCTCGCCGCATGCGATTCACCTCCACAAGGCGCCGGACGAGCTGCCGGTCTACGTCGCCTGCGCCGATCTCAAGGCCGACGGCGGGGCGTCCGGTCAGCCGATGACACTCCTGCATCTGGGACGGCGAGCACGCTGCCCGTCTTGCCCAGTGCGCTGGCGGGGGTCGGCCTGATCGTCGCGGGCCTCGGGATCGCACGTCGGACACGCCGCTGAAGCCGGCGACCAGGCTGGCAGACGATCTGGCGGGTCCGGGCAGAGGGCCTGCTGTTCGAGGAGGTCGGCTGCGACGAGCTGTACGGTCGGCGCTGGTGGCTGCGGACACAGTTGGAGGCGGCGCGGATCGTGGATCTGATGAACGGTGCCGTCCGATACGCGGACCTACCTGGAGGCGCCGCGCCTGGAGGTCCCGAGACCCCGCCCGGCCACCGCGGCCCGCACTTCAGGCGACCGCGCATCCAGGACACGGCACCGGCACTCGAGGCACGCGCTCTGGTGGTGCGTCCCGACTCCGCCTGGCACCGGATCCAGGTGAGACCGGTCGAGCGGGGCGAGTTGGCTGATGTCGGCAAGGTCTCGCGTCGCGGTTGTACTATGTCCACACGCCGTGAGCTACCAGTCAGGATCTCGATCACACTGACACACCTCCGCCGGTCACCAGCATGAGCTCCGTGAGGTGAAGACCTTGCCGTACGTCATCGTCCGCAATCGAGTTGAAAGCTTCGTTGCCTGGAAGCGCGGTTGGGATGCGGGAGCTGCCACGCGCAAGGATGCAGGGATCCAGAGCGAGCAGCTCTTCCGTAATCCTGGCCTGCCAGATGAGGTCGTGCTGCTCGTCGAGTTTCCCAGCCTCGAGCAAGCCCGTGAGTTCGCCGCGTCAGCCGAGTTGCGCGAAGTCCTTCAGGACAGCACCATCCAGGATCGGGTGGTGTATTTCCCGACGGGCTTGTAGCGCCAGACGGTGCATCGCCAGATCCTGTCTGACCGACGGTTGCGCGATCCTGACGGGCCGGTGGGGCAACCTGCCGGCCCGTTTGTGTTCTCGATCGTGGGGGCGGTATGGACGAGGAGCAGCGCATCACTATACAGGGCGTCGCCCGATTGATGGCCGACAGGGTAGCCAGGACCGGTGTGGTCGATCAGGCCGCCGCCGTGGAGCGGATCGACCAACTCTACAGCCGGGGGTTCGTCTACGAGTAGATGCGGATCAAGGCCGTTCCTATGGGATAGCGTCCTCTGCCAGAGCATAACGTGCGACGGTACCGCCGGTTTGTGGGTAGAGGTAGTGAAACGGTGACGGTCGCCGTTCGACTGCTGACACTCCGGATAGCGCGGTCCCGACAGCGGGCCTGTCCGAGATCGCGGATGCTGGAAGGCAGGAAGCACTCCACGCAACCGACAGAGGAGCGGCACAATGAAGGCGACGACGAAGCGAGCACTGGCAGCGGCGGCGTTCGGGCTGGTGGTTACGGCGGCCGGTCTGGGCCTCGGGGCGGGTGCAGCGTATGCAATGAGCCACTTCGCGCCGAGCGCGGCGACCGCCGCGTTTGACAACGTGGTCACTGACTCGGGGTCGATCACTGAGACACCGTGATGTATGTCGACGACGACGGCCGGGGTGTTCCCTAGCGAACGCTCCAACTGTCCTGCCCGCGACGGATCTCATCAGCCCGGGCTCCTATCCTGGGATCAGGGCACCGACCCGCGCACGAGGAGAGACGACGATGACGATTCTCGCGCATTTGCGCATCCTGGCCAGAGCGTCCATACAGGACCTGGCGAACAGGGACGAGTCCAGGGCGCCGTGGGGCGGGGCGCTGGGAACTGGCAATCGGCCTCCCGTTTGGACGGGCACACGCAGGGCATCGGTGCCGGTGTGGCCCTACCCCGACGGGTTGGGCGCTGTCGGCGGCGTGGTGGACAGGGTCAGAACGGCGGAAGCGATCCGTACTCCTGCTCGTACGCCTTCTCGACCGGATGCTTGATCAGTGGGGTCACCGACACGTGCAGGATAGACGTGAAGGCCGGCATCTCCCGAAGCGCCGCATCGAGGTCTTCCGGACTATCCGCCTCACAGATACAGTAGCTCAAGTTGGAGCCGGCACATCGGAAGATTCGGCGAAGCACGCCCCGTCGCATCAAATCGACGGCCGCGGCAAGCTCGCGCCGACTTTCGTCGGCACGCTGCTCAGGAGTGAAGTCGGGGCGCGGCTGGGTCTGGATATGGAGCAAGAACAGCACAGCGGCCTCCAAGGTATCCGGATTCGCTGACGATCACGATGGGCATGGTAGCTCCCAGACCTCGCTACGGCCCTGGGCGCATACAGGGACACTATCAGTGACGGACCTTCGCCAGGCAACACGCTGGAGGTACCGTCGCCTACGGAATGGTCCGACACGTACACCGACGTTGAACGCCACGTTGGGCGCCACGTGACGCGGGCCGGGGCAGTCATTCGCTGGCTTGGGGTACGTGCTGTTGGCTCGGGTGACGCTCTTTCCTCGCGTGAATAGCACAGATATCTGCCGTGAGGCCCTTTTTCATCCCACATGGGTGGAAGCGTGGATTTGGACCGTGCGCTTTATCGGGAACGGCGACCTCGCAATGCTCGTCTGGGTCCCAGCGAAAATGCCAGAGATGCTCCGGCAATCTCGCAGCGGAGGGGACCTCTGCCCACCGCATGTGGCGACGATGCCGACACCCATCTGTATCTACCACCAGTGTGTATCCGTTGGGAATCATTCGGCGCCCTCGTTGCTGGCATCCTCCGCGATTCGTGGAGACGTGGCCTTCGACCGTTGAGCGGGCACTGCCTGCCGGCGCCCGCACGCAGGGATCTTGACAACTTGGTGAACGCATTCCATAGTAGCGACAGAGGTCAGTGCATCGGGGAACCCGTAGGCCCAGGGTACATGCACGGGCACCAGGCGATCCGATTCGGATCCTAGGAGCGCGAGCGTTGCAGTGGGTGATGGGGACAGGCACCGCTCCGGCGTGGACGCCGGCCCGGGTGTGGGTGTTGTCGAAGGCCGATCAGGCTGCCGACAAGCCGGATGGGACTCGAGAGCGTACGCCGTGGCCGAGCACGTCCGCCGGACGTGGTTCAGGATGAGCGGAGCACCTAGGAGGCCATCCTTATGAAGCTCGAAGGTCGGGTAGCTTTAGTGACCGGCGCCTCCAGGGGCCTCGGCCGCGCCATCTCCCTGGCGCTCGCTGCCGAGGGGGCGGCGATCGGTGTGAATTACCGGTCCGGCAAACAGCAGGCCGAAGATGTCGTGGACGCGATCAAAGCGTCCGGCGGCACGGCCCTTCCAATCCCCGGCGACGTTTCCGACTACGAGCAGGCGCAGGGATTGGTGAGGCAGACAGTCGAGGAGCTCGGCGGGCTCCACGTTCTGGTCAACAATGCCGGGATTGCGAAGGATGTGCTCATCTTCAACATGGAGCCCGCGGACTGGCTCGACGTAATGAAGGTCAACTTCGGTGGGGTCTTCAATTGCACGAAGGCGGCGATGGAGCACTTCATGGCCCAGGGCGAGGGCGTCATCGTCAACGTCTCCTCCGTCATGGGTGAACGGGGGTGGGTTGGCGAATCGAACTATGCGGCCTCGAAGGGAGCGATAAACGCATTCACTCGCTGTGCCGCGCGCGAACTCGCGCGCTTCGGCGTGAGGGTTAATGCTGTGCTCCCGGGATTCGCACCTACCGAGCTGGTCGGAGGGCTCCTGGAGAAGGACGGCGGCAGAGGTATCCTGAGGCAGCTCCCAATGCGGGCCTTCGCGAAGCCCGAGGAGGTCGCCCAGGTCGTGACCTTCCTGTCCGGTCCAGACTCCAGCTATATGACCGGCTCACTCGTGACTGTCGATGGCGGGGCCAGCAGCACGCTCGGCCTGGGTGCTCCGATGTGACGATAACGCCGGGGCAATACTGAACGGCCAGCAGCGGCAAGACCCACTCAGTTTGGAGGAGACCACGATGGCCATCGCACGAGAAGAGATTGATAGTAAGGTGCAGGAGGCGGTCGCGGCCGCGCTCGGCGTCGACAATGAGGAAGCGACGCCCGACGCGACGTTGATGGGCGACCTTGGCGCCGAGTCGATTGACCTGCTGGACATCCTGTTTCGCATTGAGCGAAGCACCAGGGTCAAGATTCAGGCCGCGGATCTGGCGGCACACATTCAGGGCGGGATACCGGATGAGGAATTCGGTGATGCGAACGGCATCATCACCGACAAGGGCATGGCCCAGCTCAAGCAGGCAATGCCGCAGATCAACCCGGATGAGCTGCGGGGGAACCTCCAGGCTGAGAAGGTGATCACGCTCTTCACCGTCAAAAACTTGGCCGACATGGTGGCCGAACGGGCCGAGGCCGGAGCCGGCTAGGATGCGGGTCCGGGTGGGCGTCGACATCGTCGGCGTGGATCGCCTGCGGCGGCTCCTGGTCGAGCACGCGGACGCCCTCGACACGCTCTTTACCCATCGAGAGCAATCGTATTGCCTGGGCAAGCGCCGACGGTTTGAACATCTCGCGGCACGCTTCGCGGCAAAGGAGGCGGTCCTCAAGGCGTTCGGAACAGGCATGGGTCAGCGAATGCACTGGACGGACGTCGAGATCATCAACGAGGTGCTGGGGCGTCCACGAGTCTATCTGCATGGGGAAGTTGCCCGCTGGGCCGAGCGCAAGCGGCTGGCCGATCTCGACGTTTCCCTTTCGCACACCGAGGGATGGGCGATCGCGCAGGCAGTGGCGGTCTGGAACGAATCGGGAGGAGGCTGTGCGCTTTCATTTGATTGATCGCGTCGACGCCTATGAGCCGGGGCGCTCCGTGCGGGCGCGCAAGCTGACGTCCCGTAGCGAGGAGTATTGGGAGGAGTCACCACGGGGCCCGATCATGCCGCAGCCGTTCGTGCTCGAGGCGCTGTGCCAGGCTGGCACGTGGCTGGTGATGATCACGACAGACCGACGCAAGCGAGCCGCGCTGCTGTCGATCGGCTCGGTCGACTTCGTCGGCGACGTGTACCCGGGTGACGTCCTGATCATGGATGGCATCGTCGATTCGATGGGCGACGAAGTCGCGGTCGTCTCGGGTCGGGTCACCGTTGACGAGCGTACCGTCCTGGAGGCTGCCGATATCATGTGCGCGCTGATCGATGCGAGCACGCTGGAGAACCTCGAGGACACCGAGCGCATGCAGCACCTGCTGACACGTGCGGGAGCGACGGCATGAAACGAGTCGCCATCACTGGCCTGGGTGCCGTCACGCCGGTGGGGAATGACGCCGCCAGCACCTGGGACTCGCTGGTCGCCGGGCGGAGCGGGGTCGGACCGATCCAAACCTTTCCTGCCGAGACGTTCCCAGTTCGCATCGCGGGGATGGTCAGGGGCTTCGACGTAAGTCCGTATCTCCCGGACCGGGAGATGGGACGCCATCTCTCCCGCGGGGCCGGTTTCGGGATCGGCGCTACCGTCCAGGCTCTGGCAGACGCCAAGGTTCGGCCGGATACCTATCATCCAGACGAGCGCGGCGTGGCGATGGGCGGGACGGTTGGCCGACCCGACCTGCAGGAGCTCGCTGACATCTCGTACGTGGTCAAGAGCTCTGAGCGACGTGTGCTCGCCCGCCAGGCGCCATCGGGCGTTCTGCTGCGCGACCAGAATGTCGCGATGGCAACGATGGCCCGGATCGCCGACTGTCAGGGGCCGATGGTGAGTGTCAGCACCGCCTGCACCGCCTCATGCCACGCTATCGGCGAGGCGTTTCGGCTGGTTCAGGAGGGTGACGCGAAACTCATGATCGCCGGCGGCTATGACGCGCTGACGACGTGGTTCGACGTCATCGGGTTTGGCCTGCTCGGGGCGTTGACCAAGGAGTTTGCCGATGAGCCCGCGCGGGCCTCTCGGCCCTTCGACAAGGAGCGAGCCGGCTTCGTGCTAGGCGAGGGCGCCGTCGCCGTCATTCTCGAAGAGTGGGAAGCGGCGAAGGAGCGCGGCGCGCCGATCTACGCCGAGCTGGTGGGCTACGGCTCGAGCATGAACGCGTACCGGATGACCGATCCGCCGCCTGATGGGGGCGGTGTGTCGTTGGCGATGGAGAACGCGCTCGGCGACGGTGGCGTGCGACCAGACGAGGTCCAATACGTCGTCGCGCACGGCACCGGTACCGCCGGCAACGACATCTGTGAAACCGTCGCCATCAAGCAGGTGTTTGGGGACCATGCCCGCAAGGTCGCGATCAGCTCGCCGAAGTCGATGACTGGCCACCTGACCTCGGCGGCCGGCGGATTGAACGTCCTGGCCGCCGTCGGCGCGATCCGGGATCAGGTCGTGCCACCCACGATCAACCTCGAGCACCCAGACCCCAAGCTCGACCTCGATTACGTGCCAAATAGCGCCCGGCGGATGCCCGTGCGGACCGTGTTGGTGAACGCCTTCGCCTTCGGCGGCACCAACGCCTGTCTGACGGTGCGCCACCCGGAGCTCAGGGAAGGCTAGGTGCGCCATGGGCCGCTGGACGACGGTCGACCGGGTGATCAGCCTGGAGCCGGGCGTGGGTGCCCGAGGACTGCGAAACGTCCCGAACACGCTCTCCATCCTTGATAGCCACTTCCCTCGTTTCCCGGTCCTGCCCGGCGTCATGATCCTCGGCAGTCTGGGTGAGTTGGCGTGTATGCTGCTGAAGGAGCAGACTGGACGGCCATGGAGGCTGGCCGGGGCCGAGCAGGTGCGCTACCGTCACTTCGTCCAGCCCGGCGATCAGATGGACCTGACGGTCGAGCTCAAGGAGCTGTCCGACGACGCGGCGGTGTTCGGCGCAACGGTAAAGGTTGAGGGTCGGGTCATGACCACCGCCCGCCGGCTCCGCCTCGTGCCCGAAGAAGCGGACGGACCCCGATGAAGCGAGTCGCGATCACGGGCATCGGCCTGCTCACTCCCCTGGGGATCGGCACCGAGTCCACCTGGCGTGGACTGATCGAAGGTCGGAGCGGCGTCGGCCCGATCCGCCAGTTCGATGCGTCGAGCCTGCGAACACAGCTCGGCGCCGAGGTGGCCGATCTTGACCCGGCGCAGTTCATCGCCAACCGGCGCACGCTCCGCATGATGACGCGCAACGACCATCTCGCGTTCGTCGGCGCGATGCTGGCCGTCCAGGACGCCCAGTTCGACCTGGCCTCTCAGGATGGCGAGCGAGTCGGCCTATTTGTCGGTAGCAACAAGGAGATCTCCAACCCGGATCATGTGCTGGAGGCTTCGCTGGTCGCGCGCAATCCGGATGGTGCGGTTGACATTCGGCGATTGGGTGAACAAGCGCAAAGTGCCTTCTACCCACTCTTCTACGTCGAGGGGCTGCAGGCTGCGTCGCTCTTCTACATCTCGCAGGCCTATAACCTGAAGGGTGCGAACAGCTACTTCGCCGGGATGGCTGAGGTCGGCGCCGTCGCGGTAGGACGGGCATTCCGTGCGATCCGTCGCGGCGAGGTCGATATGGCGCTCGCGGGCGGCTTCGACGATGCCATCTCCTGGTGGAACATGACCAAGTTCGATACTCTCGGGCTCCTGACCGGCCGCAACGATCGAGGGGCCGCGGCGGTGCGACCGTACGACCGTGACCGCGATGGAACCGCGCTCGGCGAAGGCGCGGCCTTCCTGATGCTTGAGGAGCTGGAGTCCGCCAGGCGCCGCGATGCCCGAATCTATGCCGAGATCGCGGGCTACGGCAACAGGTATGACACCTTCAGGCTCATCACCCCAGACCCCGAAGGGCGCGCGCTCAGCGGGGCCATCCGAGCCGCGCTGGGCGATGCCGGCTCTCCGGCAGAGGCGATCGGCTACGTCGCTGCGGATGGGAGTGCGACCCGGCTTGGCGACGCCAGTGAGGCTCGGGCACTCCGGGCGGCGTTCGACGGGACCACCGATTCGCTGGCCGCGAGCAGCGTCAAGGCGGCTACCGGCCACATGGTGGCCGCGGCCGGGGCGTTGAACGCGGCCGTGGCGACGTTGGCGGTCCATCACCAGATCCTGCCGCCGACCTTGAACCTGGAAAACCCCGACCCAGTGTGTGACCTGGACTGGGTGCCGAACGAGGCCCGTGAAGCTCGGGTGGAGCAGGCGCTCGCGCTGGCCCGGGGCTTCGAGGGCCAGAACGTGGCTCTGGTGCTGCGGTCCGTTCGGTAGTGGAGAAGGGAGAGGGGATGTCCGCGATCACTTCAGATCCGATCCGAGTCGTCGTCGCCGGAGTAGGGGCGATCACTGCTCAAGGGATGGGTGCCGATGCGCTCTGGGAAGGAGTGAAGGCGGGTCGCGTTGCCATCCGCCCGGTCCAGCGTCTGCCGATGGACGGCTATCGCACCCAGATCGGCGGCGAGGTCCAGCAGGAGTTCCTACCCGAGCACGACTATCGTCGCCCTGAGGAATTTCGCGAACTGGTCATCGATTTCGCCCTGAAGGCGGCTGAAGAAGCGGTTGCTGCCGCCGGCGACGGCGTGAAGCAGATTCCGCCCGAGCGGTGGGGCCTCGTCATCGGTACCTGCAACACCGGCATGCTGAGCGGCGAGCGCTGGTACTCTGACCAGATTAGTGGCCAGCCGGTCGATCCGGAGCTGGTCGTCCTCGTCCCGCCGCAGGCGCTGGCCGAAGCAGTAGCCGGCGCGTTCGAGGTCAAGGGCCCGGTGCTCTCAATCGACACGGCTTGCGCTGCGAGCGCCAACGCGATCGGCCTGGCGGCTGAGCTCGTCCGCACCGGTCAGGCGGACGCGGTGCTCACCGGTGGGTCGGACGCGCTCTCGACCGTGCTGTTTGCCGGCTTCAACGCGCTCCAGTCGCTCTCGCCCGAGCCGGCCGCCCCATATTCGCGGGATCGACAGGGACTATCGCTAGGCGAGGGGAGCGGAATGCTGGTTCTGGTTCGCGAGGACCTGGCCCGCGAGATCGGACTCCCGATGTTGGCCGAGGTGCTTGCCTACGGGCTCTCCGCCGACGGGTACCATCCGACTGCGCCGCATCCTGAGGGAAAGGGGGCCTCGCGCGCAATGCACGCCGCGCTCCGAGCGGCCGGGGTCTCGCCCGACGAGGTGCGCTACGTTAACAGCCACGGGACCGGAACGCCAAAGAACGACCCGGCCGAGACGAAGGCGACCAAGCTCGGGTTGGGTGAGGCTGCGCAACACGTGCTGGTAAGCAGCACCAAGTCGATGATCGGCCACCTCCTGGGCGCAGCCGGAGCCGCCGAGGCCATCGTCACGATCCGCGCGCTGCAGGAGCAAGTCGCGCCACCGACGGCGAACTATCGCGAGCCGGACCCCGAATGCGACCTCGACTACGTCCCGAATGCGGCCCGCCCGCTCGCGATGGACGTGGCGATGTCGAACAATTTCGCGTTCGGCGGCGCCAACGCGTCGCTGATCCTGGCCCGTCCAGGGACCCGGACAATGCCGCTCCCGCACCCAGACCTCGACCGCGTCGTCGTCACCGGCCTGGGTGTGCTGAGCACTGCCGGGGCCGGTGTCGATCAGCTCTGGGACGCTTTCGTCACCGAGCGCGAGTGTACTCGGATCGAGTATGGCGTGCGGGTCGGTCGAGTCGAGGTTGATCCGTCGCCCTTCCTGTCGCCGCGGGAACGGCGCCGGATGGATCGGCTCGGGATCTTTTCCGTCATCGCCTCGCGGCTCGCGCTCCAGGACGCAGGGCTCGAGCTTACCGACGACAATCGGAACAGGATTGGCACACTCCTGGGGACCGGAATCGGTCCGATGGAGTCAATGGAGGAGTTCACCCGGCCAGTAGTTCAGGAGGGGCCGGCGGCGGCAAATCCGGCAGTCTTTCCGAACACCGTCTACAACGCCGCGACTGGGCAGGTCGCGATGCAGGTCGGTGCTCTCGGCCCGACGTCGACGATTACCGCGGGGCACGCCGCTGGCGCCTCGGCGATCTGCTACGGGTACGACCTCACCTCCCGCGACCAGGCCGACGCGATGATCTGTCTGGCCGTTGACACCCTGACGGATACCGTGATCCGGGGTTATCAGGGCCTCGGCATGCTCGCCGGCGAAACCCGAAGCGCTGACGGCCGTGGGATCGCCCTGGCGGAGGCCGGAATCGCCATCGTCGTGGAGCGCCTGTCAGCCGCCCGCTCCCGGGGGGCTCGGATCTACGGAGAGCTGTCGGGGTACGCTATCGCGTCCGACGGGCTGGGCCTGGGACAGTACGATCGCGAAGGCAAGGGACTCGAACGTGCGATGCGCCAGGCGCTCGAACGCACCGGGATCGGCCCAAACGAGGTGACGGCCATCTGGTCTGGCCTGATGGGTCACCAGCCAGCTGACGACGCGGAGTCGGCAGCAATCGAGCGTGTCTTCGGCGACTCGGCCCGCGTGGTCGCGCCAAAGCGACAGTTTGGGGAACCTATGGGTGCCGGTGGCGCGTTGAGCACGGCCCTGGCATTGCAGGGATGGGAACATCGGCCGCCTGGCGTGGTCCTGGTCAATAGCAGCTCGATGGGTGGCACGCACTTCTCGCTGGTGCTCGTCCCATACCGGGAGCATGAGGGGAACGGCCGCGGGTGATCGGCCGGCCAAGGCCGGCCGGAGGGGAAGAATGTTCCAGCCATGAAACAGGTACAGGTGGTTAGTACCGGCTCGTATCTGCCCGGCGAGCCGATCACCAACGAAGATATGGAACGTCTGGTGGGGCCACTGCCGGAGGACATCCTTGAGGGCATACAGGTCAAGACGCGACATTGGATGATCGACCCCGCCACCGGCGACCATCGCATCAATAATTCGGAGATGGCGGTCAAGGCGACGGAGCAGGCGCTCGACCTGGCCGGCTTGGAGCCTGGACAGGTCGAGCTGCTAGTGCTTTCGACGGCCAGCCCAGAATACCTGCTGCCGCCCGAAGTGACGTTCGTCCAAGAGAAGCTCGGACTGCGTCGCTGCGCGACGATCGAGATCCGCTCCGGCTGCGCCGGCGCCGTCGAGGCGCTCGACGTCGCCCGGCTCTACCTTGAGCGCGATCTCTATCAGACCGCCGTCGTGATCGGGAGCGAGGCGATCTCGCCGCTGCTGGTGCCGGTCTTCCTAGGCAAGGCCCCGGACTCGATCCGGATGCGCGACCGGATGAACCCGTACAACTTCGGCGACGGTGCCGGGGCAGTCGTGCTCCAGGCACGGGACGGCGGCGAGGGCATCGTCGGTTCGGCGATGGCGTGCGTCGGCGGTGATCGCAAGGCCGGCATGCAGATCGTCGGCGCCGGAACCCATGCCCCGATCCATCAGCAGTTGAAGGAGCGGCGCCTGGTCGATCTGCGGGTCGACGTCGTCGAGAGTGGCCGGTTCACCCCGTACGTGCTGACCGAGGCGTTGGTCGAAACGCTCAAGCGGAGCGGCGTCGGCGCCGACTCGATCGACCTGTGCATCATCCCCGAAGGCAACGCCGGCTACATGACCGACGAGCTGCGCGCGGCAGGCCTGCTGACGCCCGAGTGGACCGCCCTCGAGAGCAAAATCATCGAGAACCTGGCGCTCGTCGGCGCGACCGGCTCGGCGGCGGTCCCGCTGGCGTTGGATCACGCCTGGAAGACGGGACAAGTTAAGTCAGGCGACCGCGTCATGCTGCTGGCGATCGAGACGAGCAAATGGAAGTATGCCGGCATGGTGCTGGACTGGACCGCCGCGCCCTGCTCGATGTCCAGTGGCCAGACCGCGGAAGTCCCCGGCAACCCCTGACGCTGCCATGAGCCGCTCCCTGGGCTATCGCATCGTCACCCTGCGGAACGTACCCTCGCACATCGTCGCCCTCACGGCCCTGGCCTCCTACGCGGGTCAGATCGTCGCTACCTTCCAGGGCTGGCCGCTGTGGGCGTTCATCCTGGCGACGGTGGCTCCCTGGGTCCCGGTCTTCTCGGTGGAGATGATCTGGACCCGCCGACACTACCACTGGATGGTGCTGCTGTACGTCCTGGTCGTCACGCAGACGGGCCGTTTCGCTGAACATCTCATCCAGTTCGTGCAGCTTCACATCCTGAACTATCCGGTCGAGAGCGCCGTCGGCGTGCTGGGCATTCTCAATTCTGAAACCGCAAATCTCTTCTGGAACGCCCGCAGCATCTTGCTAATCGGCCTGACCCTCTACGGCTATCGTCGCGACGTCTGGGCCAGGAATCCGTGGTTGTGGCTCGCGCTGGCAGTCGTTGCCTGGCACGAGATTGAGTATGCCTACCTCGCCGCAGTGTACTTTTCGACCGGCGAAGCTGGCGGGCCGGGGCTGCTCGCCGAGGGAGGCGCGATTGCGGGCGGGCTGCCGGTCACACGGGCAGATCTGCACTTCTTCTACGCCTTGATCGAGATAGTCCTCTTTGTGCTTGCCCTCGGCTATCAGCTCACGCGCAGCTACGATGCCTGGCTCGCCAAGGCCTTCCCCCGCACTGCAGTGCCCGTTCTCGCCGAAATGACGAGCTTCGCCGAACCGATGCGGTTTCCGTCTGGTAGGACTGTGGTGCGTCAGGGCGACCTTGCAGATGTCTTCTACATCATCGCCCGAGGTCAGGCTTCCGTCACGCACCGCGACCCGTCCGGGCGTGAGGTCGAGCTCGCGACTCTCGGCCCGGGCGAGTTTTTCGGCGAGATCGGCCTGCTGCACCGGACCCCACGCACGGCGACCGTTCGGGCGAAGACCAATCTCGAAGTCCTCGCCCTCGGTAGCGAGGCGCTTCGGTCGATCATGAAGAGCTCGACGGCCACTGCGGAGGATCTTTCGCGGATGGCCGACCGTAGACTTGCAGAGATGCGCGCGTCAGCGCATGGAGAAAGTGATGGCGCCACGACCATCATCAACCGGTTTGATGTCCAGGGGCGCGCGACCCAGACGCAGTACGAGTACGCCGCCCTCCTGTGGCGTGGGATCGCGGTCACGATCGACTCGATTATTCTCGCAGTTCCCGCCGTCCTGATCGCCTGGCTGGGCGGTTCGATTGTTCCGGGCGGCTGGGTGTTGCTCGCCGTTCTCGTGCTCCTCGTCCTGGGTTTGAGCGTCCCCTACGGGGCCATCCTAGAAACCGCCGGGGGCGCCACCTTGGGGAAGCGCGCCCTCAGCATGCGAGTGGTCAAGACCGACGGGTCGCCGCTTGATAGGCGCGCTGCCCTGCTCCGCAACCTCTGGCGCCTGGTGGATGGGCTCGCCTTCTATCTGGTCGGCGGCGTCGCGATCTTGCGATCTCACCGCCACCAGCGGCTCGGCGATCGTGCTGCCGGAACCGTGGTCGTGAGAAGAGCGGCCTGACGCCCAGTGGGTGCGCCGCTCTGGCGGCTGCCGAACGACATCGACCCGACGAGTCGCCTATCATATCTAGACTGTCCCCGCCGTGGGCGATCAGGCACCGCACGTCGTGGAGATGACAGTTCCCAATCTCCGGGGATGAGAAGGATCGCCTGGTAGGAATATGGCGCGACGCTTCAACGAGCAGTCATGTGCGATAGGGCCTCTCGACATACGATATGTCGAGGGCCCACCGAGCGGGCCGCCGCTGGTTCTCCTGCACGGATTTGCCGCGCGCTGGCAGTTCTTTATGCCGCTCCTCCCTGCGCTGTCAGAACGCTGGCATGTCTATGCGCCAAACTTCCGTGGCCACGGCACGTCGAGTTGGACTCCAGGAGAGTATCGTATCGAACGACTCATCGATGATACGCGAACGTTTCTGGAAACTCAGGTTGGCGAACCGGCTGCTATCTTCGGACACTCAATGGGGGGATGGGTCGCTGCCGCGATTGCCGCTGAAGTCCCGCACCTGGTCCGCGGGCTGGTGATCGGGGACTCGGAGCTCCGACCGGCTCGGCAAAATGGGAGTCTGAGCCTATCGTATCTCCAAGATGCGCCGATCGCGCTGCGTGGCATGTCAACATCACTGAACCAGCTCGACCCCGAGGCGATGGCGATGTTCCGTGACGGTCGGATGACTGATGGCATGGATCCGTCCATGCTGCTGCCCCGGATCTCCTGCCCGGTGCTCCTCATACAGGGGAATCCGACTCTCGGAGCGCTTATGATCGATGAAGACGTGAATCGCGCCCGGTCGCTCCTGAGCCGGGTGACCCATGTCCGAATCGAGAACGCTGGACACGGGCTCCACGTTCAAGATCCGGAAGCGGTGCTCGATGCGGTGACGACATTCCTGGAAGCGCTCTGACCGACCGCGTCCCGTTATCCGGATGAGCGCTCGCGGTGTCCGCCGAACTCGTAGCGCATCGCCGAGAGCAGCCGATCGGCCATCTCGGACTCGCCCCGCGAGCTGAACCGCGCGAACAACGCAGCGCTCAAGACCGGCGCGGGCACCGACTCGTCGATCGCGGCGTCCAGCGTCCAGCGGCCCTCGCCAGAGTCCGCGACGTGACCCGTGAAGTTGGAGAGGGACGGGTTCTCCCGCAGCGCCCGTGCGGTCAGGTCCAGGAGCCAGGAGCTGACCACGCTGCCTCTACGCCAGACCTCGGCGATGGCCGCCAGATCGAAGTCGTACTGGTACAGCTCCGGGTTGCGGAGCGGCGTCGTCTCGGCGTCGATCTCGCGCCCTCGCTTGCCGACGTTCGCGTTGTGGAGGATGTTGAACCCCTCGGCGAACGCCTCCATCAGCCCGTACTCGATGCCGTTGTGGACCATCTTGACGAAGTGGCCGGCCCCGTGCTGGCCGCAGTGGAGGTAGCCGTGCTCAGCACTGCTGGTCCCATCCCGGCCGGGCGTCTGCTCGGCGGCGGCGATGCCCGGCGCCAGCGCCTCCCAGATCGGCGCCAGGTGCTGGACCGTCTCCGCCTCGCCGCCGATCATCAGGCAGTAGCCGCGATCGAGCCCCCAGATGCCGCCGCTGACCCCGACGTCCAGGTAGTGGATACCGGCCGGCGAGAGCTCGCCGGCGCGGCGGATGTCATCGTGGAAGAACGAGTTGCCGCCGTCGATCAGGATGTCGCCGGGTGCCACCAGCGGCCTGAGCGACTCGATCGTCGGGTCCACGAACGCGGCCGGCAGCATCATCCAGATGGCGCGCGGCGGCGTCAGCTTCGCGACGAAGTCGTCCGGCGAGATGCCACCGGCAGCCCCTTCGCTCGACATCATCTCGACGGCCTGCTGGTTGAGGTCGAAGACGACGCAGGTATGGCCCGCGCGCATCAGGCGGCGAGCGATGTTGGCACCCATCCGACCGAGCCCGAGCACACCGAGTTGCATCGCTCGCCTCCCGCTGAGGATCACGTTCTCGGTGGCAGTATTGCAGACCGATCAGCGGCGCGGCACCCATGCCGCCTCGATACGGAAGGCATTATTGATGCCGGGCGTTGGAACATCGCTAGCTGCGAGCCTCGCGAGTCCGCAGCGACTTGACCATGCCCCTCCGCGTGAGAGGACGCACGCGGCAGCGACCAACAGCATCGGACGTGGACGATGGGATACGCTAAGGGATCGACGGCGGAGAGTACGGTATCGTGCGTGAGCGAGCGCGTCTTGCAGAGACCCGCGCGGGAACGGCTGACTGGAAGCGTTGGGGGCCATACCTCAGCGAGCGGGCCTGGGGTACGGTCCGTGAGGACTACAGCGCCGACGGAACCGCCTGGGAATACATTCCGCACGATCACGCCCGCAGCCGAGCGTACCGTTGGAGCGAAGATGGTCTTGGGGGCATCTGCGATAGCCGCCAATATCTCTGCCTGTCCCTGGCACTCTGGAACGAGCGTGATCCAATCCTCAAGGAGCGCTTATTCGGCCTGACGGGCAACCAGGGCAACCACGCCGAGGACTGCAAAGAGGTGTACTACTACCTCGACTGCACCCCGACCCACTCGTGGATGCGCTTCCGCTACCTCTACCCCATCCGGGCCTACCCGTACGCGGAGCTGCTCGAGGAGAATCGTCGTCGAGGCCGGGATGATCCGGAGTACGAGCTGACCGACACCAGCGCGTTCGACGATGGCCTCTACGAGGTGGACGTCACCTACGCCAAAGCCGCTCCCGAAGACATCCTGATGCGGATCGACGTGACCCGTGTGGGTCCCCCGTCCGCGACAGACCGGACGCAGCGCGAGTCGGGCGACAACACGGCAACGCGCATCCGAGTGCTGCCCACCCTCTGGTTCCGTAACACCTGGTCGTGGAAGCATCGGGCGAGCAAGCCACGTATCTCGAGGGTTGGCCCGTCCACGCTGCGGGCAGAGCACGACGTCCTCGGAGCGCGCTGGTGTGCCGTGAGCGGCGACCCGGAGCTCCTATTCTGTGACAACGAGACAAACTCAAAGCGGCTGTTCGACTTTCCGGGCAGCGCTGCACCGAAGGATGCGATTGGCGATGCCATCGTGTCTGGACGGCGTGAGCGGCTGCTGGTCGACGCCGGGACGAAGGTAGCGGCCCACTACACACTGGAGCTACGGCCTGGCGAAACTCAGTCGATCTGGGTTCGCCTGAGCAATCACCCGCTCGATTTGCCGTTCCAGGACGCGACGGCGATCGTTGCCGACCGGCAGGCCGAAGCGGATGCGTTTTACGCGTCCCTTGCCCCGTCCCACCTGCCAGCGGATTCGCCTCGCATCCAGGATGGCGTGAATGTCCAGCGTCAGGCCTTTGCCGGCTTGCTTTGGAGCAAGCAGTTCTACCACTACGACGTCGACCTCTGGCTGCGAGGAGATCCGGGCCAGCCAACCCCGCCCCAGGCACGCCTCCGTGGCCGCAACCACGACTGGCGGCACCTCTATGCCGACGACATCCTCTCAATGCCGGACAAGTGGGAGTATCCGTGGTTCGCGGCCTGGGACCTTGTCTTCCACTGCATTCCACTGGCCCTTGTCGACCCGGATTTCGCCAAGGAGCAGCTCGTTCTGCTGCTGCGCGAGCCGTACATGCACGCGAACGGGCAGATTCCGGCCTACGAGTGGGCGTTTGGAGATACCAACCCACCGGTGCATGCATGGGCAGCGTGGCGAGTCTACAAGATTGACCAGAAACGGAGCGGTGTCGCCGACATTCGCTTCCTCGAACGGGTCTTCCATAAGCTGCTCTTGAACTTCAACTGGTGGGTGAACCGCAAAGATAGCGAGGGCAAGAACGTGTTCCAGGGCGGGTTCCTCGGCCTGGACAACGTCAGTATCTTCGACCGTAGCGCGATGCACCGGTCCAAGATGTACTTCGAGCAGGCCGATGCCACCAGTTGGATGGCGATGTACTGTCTGAACATGTTGCGGATCGCCCTTGAGCTGGCCCTGAGCAATTCAGTGTATGAGGACGTCGCGAGCAAGTTCTTTGAACACTTCCTGTACATCGCCCACACCATGAACAATCTCGTCGAAGCAGGCTTCGGTCTCTGGAGCGAGGAAGACGGCTTCTACTACGATATCCTCCACCAGGAGCATGGACAGTTCTTGCCAGTCAAGGTCCGATCAATCGTCGGCCTGACACCGCTTTTCGCCGTGGAAACGCTCGAGCCGGATATTCTGGAGCGATTGCCAAACTTCGCGGCCCGTTTCCACTGGTTCATTAACCATCGGCCGGCGCTGGCGGCCAACGTGGCCTCGCTGGAGCGCCGCGTGGCCGGTCGGCGGTTACTTTCCGTACTGTCGCAAGAGCGCCTCGTGCGACTCCTCCGCTACATGCTGGACAAGGCCGAGTTCCTCTCTGACTTCGGCATCCGGTCCACGTCGCGGATACACCTGGAGCGCCCATGTGTGGTGCATCTCGACGGCCAGGAGGCGGAGGTTCGGTACGAGCCGGGCGAATCTCGGTCACAGTTGTTCGGCGGCAACTCGAACTGGCGGGGGCCGATCTGGTTCCCGATCAACTACTTAATCATCGAGTCGCTGCAGAAATTCAATCACTACTACCGCGACGATCTGAAAGTTGCCTGCCCGACCGGTTCAGATCGGCTGCTGAACCTGGAGGAAGTCGCGGCCGATCTGTCCCTCCGCCTGGTGCGCCTGTTCGTGCGGGACGAGCATGGGCGACGCCCGGTGTTTGGCGAAGACTTAGCGAACTTTTACAACTCGCGCGAGGGCATCTTGTTCTACGAGTATTTCCACGGCGACACAGGACGTGGGATCGGCGCCAGCCATCAGACGGGCTGGACCGGCCTGGTCGCCAAGCTCATCACCCAGAGCGGCGATCTTCTGGAAGGCGTGGAATCGGGGACCGAAGGTATCCGGTCGTTCGACGAGATCCGGGCCGCGTGGGAAGAGCTCAGCTCACGATAGATCGCCGTGTGGCTAGAACCTGAGCGGCTGGCGGGCCGCGACGACCGCGTCCGCTAGCCGTGCGTAGAGGCGGGCATTGTCAATAGCGACCGATGCCTGGCTAGCCAGCGCTTCCGCGACCAGGATGTCCTGTTCGCTGAATCCGGCACCGTCGCGCTTGTTGATGATCTCCGCCACACCGATCGGACGATCCTTGATCTTGAGGGGTATCACGAGGAGGTTTCGAATCTTGAACCGGGCCAATTCGTCTGCCAGATCCGGGAACCGCTCATCTCCGGTCCGGTCGTCGATCACGAGCCGCTCAGCATGTTGCGCGGCCCACTCGGCGAGTCGCCGTCCGTGGAGCGCCTGCTGACGCACGGTCTCGTTCTCCGGGTCTCCAACAGCCCCCTCATACTTCAACTCACCCGTCTCTTCGTCGACGAGCAGGCCTGCGACCGCTTCGGCCTTGAGCAGATTCGCGGCCGCGGACATGATCTGCTGGAGCAGGTCGCGAAGGTTCAAGGTCGACGTCAGCATCACCATGACCTGGTTGAGCTCCTGCTGTGCGTTGACCTCGTCCTGCAGTCGCTGCCGCAACCCCGCGATCTCAGCATCTTTTTCGGCGAGCTGCTGCTGAAGCTCTGGAACGGTCGCCATCGTCGTGCCTCCCTCCGAACTTCAGGCCGGAACTTGCTGGAACAGCGTTTGCTCGACGAACTCCGTGGAAACCTCCCCACGGCGGAACATGGGATGAGCAAGGACGCGCTGGTGGAACGGAATGGTCGTCCGGACCCCTCGTCCTGAGATCTGGAACTCGGCGAGCGCGCGCTGCATACGGTCGATCGCGGCGTTCCGGTCTGGTGCCCAGACGATGAGCTTGGCGATCAACGAATCGTAGAACGGACTGACGGTCCAACCGGGGTAGCAGTGGGAATCGACCCTCGTCCACGGTCCACCGGGGGCGACGTACGTATCGAGCCGTCCAGGAGTAGGTGAGAAGTTGTTGTCCGGGTCTTCGGCATTGACCCGGCACTCGATGGCGTGACCGCGCATCACGATGTCATCCTGCGAGTACGACAGCGGCTGGCCCGACGCGACCCGGATTTGCTCCTGGATCAAGTCGACGCCGGTCACCATCTCGGTGACCGGGTGCTCGACCTGGATCCGGGCGTTCATTTCCATGAAGTAGAATTCGTTGTCCTGATCGAGGAGGAACTCCATCGTCCCTGCCCCGGTGTAGCCGATCGACAGGGCCCCCCGCACCGCCGCCTCGCCCATAGCCCGTCGTAGCTCCGGGCTCAGGTGGACCGACGGCGCTTCCTCGATCAGCTTTTGGTGCCGTCGCTGTACGGAGCAGTCGCGCTCACCGAGATAGATTCCGCTGCCGTAGTTGTCGCACACGATCTGGATCTCGGTGTGCCGCGCGGCCTGGAGGTAGCGCTCGATATACACCGAGCTGTCCTTGAACACGGCCTGAGCGGTTGCCCGAGTCCGCTGATACGTCCGCACCAGCTCATCGCGCCGCCACACGACACTCATGCCCCTCCCACCGCCGCCGGCCACGGCCTTGACGATCACGGGGTAGCCGATCTTGTCGGCGATCGACTGGGCCTCGTCGGACGTTGCTACCGGCTCGATCGTCCCGGGCAAGAGTGGCATCCCTGCCTTTTGCATCAGGTCGCGGGCGATCGCCTTGTCGCCCACTTTCTCCATCACATCCGGCTTAGGCCCGATGAACGTAACGCCGTGATCGGCGCAGATCTCGGCGAAGTACGGATCCTCCGAGAGGAAGCCGTAGCCGGGATGGATGGCGTCCGCGCCGGACTTGAGCGCAGCGCCGATGACGCTGGGGATGTGCAGATAGCTGCGGCCTCCAGGAGGCGGCCCAATGCTCACCGCCTCGTCGGCAAACCGCACGACCGCCGACTCGGCATCCGCGGTGGAGTACACGGCGACCGATTGGACGCCCAGCTCGCGACAGGCACGGGCGACGCGAAGGCCGATCTCCCCCCGGTTGGCGATCAGGATCTTTTTGAACACGGTCTCCTCACAGTCCAGACCACCCCCGCGGTGCCCACGCGCTCGGGCGCATCAGATCTCGCATCGTTGTACTCGCAGGCTTTGGAAAACCTTTGTCCGGATTGATCTCCGACCAACCGTCTGTGTCACAACCGTACGACAGGGATGACTGAGGCCGCCGAGGGATGCCACGTCACTTGCGGCGGGCTGTCAGGCTTCGGTGGGTCTACTCTTCAATCGGCTCCAGGTAAAGCAAGACTTGCTGGAATTCCACCCAGTCGCCCTCATTCGCGACGATCTCGGCGACCCGCCCCTTGCGGTCCGCCACGACCTGATTCATGATCTTCATCGCTTCGACGATGCAGACCGGCTGCCCCTTTTCGACGACAGTGCCCTCCTCAACGAACGGCTTCGCGCCCGGCTGCGGCGAGCGATAGAACGTGCCGACAAGCGGTGCGACGATCGCCGCGAGGTCGTCGGCGATGGACGTTCCGTCGGAAACGCCCGGCGCCCCAGCGCCCGGTGACACCAGGGGCGGGGCGCCCGACGGCACGGCTGCCACGGCGGCCAGACCCCGTTCAATCTCGATCTTGTACTCGCCCGCCTGAATGGCGAGCCGCTGAACGCTGCTACCTTCGAGGCGCTTGATCAGATCGCGGGCCTCCTGCCACAACGAGCGGATCAGCTCCTCGTCCGGCGCTCGCCTGGCGTCGGCGTCGTTCGTCATGAACCTGCCCTCGTCCCTGACAACACGGGTTGCCGTTCTGGCGCACCAAAGGCCCGAAAGCGTCGATAGCGTCGATCTAGCAGATCTTCACGGCTCGTACCGAGCAATTCGCTCAGACAGCCGACGATCGCGGTCTTCAGATTCGCCGCCGCAGCCATGGCGTCCAAGTGGGCCCCACCTTCCGGTTCCGGGATCACGGCATCCATAATCCCGAGTCGCAGGAGATCTGGCGCGGTCAGGCGCAACGCCGCGGCCGCGGTCGGCGCCGCCGCGGCGTTCTTCCACAGGATCGCCGCGCAGCCCTCCGGGCTAATGACCGAATAGTAGGCGTTCTCCATCATCAGCACGCGGTCGCCAACGGCCAGTGCGAGGGCACCGCCGCTGCCACCCTCGCCTGTGACGACCGTTACGATTGGCACTGGCAGCCGCGACATCTCCATGATACTCTGAGCGATGGCGAGCGATTGCCCGCGCTCCTCGGCGCCGATCCCCGGGTACGCCCCAGGCGTGTCGACCAGCGTGACTATCGGCATGCCGAATCTGGCCGCGTACTGCATGAGTCGTAGCGCCTTTCGGTAGCCTTCCGGGTTGGGCATGCCGAAATTGCGCTCGATCATTTCGTTTGTGGTGTGCCCCTTGTGATGGCCGATAACCATCACCGTGACGTCGCCGAGACTGGCCAGGCCGCCGACAATCGCCGCATCCTCGGCGAAGAGGCGATCCCCGCGGAGCTCCTGGAAGTCGTCGAAGATGTAGCCGACGTATTCCAGCACGGTCGGACGATTGACGTTGCGCGCCAACTCGACCGTCTCCCACGGCTCGCACTCCGGCAGGCTGGCTGGGTCGGTGATCGCCTTCTGGCCTTCGACGGCTGGCAGCTGCTGGCCGCGTCCCTCCTGGTGAAAGCTGAGGATCTTCCGGATCAGGTGCCGTAGATTCTCGCGCGGCTCGACCAGGTCGACCATCCCATGGTCCATCAGGAATTCGGCCGTCTGGAACTTTTCTGGAAGCTTCTGGCGGATCGTCTGCGCAATGACCCTGGGGCCGGCGAACCCGATCAGCGCGCTCGGCTCCGCGATCAGGATGTCGCCCTGGGTAGCGTACGATGCGCTGACCCCACCGTAGGTCGGATCGGTGAGGAGACAGAGATAGAGCACGCCTGCCTCATGCAGTCTGGCGATCGCCTGGCTGGTCTTGGCCATCTGCATGAGCGAGAGGCATCCCTCCTGCATACGGGCGCCTCCCGAGGCCGCGATCAGAAGCAGAGGCGTCCGTGTCGACAGCGCCGACTCGGCAGCCCGCGTGACTACCTCGCCGACCGCGGCGCCCATACTCCCGCCCATGAAGCCAAAGTTCATCGCCGCCACCACGATTGGCAGCCCGCCGATCGTCGCCGTCCCGTAGAGCGCGCCCTCGCGGTCACCGGTCTGACGCCGGGCATCGGCCAGGCGCACGACGTACGGCCTGGTATCGGCGAATCCCAGCGCGTCGACCGCTTCGATATCACCACTCGCCTCAACCAGGCTGTCGGCGTCGAGGAGCTGGACCAGGCGCTCGCGGATCGGCACGCGGAAGTGATGGTTACATTCAGGGCAGACTTTGAGGTTTCGTTGGAGCCGCTTGATGTAGACAAAGCCGTCACAGCTCGGGCACTTGACCCAACGAGTCTCGTCTTCGACTCTTGGCGATGCCGCCACGTCCTGCATGTCGATCAATCCCTATCAGGGCACGAGGGCCTGAGAATGGAGACGTCGGTGCTCGGCGTGTTCGGCAATGAGTGCCGCGTCCAACTCAGCCCGAGTGAGTGTCGGATGCCCGCTGGAGCCGAAGACCTTGACAATGATGAAGGCCAGAAGCTGTGTGGTCAGATCATCGCGGGCGACTCGGGTCGCGTCCACGGCCAGATCAAGTGCACGGCGCCACTGCTCGCGCTGCATCTCCGTCTGAATCGTGCCGTGGTACGCGTACACTTCGTGGAGCGGCTCGGTGTCGATTTGACGGAGTCGATTATAGGCATCCACCGCGTCGTTCAGGTTACCCAGCGTGAGGCTGAGGTCCGCGATGTCTACCGTTGCGAGCACATCGTCCGGCTGCCAGTGCACGATCTTCCTGGCTGTCACGAGCGCCAGCGGCAGCCTGTCGGTTTCCAAATACATCTCGACCAGGCCACGGAGGGTCGCTATGTTTCCGGGCTCGCGCTCAGCCGCCCGAACGAGCAAGGAGATCGCCTCACTCTCCTGTCCGAGGATGTACAGCGCATGTCCGAGGTCGACGAGCGCCGCGTGATCGTCGGGATCGAGATCGACGGCCCGTTGGAACGCCGCGGCCGCGTCTTGCGTCCGCCCCTCATTCGCCAGGGCCGTTCCGAGGCCGCGCCAAGCGTCGGCATCCTCCGGCGCCAGATCCGCGACCCTCTGGAGATACGTGACGGCATCGTCGAGATCGAGCTCTAATGCAGCGCTACCGGCGAGTCGGAGCAGATGCACATCGTCCGGACGTTCCGTGAGTCCCTGCAAGGCGACCTGGCGACATTGCCGAAAATTGCCAGCGGTGTAGTACGCCTGTGCCTGTGGGACGGCATCGCCGTTCATCGGACGTCCTTTCCGACTGGGCGGTATCGGCGGACTCAGCATACCCGGTGCGGGCCGTTTCGTCAACAGCGATGCGTCCACGCGTCCCCGCGTCCGCGGAGTCTGCGCCAGGTTTGTTGTGGCGGTCAGTTGCCGCGCGAACGAGCCTGCTCCGTACGAATTCGCCACGGCTTTGGCGCCCGCACAGTCACGTTGTCAGCGTCAAATCTTCCGGGATCGAGCGGCAGCGGCTCCGAGAGACTCCACGATCATCCCCTGGTCCCCCCCTTGTACACTGGGATATCGTAACGTCGGTGGGACCCAACGACGCTCGAGGAGGGCCGATGATGGTCGGCGTTGCGTTTCTCTACCCCGGACAGGGTTCGCAACGGGTGGGCATGGGCGCGGAAATCTTCAAGCGCGACCCTGAGTTATTCGAGCGCTACCTCGTGCTTGCTGACGGGGCCGCCGGTCTCCCCATTCGTCAGTACTGCCTTGAGGGCCCGATTGAGTCGCTGACCGAAACGCAGGTAGCGCAGCCGGCGCTATTCGCCGTGTCGCTGGCCATGACCGAGGTGGCGAGTAAGGCCGGTCTTCGCCCAGACTTCGTGGCCGGCCACAGCCTCGGCGAGTACACGGCCGCCGTCGCCTCGGGCGCGCTCTCGCTCGACGATGGCATGCGGCTCGTGGCCGAACGTGGCCGCTTGATGGCTGGAATCCAGGCGGAGCGTCCCGGGGCCATGGCCGCGATCGTCGGGCTCTCGATCGACGCAGTGAGCGACCTCTGCTCGCAAGCCTCAGAGTCCGGGATAGTTGCCCCTGCAAACCTGAACACGCCGATCCAGATCGTGACGTCGGGCGAAGAGGCAGGGATCGAGAAGCTGTTGGATCTGGCCCGGAACGCGGGCGCCGAAAAGGCCCTGCGGCTGCAAGTCGGGGCCGCTTTCCACAGCGAGCTGATGAAGCCAGTCCAGGCTCGCATGGCCGAGGCCATGGATACCGTGGCCTGGCGAGATCCGGACGTGCCGCTCGTCTCGAACGCCTCCGGCCAGCTCGCCCGTACAGCTGGCGAGGTCCGCCAGGCCCTCGTCGACCAGATCGCGAGCCCCGTGCTCTGGGTTGACTGCGTCGAGACGCTCATGGATGCAGGCTGCACGACGCTCCTGGAGCTCGGCTCCGGACGGGTCCTCACCGGGCTTGTCCGACAGATCAATCCTGACGCCGACGTCTTCGCCGCCGACTCTCCCCAGAAGATCGCCACGTTTGCCCAGCAGCACATGAGCCTGGTTGGTCGATGAGGTGTCGATGCAATCGTGCTACGGCCCGAGCAAGGACCGGGCTTGGAGCGAGCACGGCCGGTAGCGGGTGGTGGCGGGGCTGGAGCACATGAGGCCGCGAGCAGGAGACGACGGATGCCCAACTGGGAATACGCCTTCCTGATGAGGGACATGGGCCTGAACGGCACCAGCAGCGACGGAAGCGATGGGTCGGACGGCGAGAGGTACACGCTTGACTTCGGTCACGGCGGCGAGGGGCAGGTCTTCGTCGGCGACGAGGCCGATCTGGTAGGCATCATGGGTCGCCTTGGGAGCGAGGGCTGGGAGTTGGCCGGCCTCTTGCCGTTCTTCTCCAAATCGTTCGGTCAGGTCAGGAAGGGCTCCCCCGAATCATCCGAAGTGGTCGGGGAGCTCGAGATGGGAACAGTCCACATGGCGGTTGCGACCCTCGTGTTCAAGCGTCCGGTCACAACAGCGGTCTGAACCGCTCCGGATCGCCTGGTCGCTGGTCCCGGGGCTTCACACGGGGCTGGCACCTACGTTCGAAGCTCGCCGACCCCAGCCGGGGCAGGCTGAAAGCATCTCTTCGCGACCCAGACGCCGGCGAGTCCGAGGACGGTCGTCAGGGTATGGACAATCTGAGCCGGTAGATTCGGTGCACCGACGCCCAGGATCGGATATCCCGCCCAGAAGCCACCGAAATAGCTGAGCATAAGGATGAGGAGTAGCCACCACAGCGTCGGCGTGCGGCGGGTCTCGGGCTGCGCCAGGATGATGCCGGCGGCGACAATCTTGCCGATGTCACCGACGACCTCGCGCACGAAGTGGAAGCGGGCGTGCTGCGGTCCGTCGGCCAGAGCCGGCAGGTAATACTCCGGATCTGTCAGATGTGAGAGCGTCTGCAGCATGCTCATCACGCTGCCGAGGAACGCCATACTCAGCAACACCCTCGCCACGGTCATCCGACTGATCCCCATCAGGCCCGTCTCCTTTCTTCGCTGCCGTGCTCCGACCAGACCTGCCAGCCGAGCCGCCCGAGCGCCAGGCCCAGCAGGACCGCCCCGATCTGCCTGACGATCAAGATCTCTCCCGCGATCCCGACGAAGATGAGCAGAGCCCCGATGGTGAGCAGGGCTCCGGCCCAGACTGGGAATACCCTGGCGATCGCGCTACTCACCCCGAAGAGGACATGTCCGAGGCAGAACGTGACCAGAGAGACGGCGAACATCGACTGTGCTATCCCTGACTCGATCGGGCCGTCCGGAGCGAGCAAGGCCGGGGCCTCGGCCCCGATAACATGCTCAACGTAGGCGCTGAAGAACCACACACCGGTCATGAAGTTGCTGCCGCTGAAGGCGACCAAGAAGCCGACGAACCCCAACCACCCGGATTCGGCTCTCATCCGAGCGTAGATGCCGATGAGACCGAGTTGGCAGAGTACCAGGCCGACGATTCCCAGGCTGTGCGCCACCGTGGTCGGAGCCCTCGCCAGTATCACGGGATCTTGCTCGCCTGGGCGGAGGAGGAACGACAGCGCCAGCAGCACGCCGGCCGCGACGGCGGCGGCTCCGCTCGCTTTCAAAAGCGCTGACTCGGACACCTTGGACGTCCTTCGATTCGGCCCCGGTTCAGCGGGTGGCACCTGAGAGGGACGGCGCCTCCGCAAACTCTCTTTCGAACTGCTTGACCATGATCTTGCCAACGACCTTCCGCATCAGCAGCTCGCGTGCTCGGCAGATCAGCGGATTGCGCTGCGACGCTGCCACTCCCAGTCGCCAGGCCGTCGTTTGGACCCTGGCTGTCGGCGCCATGCGACTTGCCTCGTAGTAGCGCAGCACAGTCGCAACTGCCGCTCTATTCCCGCGCCGGACCGTCGCGAGACAGGATGCGAGTGTGACAGCGTCCTCTAGCGCTTCGCCGGCACCGCGGCCCAGGTTCGGTGTGGTAGCGTGCGCCGCGTCTCCAAGCAGTGTCACCCGGCCGACGCCCCAGGATGCCAGGGGTCGGAGGTCGCTGATGTCATTCCGGAGGATCTGATCGCCCGGCGTCGATTGGATCACCGCCGGAATCGGCGCCATGAACGATTTGAAGCGCCGTGCCACTTCGGCCTTGCGCCCCTCGCTAGGGTCCGGCGCGTGCTCGGGGGCCACGATTACCGCCCACCAGTACAGCCGCCCGGGTCCGATATGGCTCATCCCGAACCGATCACCGCGGCCAAACGCGAACACGAATCGGCCGGGCGGAAACAACGGGGTGGCGAACTCGGTAATGCCGCGCAAGTACTGGTAGCCAGCATAGCGCGGCCCTATCGCCGGCGACAGCGTCATCCGGACGGCCGAGTGGATGCCGTCGGCGCCGATCAGAACGTCGCCTCGCACCTCCCGCCCGTCGGCCAGATGGACCGTCACGCCGTCCGTGTCCTGCTCGAAGCCGACGACCTGGGCGCGGAGCTCGACGACGCCGGGCTCGAGCGCCTTGCCCAGGATGTCGATCAGCTCCGGCCGCCAAATGACGATCGGAGGTGGGACGCCAAACCGCCTGGCGAGCATGCTGACTGGCGTGGACACCAGCAGGTCGCCACGCCACGATCGCAGCTCCTGAACATGATAGGCCGGCCCACGCGCCAGCACCTCGTCGACCAGCCCGAGTTGGCGCAGGGCGACCATTCCGTTCACCCAAACACCGATACCAGTGCCAACCTCGCGCAGCTCGGTTGCCCGTTCAAGGACGGTCACCGAGACGCCGACCCGTTGGAGTGCGAGGGCCGTGCCCAGCCCCCCGATGCCGCCGCCGGCGATGATGACTTTCAGTTGATCGGTCGCCACGAGTCACCTCCCCAGGGCCCGGCCCCAAATACGGTGCCTCTCTGCCTATAATGGTCCGCATGGCGAGTGTGCCATCACGTGACGTACGCTGGTTCGCCTGGTGGGAGGTAGAGCCGGCCTTCGAGCACAGCCGGGCCGGCGGAATCGCATTGCACCACTTCCGCTGGAACCTGCGCCGCTTCGGTCTGGGCCCACGTGATCCGGCTTGCCACATTATTGGCACCGACCGGGCGGCGCTGGTCGCGTTCGCCGCGCGTTTCGGATTGCCTGAGCGCTTGATCCAGCCGCCCCGTCCCCACCGACCCGATCTCTGGCATTTCGATGCCTTCGGTTGGACGCTCGATCGCCTAAAAATGGCGTATCCTCCGCCCGAAGGCATCGCCGAGCCGGACGATTGAGTCGTCAGGCGCGCCCAGACTCCACAAGTGCACGCAGCCGACTGAAGCTCTCTTCGATGTCGCTCTTGACCTGGCGCTCGACGACGACGGCGTTGAGCACCTTGCCGAACAACCCGCCCGGCAGGCTGTACTCTTGTTCGAGGCGGAGTCGAGTGCCCGTTCCCTCCGGCGTGAGCCAGATCTCGCGGCGGCCCTTGTTCCCCTTCTCGAACGCGGTCTCCAGCCTGATATGGCTCGGCGGGTCATAGGCGGTGCAGCGCCCCTTGGCGCGCTGCTCGGAGCCGGCGATCTTCATGACCGCCTCGGTCGTCGCACCCAGGCCTGGCCCATCGCTGGTGCGCCGGATCGAGACCAGATTGGTCGACCATTCCTTTGCGCGGTCGGCGTCGGCTACCATCGCGAAGACCTGTTCCACCGGGCCGTTAATGTAAACCTCGTGCTGCACGGTAGGCATCGAACCCTCCTCATCCCGCAACGGGGCTGCAGCGTCTGATCACGAGCGCTGGTAACCATCGTACTGGAGTCTGGACGACCACAACTGTCCCGGATCTGACAGTTGCAGCGTCCGATCGCGAACGCCGGTAACCATGGTAGTCGACCAGCGGCGGCGCCTCAAGCGTCGCGACGACCCGCGATCGGCTTGTGCTGGCTACGGCCGCCGGCGCGGCCTATCGGGCTTCGTGTCATGACCTGTGTGACGCCGCCGCCACGGATCTTATAATCGGGGCCTTCGCAGACCGACCGAGACCGGCACGCCCGGCCCACCGGTCGGATGTGGACGTCGTCCCATCCCCAACGCCAAACCCGGAGAAATCCTCGAACCCTGCGACGCACCTCGGCGAAACCGCGCCCGGACGTGCGTAGGAGGGCCTAGCGAGGTCCTCTTCTGTCGGCTGCCATCGTCCTCGCGGGACCACGTCCGAGAGAAAGGCAGGCACGGTCATGAATGTCCGCAGAGAGGCACACGACGAGGAATATGACGTCGTCGTCATCGGGAGCGGCATGGGCGGGCTGTCTGCTGCCGCGTTGCTGGCGAAGGCCGGCAAGAAGGTTCTCGTCGTCGAGCGCCACGACCGCCCGGGTGGCTACGCGCACGGCTTCCAGCGTGGCAAGTACAAGTTCGACTCAGCTATCCATGTGACAACTGGCTGCGAGGAATCTGGCTTCGGCGATCTGCCGATGGTCCACTACCTGCTGAGCCTCTTGCAGGTCCGGGATCGCTGCACATTCATCCCGATCGATCCTTTCTACAGCGCGATCTTTCCCGAACTGCGGTTCGATGCCCCCGGCGGGACCCAGGAGTTCATCGACGCCCACGTCCAGCTCTTCCCGCGGGAAGAACGGGGCCTGCGTCAGCTGATGCGCCTACACACCCGGCTCGCCCGCGAGATGAAGGGCATCCCCTCGAACATCGCAACCTTCGAGGCTATCAGCCAGCCGGAACAGTTCCCGCTCCACTTCCAGTATCGGAACGCCACGCTCGCCGACGCGATGGACGAGTTCCTGACCGACCCGCGCCTCAAGGCGCTGTTCGCGAGCCTGTGGGGGTATCAGGGGCTTCCGCCATCCAGGCTGTCATTCCTGAAGTGGGTCCCGATGATCGTTGGCTTCAGCTACATGGGAGTCTACTACTGCGAGGGCGGCTTCCAGAAGCTCGTCAACGCCATCGCCGAAGCCCTCCAGCGCGACGGCGGCGAGCTCCTGACCCGGTGCACGGTCCGACGGATCCTGGTCAAGGACGGCCGGGCCTACGGGATCATGCTGGAGAACGGGCAGCGGATCCACGCGCCGGTTGTCATATCGAACGCGGATGCGCGGGAGACGTTCGAGGAATTGGTCGGGACCGAGCACCTGCCGAGCGAGTACATCCGGAACCTCCGCGAGCTGAAGCCCGCCCTCTCGGCCGTCCTGCTCTACATGGGCTCAAAGATGGACTTCGTCGGGATGGGCACCGCGCACGAGACCTTCTTCTACCGCACCTGGGACCACGATGAGACGTACAAGCAGCTGGTGGAGGGTAAGCCAGCCGGCGTCACCATCACGATCCCGACCCTTGCCGATCCGTCCGGCGCCCCACCCGGCGAGCACATCGTCAGCGCCATGTCGCTGATCCCCTACGACGTCGTCACATCCTGGCGGTATGAGAAGGAGCGGTACGGTGAGATGCTGCTCGCCGAGATCGAGGCGGTCTTCCCGGGCTTCCGCGACAACCTCACGTTCATCGAGGGCGCATCGCCCAGGACGCTCGAGCGCTACACGCTGAACTATTCCGGCGCGATCTACGGCTGGGAGCAGTCGCCGGAGCAGTCGGCGTTGAACCGTCTCGGCCGGGTGACCCCGGTGCAGGGACTCCACCTGTCCGGACATTGGACCCAGCCAGGTGGGGGCCTGATCACCGTCCTGGTTTCGGGCATCCAGACGGCCCAGGTCATCCTGGAGTATCCGGAGATCTGGGACTTCCTCAAGGCGATGGAAGCCCTGAACGTTGCTGTGTGACGACGAGCGCAGCCAGGCTGTGGGCCAAGGGATCGCTCGCGGTCTGATGTCGCGGCCTGAAGCTCAAGGCGGCTCCGGATTTGGGTCAAGCGTGTGCCCGGACCCCGTTGTGCACGACGTGGCGGTCAGCGCTCAGAATGGCCCAAGGTCGTCATTCTGCTGACGATCGCGCCTGCTGGGTGGTCGGACAACGTTTTCGGCGGCTACTCTCTCCTCACGGAGGTCTGCGCCGCCCGCGAGCCAATCGTTGCGGCTATCGCCGAACCGTAATACAGTTTCGCGCATGGGTGCGATTGAGGGGGCGCGGGCCCGCCCGACGGGTGGCCGTGGAGGTCGTCGTTGCCCCGATGCGAGGGTCGAGGACATGGTCGAACCCCTCGGCCTGGCTTGGCGACGCTGAGGTCGGGCAGACGGAATAGGATGTAGCGGAGTCACTTCTGTAGCGGCTGCGAGTGTTCCCTAGGACCGAGCTCCGAGAGAAAGGCAGGCACGGTCATGAATGTCCGCAGAGAGGCGCTCGAAGAATCGTACGACGTCATCGTCGTTGGAAGCGGTCTGGGGGGCATCTCCGCCGCCGCGCTGCTAGCCAAAGCCGGCAAGAAGGTTCTCGTCGTCGAGCGCCATGACCGTCCGGGCGGCTATGCCCACAGCTTCCAACGTGGCAAGTACAAGTTCGATTCGGCCGTGCACGTGACCACTGGCGCGGAGGAGACCGGCTTCGGCGATCTGCCGATGATCCACTACCTGCTGAAACTCCTCGGAGTAAGGGATCGGGTCAACTTCCTTCCGGTCGACCCATTCTACACAACCATCTTTCCCGACCTGCGTTTCGACGCGCCGCCCGGCACCCAGGAGTTCCTCGACGCCCATGTGCAGCTATTCCCGCACGAGGAGCGAGGCTTGCGCCAGCTCATGCGGCTCCACACCCGCGTTAGCCGCGAGATGAAGAAGCTGCCCTCGGATATCTCTCCATACGAGACCCTACGCAATCCGGAGGACTTCCCGCTCCACACGCAGTACGGCAATGCCACCCTTGCCCAGGTGATGGACGAGCTCCTCACTGAGCCGCGGCTTAAGGCGCTCTTCGGGAGCCTGTGGGGATACCAGGGTTTGCCCCCGTCGAAGCTCTCCTTCCTGAAGTGGGTCCCGATGATCGTCGGCTTTAGCTACATGGGGGTCTACTACTGCGAGGGGACATTCCAGAACATGGTCAACGCCATCGTCTGGGCGTTCGAGCGGGACGGCGGCGAGATGCTGCTCCGGAGCCATGTGCGGAGGATTCTGGTCAGGGACGGGAAGGTGGCCGGCGTCATGCTCGAGAACGGGCAGCGGATCCATGCGCCGGTCGTGATCTCCAACGCGGACGCCACCGAGACCTTCGACGAGCTGGTCGGAGGCGAGTACTTGCCATCGGACTTCTTGCCCAATCTTCGCCAGTTGAAGCCGGCACTCTCGGCAGTCTTGCTCTACATGGCGACCGATCTCGATCTAGAGGCACTCGGTGCCACGCACGAGATGTTCCTGTACCGAACCTGGGACCATGACGAGACCTATCAACACTTGCTAGATGGCAAGCCGTCCGGCGTCACGCTCACTATCCCGACTCTGTTGGATTCGTCGCTCGCGCCGCCGGGTGAGCACCTCATCAGCGTCACGTCTCTCATCTCTTACGACTCGGTCTCATCCTGGCGACAAGAGAAGGAGCGTTACGGCGAGCTCCTGCTGGACGAGATCGAGTGGGTGTTCCCAGAGATTCGCAAGCACGTCAAGTTCATGGAAGGCGGGACGCCGCGGACGCTCGAGCGGTACACTCTGAACCTGTCCGGCGCGATTTACGGGTGGGAGCAGTCTCCCGAACAATCAGGGATCAATCGGCTTGGCCGTCGCACGCCGATCGAGGGGTTGTTCCTGTCGGGCCACTGGACACAGCCGGGCGGGGGTGTCATCACGGTCGTGGTCTCAGGCGTCCAGACGGCCCAGGTCGTGCTGGGGTATCCCGATGTCATGGACTTCTTCAAAGCGATGGAAGCCCTCAACGTCACCGTGTGACCCCAAGTGATCACCGCCACGACGTAGGCCGGGGGAGTGCGCCTGGCGGTCCGATGTCGCGGTCTCGAGCCCGGGATGGTACTGTTCCGGTTCGAGGCGTGGTCCTGGACCGTGCCACCCTCGATGCGCTGGTGAACAACCGGAAAGGGGCAAGGCCGTGATCCCCCCGACGAGTGGGCCGGCTGCGTGGCCGGACAAAACCTTCGACGGCTACACCCTGCTCATGGAGGCCTGCGCCGGGCGGGAGCCGATCGTCACGGCCATTGCCGAACCGTGCGATCACGCTTCGCTCACGGGAGCGATTGAGGCGGCGCGGGCCGGCCTGATTCGGCCGATCCTGGTAGGCCCGGTCGCGAAAATCCGCGCCGTGGCCGAGCAGGAGGAATTGGACCTCGATTCGTACGACTTGGTCGACGCGCCCCATGGGCGCGGGGCGGCGGCCAGGGCAGTCGAGCTTGTGCGCGCCGGCGAGGCCGAGGTGCTGATGAAGGGGTCCCTTCACAGCGATGAGCTGCTGGCGGAGGTCGTGAACGGCACGACTGGCCTGCGCACCGAGCGTCGGATCAGCCACTGCTTCGCTATGGACGTCCCGACCTATCCGAAACCGCTGTTTGTCACCGACGCGGCGGTCAACGTTGCGCCCGATCTCAGGGCCAAACGCGACATCTGTCAGAACGCGATCGACCTCGCCCGGAGCGTCGGGATCGCGCAGCCGAAGGTGGCTATCCTGGCGGCTGTCGAGACGGTCAATCCCGACATGCCGGCTACCGTCGACGCTGCCTGCCTGTGCAAAATGGCCGACCGTGGTCAGATCACGGGCGGGCTCCTGGACGGCCCACTGGCCCTTGACAACGCGATCAGCCCTGAGGCGGCGCGGACCAAGGGCATCGTCTCCGAGGTCGCCGGCCAGGCTGATATCCTGCTGGTGCCCGATCTCGAGGCCGGCAATATCCTGGCAAAGCAACTGACATTCCTCACGAGGGCGGATGCCGCGGGCATCGTGCTGGGCGCGCGTGTCCCGATCGCCCTCACGAGCCGCGCCGACAACCTCCGAACGCGGCTAGCTTCCTGCGCATTGGCGATGCTCCTAGCCCACGACCGCCGCGCCAAGATTGTGGCACCGCGAGAATGAGCGCCCGGATGCTGACTCTGAACCCCGACGCTGGCACCGGCAACCTCACGCCAGATCACGCCGGGATTGACAGCGCCTGCCGATGGGGTAAGAATGAGAATGCGGGCGCAAGCGTCGGCGCGGCCCAGGTGCTGACAGAGTAGTAGCGGGACGACAGAGCTCGACATCGTGAGGCACGCCAGCGAGCTGGTTGTGAATCGATAGGGGGGCGACGTGGCAGTCACCAGCAAGTCTCCGGCGGGAGCGGCGACCGACGAGGCACTCTGGGAGCGGATAGACGCCTCCTGGCGGGCGATGAACTACTTGACGGTCGGCCAGATCTACCTGCGTGAGAACCCGCTGCTGCTCGAGCCGCTCCGGCCCGAGCACATCAAGCCGCGTCTGCTCGGCCACTGGGGGACGTCGCCCGGGCTGTCGCTGATCTACGTCCATCTCAACCGTCTCATCAAGGAGCGCGACGCTAACGTGATCTACCTGACCGGGCCCGGTCATGGTGGACCTTCGCTTGTCGCCGCTGCCTACATGGAGGGGACCTACACCGAGGTCTATCCCGATATCACCCGGGACACGCCCGGTATGCGGCGGCTATTCCGCCAGTTCTCGGCGCCCGGCGGCGTCCCGAGCCATGTCAGCGTGCCGACACCGGGGTCGATCCACGAGGGCGGCGAGCTCGGGTACGTCCTGATGCATGCATTCGGAGCGGTCTTCGACAATCCGGATCTGATCGCTGTGGCGGTGATCGGCGATGGCGAGGCCGAGACCGCGCCATTGGCGGGATCCTGGCAGGGGGTCAAGTTTCTCAACCCGACTCGTGACGGAGCTGTCCTTCCGATCCTGCACATCAATGGGTACAAGATCGCCGGCCCGACGATCATGGGCCGCGATAGCGATGAGGACATCCAGAGCCTGCTCCGCGGCCACGGCTACGAGGTCCATTTCGTCAGCGGCGACGACCCGGCGAAGGTCCATAAGGAGTTCTGGGCGGCGCTCGAGACCTGTCACGACCGGATCCGTGAGATTCAGGACGAGGCCCGTACCAAGGGCTTCACCGGCCGACCGACCTGGCCGGCAATCGCCCTGCGCACCCCGAAGGGATGGACCGGGCCGAAGGTCGTCGACGGCATCCCCGTGGAGGGGACGTTCCGCTCCCACCAGGTTCCGGTCGCGGATGTGATCGATAATCTGGAGCACCTCAAAGTGCTCGAGGACTGGCTGCGCAGCTACCGTCCGGAGGAGCTGTTCGACGAGAACGGTCGACTCCTCGAAGAGATCGCCGCGCTCGCGCCGGAGGGCGACCTGCGGATGAGCGCGAACCCGCACGCCAACGGTGGCAAGCTGGTGGTGGACCTCGACCTGCCGAACATTGAGGAGTATGCCATTCCGGTCGCCAAGCCCGCGCGCGAGCGCCACGAGTCCACGCGGAAGCTCGGCGAATGGATGCGGGACATCTTCAAGCGCAACGCCTCGCAGGGCAACTTCCGCCTGTTCTGCCCGGATGAGACGCACTCGAACCGACTCGCCGCCGTCTTCCAGGCCACCGACCGCTGCTTCGTTGGGCGGACGATCGACGGTGACGAGCATGTCTCGGCGGATGGCCGGGTGATGGAGGTGCTCAGCGAGCACAACTGCCAGGGGTGGCTGGAAGGGTACCTGTTGACCGGCCGGCACGGTCTGTTCGCGACCTACGAGGCGTTCGCGATGGTCTCGGCGTCGATGACCGTCCAGCACACGAAGTGGCTGGAGGAAGGCATCAAGCTGGACTGGCGGGAGCCGATCCCCTCGCTGAACATCCTGCTGACGTCCACCTGCTGGCGCAACGACCACAACGGCTTCAGCCACCAGGGACCGGGCCTGATCGACACGGTCATGTCCAAGAAGGGCGCCGTGTCGCGGATCTACCTGCCGCCGGACGCCAACTCCTTGCTGGCGGTGGCCGAGGAGTGCTTCCGCAGCAGAAACTGCGTCAACCTGATCGTCATCGACAAGCAGCCACAGTTGCAGTACCTCAACATCGACGAGGCCAGGGAGCAGACTCGACGTGGGGCGTCGATCTGGAGGTGGGCCAGCACCGACGACGGACACGAACCCGACGTCGTGTTGGCCGCCGCCGGGGACGTGCCGACTCAGGAAATCGTGGGCGGCGTCTGGCTCGGGCACAAGTACGCACCGGAGCTGCGCGTGCGGGTCGTGAACATCATCGACCTGATGTGCCTGTACCCGCGCAGCGTCCACCCGCACGGCTTGAGCGAAGAGGAGTTCGTCGAGATCTTTACCGAAGACAAGCCGGTCATCTTCGCCTTCCACGGCTACAATCGGGCGATCTATTCGCTCCTCCACGGGCGGACCAACGCCCATCGCTTCCACGTGCGCGGCTTCGACGAGGAAGGGACGACCACGACTCCGTTCGACATGGTCGTCCGCAACGGCATGAGTCGCTTCCACCTGGGCGTCGAGGCACTCCGACGCGCGCGGCGCCGCCCTCGCAACGCAGAGGAGCTCGTGGCGCAGGGCGAGGCGATGCTGGAGCGGCACGAGTCGTACATTCGGGAGCATCTGGTCGACATGCCCGAGGTCCGCGACTGGGTCTGGGGCGACCTGTAGCCGGCTTCGGCAGTGGCTCATCCGAGCCCGGGTCCATGGTCGGCTAGGGGGCTGGCGTGCTCGTAGATCCCGATGCCGACATGGCGCTCGCGACCCTGATGGAGGGAAACAGGCGATACGTCGCGTCACTACCGGTGCACCCCGGTCGGTCGCCGGAGCACCGGGTGGAGGTGGCGCAGGCTCAGCGTCCGTTCGCGGCCATCCTCGGCTGTGCCGATTCGCGCGTCCCCGCGGAGATCGTGTTCGATCAGGGGATCGGGGACCTGTTCGTGGTCCGCGTCGCCGGCAACGTCGTCGACGACGCCGTCCTGGGCAGCATCGAGTACGCTGTCCTGGAGCTTCGGGTCCCGCTGGTACTCGTTCTTGGACACGGACGCTGCGGCGCGGTGAAGGCCGCGATTGACATCGCGGCCGGGAGTGGCCAGCCTCCTGGCCGTCTCCCGGTGCTCGTGGAAGCGATCCAGCCTGCGATCGAGCGGGTGAAGGGCCGACTCGGCGACCTGCTGGACAACTCGGTGCGGGCAAACGTCAGATTGATCGCCGATCACTTGCGAACGACCGAGCCCATTTTGGCGCCGTCGGTCAGGGCGGACCAGGTCAAGATCGTCGGTGCCCGCTACGATCTCGACACCGGCGAAGTCGAGATCCTCGAACGAAACAGGTAGGATGTCGTTCCAGCCCCTCCTGATGAGGCCCGTCAGTCGTCCGGCGATTGCCGGACGACCCGGGGAATCCGGAGGATCAGCCGCTAGTCATCGTCGTCGTCATCATCAATGTCCAGGATTGCTCCGGTCGAGGCGTCGACTTCAACTTCCGCCGTCCCCCGGCCGACCGACGGTCGAATCTCGACGTCATAGACGAGTACGCCGCCCCACTCGCGCTCCAGTTGCATCCGACGAACCGTGCCAGGAACGGCCGCGAGCGCCGCTTCGCGCGCCTGATCCGCCGTGATCGTGGCCTGCTGTGCCAGCTCTGCCTGGCGGGCCGGGCTCCGCTCCATCCGCTCGAACGCGGCGTGGCCGGCGGCGCCAGCACCCAGCGCCAGCACCACGCCGACGATCCCGCCGACGACCCACCGGAGCCTGGAGCCCCGGACCCTCCGCATGATTTGCATCGCAGATCTCCCCCGACTTCGAGGTCAACGGGGTTGGGGCCAGTCGCGCGTGGATGCGTGTCCTCCCGCCTCCCGTTCTCGCCCCCGGCCCGTTGCCTACTGACAGGATACGGCGGCGACTTGAGTCTCCCCTGACGGCCCACTGAACGTCCGCTGAACGTTCGACGGCAGCACGATCTCGACGCGCGTCCCGACCCCCGGCTCGCTCGAGACCTCAGTGCGGCCACCGTGGACCGTGACAATGGCCCGCACAATAGCCAGGCCGAGGCCGCCGCTGGACCGTTCGCGAGGGCGGGCGCTGTCGCCGCGGTAGAAACGCTCGAAGATGTGCGGGAGCTGCTCGGGAGGGATCCCACTGCCCTGATCCGCGACCACGAACCGGCAGCTTCCGGAATCGGCGACGACTCCGACGGTGACCATCCGCCCAGACCGGGTGTGGTGGAGGGCGTTCTCAATGACGTTATTTAGCGCGCGCCGGAGCATCTCCCGATCCGCGACGATCGACTCGATCGGATGGTTCGGCCACTCCAGTCGAAGATCCTGACCGGTGGCGAGAAGCTGGGCTCGCGCGTGGGCCTCTTCGAGCAGCGGCAACGGCTCGACCGGCTCCAACGTGAGGACCACCCCGGATTCTGGCCCGGCCTGCTCCAGGCGTGCCAGGAAGAGCAGGTCGTCGACGAGCTTCGCCATCCCCTCGATCTCGCCTGCCAGGATCGCCAGGATCCGTTCGACCTCTGCTCGGTCCTCATGGCGGAGCGCGCGTCGCAACACGTCAACGCCACTGTCGAGGACGGAGAGCGGCGAGCGGAGCTCGTGGGAGGCGTCTGCCGCGAACCGGCGCATCTGGTCGGCGGTGCGGGCCTCGGCTTGATACGCCGCCTGGAGGCGGTCGAGCATCGCGTTGAAGGCGACGGCCAGCTCGCGCGGCTCGGCGACGCTCGGCAGCAGGGCCCGGGTGCCGAAGCTGCCGCGCGCCACGTCCTGTGCGGTCGCCATCAGGCCGCGGAGCGGGCGCGTCGCCAGTCGCCCGACGACCCACGCGAAGAGCAGCGCCACCAGCACGGCGCCGCCGATCGTGAGGGCCACGAAGCGGCGGATCTCTTCGAGCTCGAGGGCCAACGGCGCGAGCGGGACGCTCGCGCCGACGGTGGCCACGACCCCGCCGGACTGATCGCGGACCGGGCGGGCGTACGCCAGCCGGTCCCCGCCCGGAGCGTCGATCTCGTCCAGTCGCGGGCGAGCAGTCGATCGAGCCCGGGCGTGCAGCGCCGCCTCACCACGAGACGGCTCGCGCGATCGGGGCACTACCGGTCGCCCATCGCGGTCCAGGATGGTGGTCTGGACGTCACCGGTCCAGGCCGGCAAGGCCAGGGAGGCGGCCGCCGGCTCGAGGCCGTCGGCCGACGCTACGCCGCCGGATGCTTCGACGCCCGCCACGACGCCGTCGACCAGCTCGCGCAGCTGCGCGGCCGTCATGTCCATCACGTGCTCGCGGTACTCCCGGTAGACGAGCACGCCGGCGCCGAGCAAGAGCGGGACGACGCTACCCAGGTAGATCAGTGCGAGCAGCCAGCGGAACGAGATCGGGCGCTTCACGGGTCGGGCTCGCGCAGGATGTACCCGGCCAGACGCAGCGTCTGGAGGAGCTGCGGCTGCCCGAGCTTCTGCCGCAATGATCGCACGTACTGTTCGACGATGTTGGCGTCGCCGCCGAAGTCGTACCCCCAGACCGCGATTAGCAGGGCATCTTTGGACAGAACGCGGCGCGGATGACGCATCAGGAACCGCAGCAGGTTGAACTCGGTCGCGGTCAGGTTGATCCGCCGCCCGGCCCGCACCGCCTCGTGGAGGTCCAGATCGAGGGTGAGATCGCCGAAGCCGAGCTGATTGGTGGGCGGGAGGCGTCGGCGCAGGCGGGCCCGAATCCGCGCTAGTAGCTCGTCGAAGTGGAACGGCTTGACGAGATAGTCGTCCGCCCCGGCTTCGAGCCCGGCGACGCGATCGTGGACCGCATCGCGGGCGGTGAGCATGATGATCGGAAGCTCGGTCTGTCCCCGCAGCCGCCGGCAGACCTCGATCCCGTCGAGCCCTGGCAACATCCAATCGAGGACGACGAGATCGGGCGCGTCGGCCAGCGCCGCCCGCAGGCCGTCGAGGCCGGTCGCGGCCGTGGTGACCCTGAACCCCTCGTAGCGAAGGCCAAGCCCGACCAGCGAGACGATGGCCGGGTCATCCTCGATGAGGAGGATGTGCTGCCGGCCCTCGTCCACCTGGATCGTCAGGCTGGCGCCGGAGCCGGCGCGCCCGGCTCCTCATCAGCCGCTGACTCGTCCACCAGGTCCTCCGGGCCCCAGGCGCGTACGTCGTCAGAGACCGGTCGGAGGATGATCGCCGACACGATGACCATCAGCATAAGGCTGAAGACGGCGGCCGGGCGTCCCCACCCCAGGCCGTCGACGATCGCGGCCCACGCGAGCGGCCCCATGATGGCAGCAAAACGACCGACCATCGCGTACAGCCCGTAGAACTGCCCCAGATAGCGGGGCGGCGAGAGTCGGAGCATCAGCGGTCGATCGGCCGCCCAGGTGCCGCTCAGACAGAACCCGACGAGCGGGCCGGTGAGCCAGAAGAGCCAGCCCGGCAGGCCGAGCCCGCCGATCGCGGCCACCAGCCCCAGAAGGACGGTCCAGAATCCCAGGATGATGTTCAACGTCCGCTTCGGCCCGATCCGGTCGACCACCCAGCCCCACACGAAACCGCCAAGGATCGCGCAGACGATGCCGGACCCGAGGACCATCTGGGCGTGTTGCTGGCTGAAGCCGACCTCGAGGGTGACGTAGATGCCCGTGAAGGCGATCATCGTGTTCGCCGCGTCGGAGTAGAAGACTCGCCCGACCAGGAAGCGGCCCAGTCCGCGATAGTGCTTGACCCGACGCGTGGTCTGGGCCAGCTCGTCGAAGGCGGCCCGGACGGCCCACATCCCGAACGGTCGGGTGATCGGCCGTGGTCGCTCCTTGACGAAGAGGAAGCACGGGAGTGCGAGGATCAGGAACATGACCGCCACGAACTGGAACAGCGTGGACTTCGCGGACGGGTCGTTCCCCGTGATAATCAGCCCGCTGATGATCCCCATCAGCGCGCCGATCGAGCCGACGCCGACGCCGATGCCGCCGATCCAGCCACGCGTTGACGGCGTGCTCACGGTCGGCAGGAGCGCGTCGTAGAAGATCACGCCCGCCTGATAGAAGAAGTTGGCGATGATGAACAGGGTGAGCGTGGTCCACAGGCTGCCCTGCCCGAGAGGCACCGTGAACACGACACAGATGAGCGTCGAGATGACGAGGAACGGCATCCTGGTGCGCGCCTGATCGGAGAGCGCTCCCAGGAACGGCGCGAGCACGAAGATCAGGCCCATCGACAGTCCGCTCGCGATGCCGTAGTCGGAGTCGCGCCCGCCCATGTCATTGACGACCCACAGCGGGAGGAAGATCGACGTCACGGTGAACGAGAAGAGCGTATTGGCGAGGTCGTACGTCGCCCACGCGATCACCGGTACCCAGGCAATTCGCCGCGCAGTGCTCATCCCGTCCTCCAGCATTCGCGCCACTGTACGGTGGCTTCTGGTGCCCAGTATGCGCCGCCGCGCAGTTCCTGGCGGCCCGACGACCTGAAGCTTGAGGCGCGATGCTACTTGCGCCTCTCGAGCACGCCGGCCAGCGCGAAGCAGACGAACGCCGATACGCTCCCGACCAGCCGCCAGAAGTGCATCTCGTCCCAGGTCTGCCGCATCTCCTCGTAGTTCTCAGGAGGGGTTTCTGACTCTGACGACCAGGTCAGGATGGTGTTGTTGATCGGCCACTCCCATCTCGCAGAGATGAACGTGTTCACCAGCTGGGCTGCCAGTCCCACCACCGTGAGGGCGCCGGGCAACGTCTTGTGATTGCGCAGCACGACCATCAACAGACCAGCCGTGACCATCGACGTCGCCGCGGATGGCCGCAGGTAGGTCTCGGGCGCGGTGATCATCGCGTCCCGATGGAGTCGAGCGCTCGCCGTGATCGGCCAGCCCTTCATCGCTGGGATGAGTGCGAGCATCACAAACACCTGGGCACCAGCCACGAGTCCTGCCGACACGATGTTCAGCGCACGAAGCACCGGCACCAAGCTCTGCACAATCCTGCCCTCCTGTTCGTCATCTGGGATCTGGGGATGGTATCGAGGGCGTCGCGTCTGCCCTCGTCACAGCACGAAGATCGACGAGCTCCGGTATTGCCGCGGGACGAGTGCTCCTAGGGGCGGCTCGCCGGCAATGTGGGTATGCCGCGCAGGGTGGGCGACTCGGACACGTCCGGCGTGGGCTCCTGCGCGTGGCCGTTCGTCGCGGTTGGGGTGCCTCGCGGGCGCCGATTGCCGACGCCGCGCAGCGCCAGCGCATGTGCCCGCTCGATAACCGAACCGATTGCACCGTTCCCAGCTGGGATTTCGATCTGCCCGTGGTCGACCACCGGAGTCGCACGCCGACGTCTGAACGGCCGCCACCGGAACAGCTTTCCGACCCCGGTCTGGAAGCTGTCGAAGTAGGTGTAGGCAACCGGCACGTACAGCAGCGTCAGGAATGTCGACGTCGTCATCCCGCCAACCAGCACGGCGCCGACCGGTGCGCGCAGTTCACCACCTTCGCCCCATTGGAGCGCGACCGGCAGCATGCTGATCACGAGCACGACCGACGTCATCAGGATCGGTCGCAATCGTGACGGCCCAGCCTGTTCCAGGGCCGTTCTCCGGTCGAGCCCTTGCTTCCGCAGGTCGTTGGTCCGATCGACCAGGAGGATGCTGTTCTTACCGACGAGGCCGACCAGTGCGATCAGGCCGATAAAGGTCGGGACGCTGAGCGTCTGGTCAAAAATGAAGAGCCCCAGGAAAGCACCGACGGTCGCCAACGGCAGCGCCGTAATGATCAGAGCCGGATACACCACGCTCTCATAAAGCACCGTCAGCACGAGGTACATCAGGATGACCGAGAGTGCCAGCCCCTGGCCGAGCTGCTGGAACGATTCGCGCTGCTCCTCACCCTGCCCGGCTAGAGCCCAGCGTGTTCCAGACGGCAGGTCCAGGGCGTTCATCTCGCGCGTCACGGAGGCGATCGCATCGCCGAGCGGGACGTTGTTGGGTGCCCCACCGATCGTCGCGATCCGCTGGCGATCGACGCGGTTGATCTTGCTCGGCTGGTCCTGGACGGTGAACGTCGCGACCTGGCCGATCGTGAGCATGTCGTTCCCGCGGCGGATCAACGGCAGCTGGGCCACGGCGTCGGAGTTGCGGCGGAGCTCTTCGGGCAGACGGACGCGGACGTCCCGCTCCTTGCCGTCCGGCTCGGTCCAGCGACCGACATCAACTCCCTGGTACGCGACCCGCACGGCGTTCCCGACGACCTGGGTGCTCAGCCCCAGATCCATGAGCCGACGGGCGTCGGGCTTGACGAGGATCTCCGGAGTGACCGCCAGGCTGTTCGTCACGTCGGCCAGCTCGGGTAGCGCAGCGAGCCTGGACTCGGCCGCGGTCGCAAGGCGGGTGAGCTGACCCAGCTCGTCGCCGAAGATCCGGATCTGGACCGACTGGCCTGGCGGGCCGATCCGCGGCTTACCGAGGCGCGCCTGCATCCCGGGCACGACCTGCTCGCCGACGTCTCGGATCGCTCGCCCGAGCTCGCCGCTGGTCCGCGTGCGCTCGCGGGCGCCACCCAGATCGAGTGTGAGCGTGATCAGGCGCGCCTCACGGTCGAAGTCTTGCTCGCCGCGGCCGATCGCAATCCAGGCCCCGTGGATCTCCGGGAAGCGATCGTGGTCGAGGATCGCCGTCTCCCAGCGCCTGGCCGACTCGGTGGCCGCCTCGAGCGCCGTTCCGGGCGGCAGCTCGCCGATGACCGTCACGGTCATCTCGTTGATCGGCGGCATGAAGTCGCGGCCCAGCTTCGGCAGGACCTGGAAGTTGATCGAGAACGCGGCCAGCGCCAGGAGCAGGATGACCGGCCGGTGACGGAGCGACCAGCGCAGGGCCGGTCGGTAGGCCCACTCCATCAGCTTATAGATCGGCTCCCAGAACGCGGCCAGCTTGCTGATCAACGACCGATGCTCCGCGGTCGTGATCCAGCGCGAGGCGATCAGGGGTGTGAGGGTGAAACTGACCAGCAGCGAGGCCAGCGTCGCGGCCACCATGACGATCGCGAAGTTGCGGATCATCGCACCGGCGACGCCCGAGACGAAGATGACCGGACCCCAGACCGCCACGTCGACCAGCGTGATCGCGATGGCGGCCAACCCGATCTCGTTCCGTCCGTTGATCGCGGCCGTCCTCGGATCCGCCCCGTGCTCGAGGTGGGAGAAGATGTTCTCGAGAACGACGATGCTGTCGTCGACCAGCACGCCGATCGCGGTGACCAGCCCGACGAGAGTCATCGTGTTGAGGGTCAGCCCGAAGATCTGCATCACGATCATCGCCACGAGGAGGGATGTCGGGATGGCGATCAGGACGATGATCGTCGAGAGGAAGCTGTGCAGGAAGAGGAATAGGATGACCCCGGTGATCGCCGCCGCGAGGACCAGCTCCTCTTCGACGCCAGCGATGCTGAGCCGAACAGGTCGGCTTTGGTCGACCACGGTTTCGAGGCGGTAGCCGGCTGGCACCTCGGCGGCGATCGGTTCGATCAACGGGAGCAGCGTGTCGACGGTCTGGGTGATGTTCGCGCTCGGCTGCTTGAACACCAGCAGCCCGGCGGCCGGCTTGCCGTTGACCCGCAGCATCTGCTCGGGCTCTGCGCCCCCGAGATAGATGTTGGCGACATGACGAAGCTCGATTCGGAATCCGTCGGCCGTGGTCAACGGCAGAGCTCCAAGTGAGCTCACGTCGGCTTCGCGCGAGTCCACAACCAGGGTCGCTCGCCTGGTGTTCTCCCCGGCCCCGGATTTGACCTCGCCGCCTGAGGTACTCAGGAACTGGGACCTGACGGCTGTCACGACGTCGTTGATCGAGACGCCGTAGGCCTCCAGCCGGTCCGGCAGGAGCTCGACTTGCACTTCCGGCTCGCGCCCACCGGTGACCTCGACCCGACCAACACCGCGGGCAGCTTCCAGCTTGGGTCGGACGATCCCGTCCGCGATCCGGAAGTTGGTCACGTCATCCGCCTGTCGGTTGCCGCTCCCCGTGACCGCCAGCAACAGAATCGGTCGATCGTTCAGATCGAGCTTCGTGTAGCTGGGCTCTTCGGCGTCAGACGGCAGATCGCGCCGCACGCCGCTGACTTTCTGCTGGACGTCGCTCATCGCGACGTCCACATTGATCCCTTCGCGGAACTCGGCCGTCACGTTCGCCACGTTCGTCTGCGAGGTCGACGTGATCGTCTTGATGTCGCCCAGGCTGGCGACCGCGTCCTCAATTCGGCGTGTGACCTGCTCTTCGACCGTCCGCGCGCTGGCGCCGGGGTAGAGGACCCGGATCGTGATTTGAGGCAGGTTCAGGGTCGGGTTCTCTTCCAAGCCGAGGCGGAAATAGGCGAAGACCCCGAACATAACCAGGATAAACGTGATGGTGAGCGCAATAACCGGGCGATGAACCGAGAGCGTCGTCATCTCCGTGGCCTCCGGGTCGTACGGAGCGGGCGCTCAGCCTGCCCCCGACGATTCGCTGCGCTGCATCACCGCCTCGTTCGGCGGGCCTATCCTGCATCACCTCTGAAGACGTCGGCCAGTTATCGGTAGCCGAGGTGTTCGCTCTCGGCTGGTCCGGCGACTGACCGTCGTAGCGCTAGAGAGCCCGGACCGGATAATGAGACACCTCGGCCAGCGTCATTGAGGCTGGGTGTTGTCCTCTGCTGAGCTCAGTGCCCATGCGTTTCGACAATACGCAAACAAACCCATCACATCTGCCTCGGTCGAAGCGCCGCTCGATGATACTGCAAGATTCATCCTTGATCCCAAGACCGCGCTGCTTCGCCGCCGTCCGAGCCGTCGCATGTGTCCCAGTGTGCAGCGCCGGCGCGGCGGTTTCCGTCACGGAGGCGACAGCCGATGTGTTACCCTCGTGACACTGCTATGTTTAGCCTTGCTCGCCTGGCGGCGCTACCTCGCGAGATCGTTGAGCCATGAGAGTGCATCATCAAGTTTCAGGGCGGATTGTTTGCTGAAGCTGCGCGCGGCGCCGATCGGCATCTGACTGAGGTTCGGCCGGGCCGGACTCGAAACACTCCGGCGGCGATTTCTTCAGGCCGCCTGATCACACAAGCAGCAGACGAGGCCGACGCGCGTCACTCCACGGCGGCGAGCCATGAACCTTATCAAGGATTAGGAAGGGTTATGGCGCCACGGTTGATTGCCTTACTGGCATGCCAAGAGATCTCGCCTGAAGAGGGAGGCGCCGTCACGCTGTCCCGGGTGGTCAGTTCGCTCTCGATGAGCAGTTTTCCGACCTCAGTGGGAGGGCACCTGTTCATCCGCGTGGCCGACCTTGCGGCCGACCAGGTTGTCCAGCTCGAGCTGCGAGACGGTGGGCGGGAAGCAATCATCGGTAGTGCACAATGGGACGTTCACGAGGCAAGTGCCCGTGACCTTCACGATTTCACAGTCGCCCTCGACGTGAACATCCCCGGACCCGCCACTATTCAAGCCCGAATTCTCATTGATGGCGAGGTTATTGGCTGGACGAATTTCGACATTCATCTCCTGCCAGAGCTGCGATAGGAGGACCGCGTCACAGCTCTGGCCGGGACAGTCCAATGAGCCTGTCCACCTCGACGCCCGCCAACACATGGCCGAGGCCGTCGGGCGATCGGCGAAGGCGGTCACGGCGACCGACCGGAAAACGAGACGCCCGGATCGCCATTGACCCGGGCGTCTCAAGCGTCGCCACCGCGGGCCCGCTGACCCGAGGCGTCACGGGCAGGTCGTCTGAGACGGCTAGCCAGGACATCGAGTCATCAACCTACCGGGGGTGACGGGTCTGAGCCGGGCTGCGAGATCGCCCCGGCGCCCCAACCGAGTATTTTGAAGCCTACCGAGTGCGAAGCGCCACACTGTGGGACGCTTCAATAGGAGGCTGACTGAGGTCACCTTAGGCCAGCATCGCGGCGCAGCAGTCCTGCTCAGCTCGGACATGGACAAGCCAATGCGCCATCGTCGGCCGCTGGTGAGCGGAGGGGACGACAGGAACGGCCGGGCTCGCGGGTCCCAGCACATCTGCAGCCACATCCTGCGGGACGAGCGCGGATGGCCTGATGTTGAACGGCTCGACGTGGGGGAGCAGACAGCCCGGCGCAAAAATGGATGCGACTCGGGCGCAGATCCCGCGCAACGCCGACGTTCTCGTCGAGGGTCGGCTTCGCTGTCCCGCGGATCGCCCGGAGGCAATGCGTCCAGTTCCCCGGCGCCTGGGGTGAGCTTGAGTCCCCTTCGCCATCGTCAGTCCGATCATGGCTGCGCACTTGAGGGTTGCTACTGCGATCATCGTCCGCCCTCCAGCCTGTCTCGTCTCTGCCAGTCTGCTGTACCGGAGCCGCGAACTCCGTCAAGGGGAGGACAGTCAAGGTGTAACCCTGCGAACATTCCTCGGTCAAGACTCCCGTCTGTGGCTCACCGTTCGCCTGTTGAAGGCGCGGTTGTAGACAGAGGTGCGCATCCCTGGCCACTCTGCGCCGGCCATGTCCCAGTCGCAATGGACTTAGAGGCACGAGGGTCGTTGGCCTCGTTGGCGTAGCGCGGGCTGCACGCAAAGAGGCACGACGGAGAAGGCGTCCTCAGGCGACAGGCTGGCGTACTGTGGGTGCGGGTAAGTATTCTGGGGGAGTCGGAGGACGGCGCGAACGTGTGGAGGGCGGTTCATGGTACCTAAGCAGCCAGCCGAACTCATTGGGAGAGATAAAGTCTACTTTTCTTGTGAGATTGCAAAGATAGCTCTGCGAGCATTTTTGGAACCTGATCTGGAAGATCCGCCACGAAAGGGCATAACTACGATCGTATTATCAGTGGAAGCACTTCATGGAACCATCAACGAGATTATTCATGATGCTAATCTGTTCATCCGAGGAAATCAAAGAATGCATATACCTGTGAGCGATGGTATAGCGCACTTTGTGAATGTGCTACATGAACTTGGAGATAACGTGCCATTGGAAACGAAATTGATGCTTGCAAGCGAACTGGTAGGCCGGTCATCGTACATTCGAGGGAAAAATCCATTCAATGATCTTGACTTCCTCATTAGGATAAAGAGTGCGCTGATTCATGCAAGGCCTGACGGTTTCGTATATACGGATAATGTAGCATTAGGCACCAATCACGACAGGCTGATCAGAATATTACTGGAGCGAAATTTGATCGACGATGGCGAGAATCCATTTACATCCGTAGTCGCGAATAAGCGGATTTCAAAGTGGGCTTTTAACACTGTATGTGCTATGGTGAGGTCAATCATAGAAATGTTTGCAGATGCTGGAATGAGAGCGACGCTAGAGCAAAAGTATCTGGGAACGTACACACTCATTGAGTAATCGGCGCCGCCGGCAGGAAGTGGCTACGGCCTGGCGGCTGCCTTCGCTCTCGTCCTCGCTCACCACGGCGTCCCGGTCTTTACTCCCGCTGGCTTCCGGGCGGCGATCCCTGACGTC
>Ga0209382_10000894_pt1 | contig 48116 bp, 47 predicted proteins | sample SoiMetdeltSBSDD5_FD_187599 | JGI IMG/M metagenome (GOLD analysis project Ga0209382, IMG submission 187599) | Bulk soil microbial communities from a Populus tree surrounding site in Tennessee, USA - Soil MetaG P. deltoides SBSDD5 (SPAdes) (version 2) | ecosystem: Environmental > Terrestrial >...
TGCGGATGTACATCTCGCGCACCGACGGCTTGGTGTGGATCGAGCGGCGCAGCGAGCGGCCGTGGCTCATCACGCCCGAGCGGCCGGATGCGTTCGTGCGCGCGCTGTCGACCTGACGCGACTTTTAGTTGTGCGCGCGTGAGCCATCGCCCGCCACGCGCGACGGCTCGGCCGGCGCCAGCGCGACCGCGCTCTTGACCACCAGCACCACGAGCGGCTCGGCGCGATTGCGCAGCGTCAGCTCGTGACGCGGCAGCTCCGCCGTCGGGACGCCGGCGCGACGCGCGACCGCCTCGGACACGACGAGCTCACAGTCGTAATCCTTGGTCAGCGCCTCGAGACGGCTGGCGACGTGGACGGTATCGCCGACCGCGGTCAGATAGATCGCCTCGCCATACCCCATGCGGCCGACGACCGCAGGCCCGGTGTGGATGCCGATGCCGATGCGCAGCGGCTCGGCGAGGTCCGCCGCCAGCGCCTCGCTGAGCGTCGCGACGCTGCGAACCATCTCGCCGGCTGCCGCCAGCGCCTGCCGGCAGCCTTCCTCCGGCCCGGTTTCGAGGCCGAACAATGCCATGACGCCATCGCCGGTGTATTGATTCGCCACGCCGCCCGTTCTCTGGACCGCGCCGCCGACGGCCTCGAAGTATCGATTCAGGAAGAACACGACGTCGTACGGCAGGCGGTGCTCGGCCAGGCGGGTGAAGCGTCGCAGATCGGCGAAGAGCACGACCACCTCCTGCTCGCGGCCGCGGTGCCCCTCGCCGGTCGGACGCCCGTCGGCGGCCGTCGCGGTCGCCGGCAAGAGCGGCGTCACGGTGAGGTCCGAGGTCGGCCGCAGCTGGCAGGCGAGGCGCACGTCGTGCGGCACCCCGAGACGGCGCAGCACGCGACTCTCGGCGTCGCGCGGAGGAGGCTGGGGCCGAGGACTCAGAATTCGCACGCGGCACGTCGAGCAGCGGCCGCGTCCGCCGCAGACCGAGGCGTGGGGAATGCGCGCCGAGCGGCTGATCTCCAGCACGGAGAGCCCGACCGGCACGACCACGCGGCGACCATCCGGATACGTGACCCCGATCATGCCGCGGCGCCGTCGGACGACACTGCGCACGCCGCGCGCGACGAGCACCGCGCAGAGCACACTCGTGTAGCCGTACAGCGCGATGGTGCGGACGCGCTCGAGCGCCGCCGTCTCCGGGGGCGTGAGCGGCGCGCGCCCGTGCCAGAGCATCTGCGCGCGCACTACGGGATCGCGCGCGAGCAGCGCCGCTTGACGCCCTCCGCTGACGAAGCCGAGGATCGCCAGCACGGGAATCAGCACGATGCCGCCGAGCAGCCACGGCGCCGCGCGCGGATACCACGCCCGCAGCTTCACGATCGAGTGCAGACCGATCATCGCGTGCACCCACGCGATCACGATGATCAGCATCTGGCGACGCCCGGCCTCGGGCGACAGCGCCCAGAGCGCGAGCGCGACCCGCGAGTACGCGTCTTCCACACCGTAGACCTGCCACGTCAGGCGCGTGCCGACGATGTGGCTCACCAGCAGCGGCGGGATCGCAAGACCGAGACCGAGCTGCGCCGCCTCCCAGAACGGCATCCGCAGCGTGCGTCGTTGATAGAGGGCCCAGAATGCCAGGGCCACGTGCGCCGTCCATGCGAAATAGAGCACGACCGAGCCGAGCGGATTCCGCCACAGCGCGAGAAAATACACGCGGCCGGATTCCATGGCGTCGAGGGAGACGAGCCCGAGCGCGTGGTTCGCAAGATGCAGGGTGACGTAGGTGAACATCACGAGGCCGGAGGCGAGCCGAACGCGCCGTACCGAGAGCATGATAGGGATCCAGGAGGACTCTACTCCCAATGGGCGAACGACTTCGCGGCAAGATCGCAATCGTCACCGGCGCCGGCTCCCGCGGCCCGGGCGTGGGCAACGGCAAGGCCGCGGCGATTCTCATGGCGCGCGAGGGCGCGCGCGTGCTGTGTGTCGACGCTCAGAAGGAGCGCGCCGAGGAGACCGTGGGCCTCATCCGCGCAGAGCATGGTGAGGCGCTGGCGTTTGCCGCCGACGTCACACGCAAGGCCGAATGCGAGGCGATGGTGGCCGAGGCCGTCGGACGCTGGGGCGGTCTCGACGTGCTGCACAACAATGTCGGCATCGAGTCACGTCAGCTGCTGATGGACACGAGCGAGGAAGAGTGGGACCGTGTCATGGCAGTGGATCTGAAGTCGATGATGCTCGCGACCCAAGCCGCCGTGCCCGCGCTCGAGCGGCGCGGCGGCGGCGCCGTCACGTGCGTGTCGTCGGTGGCGGCGCTGCGCGGCGCGGGACGTACCGCCTATGCCGCCGCGAAGGCCGGGGTCCTCGGCTTCGTCGTCAGTGTCGCGATCCAGCTCGCGCCGAAAGCGATCCGCGTCAATGCCATCGCGCCGGGCACGGTGTGGACCCCGATGGTCGAGGATCTGGGCGCCGAGATGCGCGAGCGGCGGCGCAAGGCGATCCCGCTCGGCGTCGAGGGCACGGGATGGGACATCGGCTGGGCCGCGGTCTTCCTCGCCAGCGCCGAGGCGCGCTGGATCACCGGTCAGACGCTCGTGGTGGACGGTGGGCTCACGTTGACGACGCGATGAGCGTCCACCGGCTGCGCGAGCATCCGATCCTGCGCTATGTGGTCGCCCTCGGCGCGACGGCGGCGACGATCGGCCTGCTCATTCCGCTGCGGTTCCTCATCGAGCCGCTGCCCGCGCCGCCGTTCCTCCTCACCGTGATGGTCGTGGCCTGGCTCGCCGGCTTCGGTCCGGCCATCGTGGCCGTTGTTCTCAGCGCCGTCGCGCTCGACTACTGGTTCATCCCTCCGCTCGGCGCCATCATCACGACCTGGCACGAGATCGCCTCTGTCGTGTCGTTCGCGGCCGTCGGCATCGGCGTCGCCTGGCTCACCGCCACACGCCGCCAGGCCGAAGACGAGCGCCAGGCCCTGCTCGCGCGCGAGCAGGCGTCGCGCGCCTCGGCGGAAGCGGCCAACCACGCGAAGGATCAGTTCGTCGCGGTGCTCGGCCACGAGTTCCGCAACCCGCTGTCGGCCATCGTGAACGCCGTCCAGCTCCTCGATCGCATCGGCGTGCAGGAAGAGCGGACGCGACACGCCCGCGAGGTCATCGCCCGTCAGGCGAAGAACATCTCGCGCCTCGTCGAGGACCTGCTCGAGATCAATCGCATCGCCACCGGCAAAGTCCGTCTCGATCTACAGCCGATCGAGCTGACGGACACCGTGCGGCGATGTCTGGCGACGCTGACCGGACGCACCGAGGGGCATCGCGTCTCGCTCGAGGCCGAGGAGATCTGGGTGAACGCCGATCCGGTGCGCCTCGAGCAGATCGTCGTGAATCTGATCGACAACGCCGTCAAGTACACACCGGTCGGGGGCGCCGTTGACGTCCGCGTCGCTCGCGAGCGCGGTCGCGCCGTTCTGAGCGTTCGCGACACCGGCGTCGGCATCGCCCGCGACGATCTTCCGCGCATCTTCGATCTGTTCGTGCAGGGGGAGCCGGGCGCCAGCCGCGGTCGCGGTGGTCTCGGCATCGGCCTCGCCGTCGTCCAGCGTCTGGCCGAGCTGCACGGCGGGACGATCGAGGCGTCGAGCGACGGTCCGGGGCGCGGCAGCACATTCAGCCTGCGGCTGCGCAGCATCGCCGCGCCGGTCGCCAACATGCCCCGCAGCCGGCTCGTGGCCGCGCCCACGCTGCGCCGACGGATCGTGCTCGTCGAGCCCGATGCCGATCTGCGCACGATCTTGCGCTCCCTGCTCGAGACGTCGGGACACGAGGTCACCGAGGCGGCGGACGGCCCGAGCGCATTCGCGACGGCCGTGCGCGTGCGACCGGAGGTGATGCTCGTCGATATCGACCTCGCGGGATTCGACGGTTACGAGCTCGCCCAGCGGCTGCGCATGGCACCCGAGGCCAAATCCACCCTGCTCGTCGCGCTCACCGGCTATGGACGCGTCGAGGACGTCGAGCGCGCCCACGCGGCCGGGTTCGACCATCACGCGACGAAGCCGGTCGACGCCGACATGCTGAGCGCGATCTTGCGGGGGTGACGTGGACATCGTCACCGGGCGCATCTACGATCCGGCCGCGAGCGACGACGGCGACCGCGTGCTGATCATGCGCCTCTGGCCTCGCGGCATCCGCAAGGACCGCGTGACCGTGTGGCTCAAGGAGCTGGGTCCCGTGCCCGAGCTGCTGCGCGCGTATCTCGACGAGCGGATCACCTGGGAGCAGTACGTACCGCGCTACCTCGCGGGTCTCGCGCGGCCCGAGGCACAGGCGGCCATCGCCGAAGTCCGACGACGTGCCGCCACCGGGCGCGTCACGCTGCTCTGCGGCTGCCCCGACGAGGCGCGCTGCCACCGATCCCTTCTGAAAGCGCATCTGCTAGACTCTGCGCGTGCGAATCCTGGCCTGCGATCTCAGCGCGCTGGACGCCGCCGAGCGCGCCCGGCACAGCGCGCTGCGAGACGAGCTCCGCGCGCGACGTCTCGACGCCCGAGAAGTCGCTGACGGCTACGCGTTTTCCTATCCGGACGATTCCGAGATCATCTTGAAGCTCGCGGAATTCGTCGCTCTCGAGCGCCGATGCTGCCCGTTCTTCGACTTCACTCTGGACATCGCCGCGGGCGCCGACGAGGTCCGACTGACGATCGGCGGGGGCTCCGACGTGAAGGCTTTTCTCAGGAACCAGCAACAGTGAGCGGCGCGCGCCGTCTCACGGCGGCGCTCATCGCCGTCGCGATTGTCGCCACGTCCGTCGCGGCCGAGCACGAGATCTACTACCGGTTCACCGTCCTCGGATACGTGAAGGACGCGCACGGCAAGCCGATCGCCGACGCGAAGGTCGAAGTCGTCCGCGACAAGACGGGCTTCACGTATCTCGGCGAGACGGACGAGACCGGGTTCTACGTCGTGCGCGTGCGGCTCGGGGACGAGAGCCGCGGGGAGGCGCTCAGTGTGCGTCAGGGCACGCACGTGCGCCGCGTGATCGCCGTGTTCGATCCGGCGAACGAGACGGATGAGCGGGGCACACGCGTGGACTTCGAGGGCGTGCAGTCCGTCGAGCGCGCCGCGCGGTTCCAGTCGACGCTGCAAAGCGCCATCGGCGCCGTCAGCGGGCACTGATCGATCATCGGAGGATCTGCCATGGCCGCCAAGAGCAAGGGCATGAAGGCGTACGTCCTCATCGAAACCGCGCCCGGCAAGACGAAGGCCATCCGCAAGGCGCTGGGCGCGGTGTCGAAGGGCGCGGTCGCACATCTCGACGCGGTCACCGGTCCCTACGACTTCATCGCCGTCGTCGAGGGGCCGACGCTTGACGCGATCGGGCGACTCGTGACGGACGAGATCGGCGCGATCAACGGTGTGACGCGCACGACGACCTGCGTGGCGATCTCACTCACCTGATGCGCGTTATCGTCGTCGGCGGAACCGAGTTCATCAGCCTGCACCTCGTGCGCGCGCTGCTGCGCGATCGTCACGACGTCGTCGTGCTGAACCGCGGCCGCCAGCCGGGTCGGGTGCCCGCCGGCGTCAAGACGATCGTCGCCGATCGCAAGGACCACGCGGCGCTCGGCCGGGCGCTCACGGGCGAGCGGTTCGACGGGTTGGTGGACATCACGTACGCGCCGACGACGGGCGACGACGTGCGCGCCCTGCTCGCCGCGCTCGGCGGTCGCGTCGGCCACGCGATCTTCGTGTCGACGGGCCGCGTGCACGATCACGCGCTGCCGATTCCTTATCACGAGGACACGCCCCGCAACCTTTACTGGGGCGAGTACGCGAAGAACAAGATCGCGGGCGAGGATGCGTATCTGGGCAGCGGCGTGCCCGCGACGATCGTGCGACCCACGCACGTGTTCGGTCCGCTGAACACGCGCAACAACGAGACGTTCTTCTTCGACCGGCTCGTGCGCGGTCGGCCGGTGCTCGTCCCCGGCGACGGGGGCTGGCTGCGCCAGTTCGGCCACGTCGAGGATCTCGCCGACGCGATGGCGGCGATGCTCGGCGATCGCCGCGCCGTCGGCCGCGCCTACAACGTCAGCGGCGAAGAGTCGATCACCCAGGTCGGCTTCGTGGAGCTCATCGCCGAGGTCATCGGCCGACCGCTCACGGTGGTGCCGGTGCCGAAGGCGCCGTTCGGCCAGAACCTCGTGTACGACTGCCACGCCGTTTACACGACCACCCGCGTGCGCCGCGAGCTCGGCATTCGGCCACGCTACACGCTGGCTTCCGGTCTCGCGCAGACGTTCGAGTGGTATCGGCGCGAGGGGCTCGACCGTCACGAGGTGGATTTCTCCGAGGACGACGCGCTGCTCGCCGCCGCCCGATCGTGAGGCCTCGTGGGCCGATCACCGTCCTCGTCTACGTCCCCGAGGCGAGTGACGCGAAAGCCTACGCCGCCGCCGTGCACGCGCGGCACGCGCGGATCCACGTCGTCCCCTGCTCGACACCCGCCGAGGCCAAATCGGTGGTGGCCGAGGCGGACATCCTCTACGCGTGGAAGTTTCCGCCGGAGCTCTATCCGATGGCGACGCGCCTGTCGTGGCTGCAGGCGATGGGCGCCGGAGTGGACTGGGCGCTCGTCCCCACCCTGCCGGCCGGCGTCGTCGTCACGCGGATCCCGGGCATCTTCGGGCCGTGGATGCGCGAGTACGTGCTCGGCTGGTGTCTGTCGATCACGCAGCGCACGGAGACCTATCGCAGGGCCCAGCGCGAGCGCCACTGGCGGCAGGACATCCTGCCGGAGCGCCTCGCCGGCAAGACGATGGCCATCGTCGGACTCGGCGACATCGGACGCACGATCGCGGCGGGCGCCGCCGCCCTCGGTTTGCGTGTGATCGGCGTGAGCCGGTCGGGACGAGCCGTGCGTGGCGTCGAACGCGTCGTTCGCCTGCCGCGGCTCGAGCGCGCGCTGAGCGAGGCGGATTTCGTGATCGTCGTCCTGCCGCTCACCGAGGACACGCGCGGCCTGGTCGGTGCCCAGGCGCTCGCGGCCATGAAGCCGACGGCGTGGCTCTTCAACATCGGCCGCGGTGCCGTGGTCGACGAGCCGGCGCTGATCGGCGCCCTGAAGGCTCATCGCATCGGCGGCGCCGTCCTCGACGTCTTCCCGACCGAGCCTCTGCCGTCCGACCATCCGCTGTGGGGCCTCGACAACGTCGTCGTGACCCCGCACGTCTCGGGACCGAGCACACCGGCCGAGATCACCCCCGTCTTCAACGACAACCTCGCCCGCTGGCTCGCCGGCCGTCCGCTGCGCCATGTCGTGGATCGCGCGCGCGGCTACTGACCTGCGCGACCACTGATGGGCTGCCCCGTCCTCGTCTGGGCAGGCGACTGCATGGTCGCCACGGCGTGATTGCCGCCGTCGTGAACGCGCCTGCAGCGAGGCGGCATATCATCCCGGACGTAAGTGCTCGCCGGCAGAGAACCCGGCAGCCTCGTGCATAGGGCCTCTCGGGCCGTGGAACACCGCTTGCCCGCCTGGGTTCAGCGTGACCCGGCTGATCCTCGTCGTGGTGCTGGTGCTGGCGTCGAGCGCGCCCTGCGTGGCCACGACGGTCGTGCCGATGACCGAGGCGGATCTCGCCAGTGCGGCTGCGGCGGTGGTGGTCGGGCGAGTGACCGCGTTGCAGAGTCACTTCGATGCCGCGCGCGGCCAGATCTTCACGGACGTGACGCTGGCGGTCGACGAGATCATCGCGGGGCCGCCGCTGCCACCGACGGTGACGCTGCGTCAGCCGGGCGGCCAGGTCGGCAACGTCCGCACGTGGATCGACGGCTCGCCTGAGTTCGTCATCGGCGAGCGGGTGCTCGTCTACCTGCAACTGGCCCGCGACGGCACGCTGCGGGTGCTGCAGCTCTATCAGGGCAAGCTTTCGGTGATGATCGATCCGCTCACCGGCGACGAGATCGCCATTCGTATCACAGGCGGCGGCGTGCACGTGCTGCCTCAGGCGCGCAGCGCCGCGTCGCCGCCAAAAGACACGCATCGTCTGGACGACTTGCGGCAGACCATCAGGGCCGCCCGCGCGCCGCCGCTCTCGTCACTGCAGAAGGCGCCGATGCAGACGGCGCCGGCGGCGGCGGCCGACGTCGTGCAGCAGCAGGACGCCTTCGTCTTCATCGGCGCGCCCTCGCGCTGGTTCGAGGCCGACGGCGGCGCGGCCATCACGATGGTGATCAACTCGACGGGGCAGGCGCAGGCGCCGACGCGCGGCTTCGACCAGATTCGCCAGGGATTCGCCGCCTGGAGCCGCGATCCGGAGGCGAAGTTCCGGTACGCCGACGGCGGCTTCACCTCGGCCGCGGGGCTGCGCTTCGATGGCGTCAACGCCGTCAGCTTCAACGATCCGGACGGCATCATGGACCCGCCCGTCAACTGCAGCGGCACGCTCGCGATGGGCGGGTTCTCCAGGAGCACCACCGAGTCCCGGGTCGTCAACGGGACGACGTTCATGCGGATCCTCGACGGCGACGTCGTCTTCAACGACGGCTGGCAGGGGTGCGGGTTCTACGAAACGTTCGCAAACTTCGCCGAGGTGGCCACGCACGAGCTGGGCCACGTGCTGGGTCTCGGTCATTCGACCGATCCCGCGGCGACGATGTATGCCAGCGCGCACTTCGACGGCCGTGGCGCCTCGCTCAGGGCCGACGACCTCGCGGGCCTGCGCTTCATCTATCCGGCAACGGCCGCCCCCGAGCTGACACTGGGCTTCACCACTCCCGCCAACGGTGCGACCGTGTCAGGATCGACGACCGTGCGCGTTGCGGCCACGGGTGGCACGGCGCCCTACGCCTATCGAGTCTCGCTCGACGGTACGTCGATCGCGACGAGCGCGTCGTTTTCCTGGAATACGCCGGCGGTGACCAATGGCGCACACACACTGTCGGCGACGGTGACGGATGCCGACGGCCGTACGGCGTCGGCCAGCATCAGGGTGACGGTGGCCAACGGTGGGGGCGGCGGCGGTGGAACACTGCGCGTCGCGATCACGCAGCCCACGAGCGGCGCGACCGTGAGCGGCGTGCCGTCGGCGGTGATGTGGCTCGAAGGCGCCAACGCCGCCTCCGCCACGTTCACGCTGACGCTCGGCGGCCAGACGATGGGCTCGACGACGACCCCGAGCCGCGGGCCGATCTCCATGCCGTACGACACGCGTGTCGTGGCCAACGGCCGGCAGCCGCTGACCGCCACCGTGCGCGACGCGGCGGGCAACAGCGCCACCACGACCGTCAGCGTGATCGTTCAGAACGGAGCCGCTGCGCCCTCGCCGCGAGCGGGCGCGCCCAGCGTGTTCATCACGAGCCCGTTGCGCGGAGTCACCGTGAGCGGCACCGTGTGGGTCAACATCTGGGTGGAGCGCGCGGCCACCGGGGCCAAGAGCTTCACGCTGCGTGCCGGCGGCGCCACCGTCGGCAGCGCGAACGATCCCGGCGTGCACGTGACGCTGCCCTGGAACACAGCGGCCACGCCCAACGGCGCGACGACATTGAGCGCGACCGTGCAGGACGCGAGCGGCGCGTCGGGGTCGATCTCGCTGCCGGTCACCGTCGCGAACTGACGAGCGCTACTTCTTCGAGATCAGCCAGCGATCGAGCGCCAGGTGCGGCAGCCCCGAGCGCTCGAAGGTGTCGATGGCGTCCTCGGCCGAGCCCACGAGCGGCTCGCCGTGCAGATTGAAGGACGTGTTGAGGACGACGCCGATGCCCGTGCGCCGCTCGAACTCCCGGATCACCCGGTGGTAGGCGGGATTCCACGTCTCGTCCACCAGGTGCGCGCGCGCGGTGGCGTCGTGCGGGTGCACGGCGGCGACGATCTCGTCGCGACGTTTGGGCTGCGTGGCGAACGCCAGCATCATGTAGGGCGAGGCCAGGCCTTTGGGATTGACGATGTAGTCGTCTTCGCGCTCGCGCAGGATCGAGGGCGCGAACGGCATCCAGAAGTCGCGGTTCTTGATCATGCGGTTGATCGTGCCGACCACGCGGTGATCCGAGGGGTTGGCGAGGATCGACCGGTTGCCGAGCGCCCGGGCCCCGAACTCCATTCGACCCGCGCAGCGCGCCACGACGCCGTCGGAGACGAGCAGCTCGGCGATCCGCTCTTCGACGCGCTCGTGCTCGCTGACGCGATACTTCGAGGCCAGATCGCGTGTGCGGATCAGCGCGTCGACCGCGGCGGCGTCGATCGAGGGTCCCAGATAGGCGGGCCCGAGCGGACGCGGCCGTGCCTCGGCGCCGGCGCGCGCGAGCCAGCCGAGATAAGCGGCGCCGATCGCGTTGGATTCGTCGCCGCACGACGGGAACACGAAGAGATCACGCAGCCACGGCTCCTCGGCGAGCAGCCCGTTGGCCTTGACGTTCATGAAGACGCCGCCGCCCAGCGCCAGTCGCTCGCCGCCGTGCCGCTCGCGCATCAGCCGCGCCCACGCCAGCAGCGATTCCTCGACGATGCGCTGCGCGCCGGCCGCGACGGCGTCGAAGCGCAGGCCGAGCGTCGTCTCGAGCAGCAGGCGGTAGCGCGGGCCGCGCCGCTTCCACCCGAACCGCGCGGGCGTCGTCGGCTCGAGACCGAACACGGAGCGGAGCGCTTCGTATGCGCGCTCCGCCTGGCCCGCGGGCGCATATGGCGCGAGCCCCATCACCTTGTACTCGTGCTCCCCGAACTTCATGCCGAGCAGCAGCGTGATGAACGAGTAGAAGGAGCCGAGCGAGCCCGCCGCGCTCGGCACGGCCTCGTGACGGATCAGCGCCGTCCCCCGTCCCGTCGACGCCGACGCGCACAGGCCGTCGCCGGCGTTGTCGTTGGTGAGCACGAGCGCGCGCTCGCCGGCGAACGGCGAGCCGTAGTACGCCGCGGCCGCATGGCAGAGGTGGTGATCGAAGGCGGCGATCCGGCTCCGGTCGATCCCGAGATGGTCGGTCACGAGCGCCAGGCGGTCGCGCTCCGACAGCTGGAACTTCCCGCGCGAGCGCTCGGCGAGCCCGAGCCGCGCGCCGAGCTTGCGCGCGCGTCGGCCGAGCCCGCGCGCCGGCTCGTCGAGGCGCACACCGTAGTAGGCGCGCGCATAGTCGACGTCGTGCAGCACGCGGTTCATCCAGTCGCGCGTGTAGGCGTGCGTGCCGGCGAGGGCCACGAGGTCGATGTCGCGCGGGCTCAGCGCCAGATCGCGCAGCAGCGCGTTCACTGCCAAGCGCGGATAGCCTGCGTCGTTCTTGAGTCGGGTGAAGCGCTCCTCGGAGGCGCAGCCCACGATCGCGCCGTCGCGCAGGATCGCGGCCGTCGCGCAGTGGGTCTCGGTGATGCCGAGAACGATCATCCTGCCGATCTTATCAGACCGACCCTCCGAACGTGTCGCACCGGCGCAAGTCACCGGACTCCATGCCGCGCGTGAACCATCGCACGCGCTGCTGCGACGTGCCGTGCGTGAACGTCTCCGGGGCCACGCGGCCGCTGGCCTGCCGCTGCAGGCGGTCGTCGCCGATCGCCGCAGCGGCGGCGAGCGCCTCCTCGACGTCGCCCTCCTCGACGATGTGGTGCGCGCGGTCGGCGTGATATGCCCACACGCCGGCCAGGCAGTCGGCCTGCAGCTCCAGCCGCACGGACGCCGCGTTGCCCGCGGCGCCGCCGCGCTGGCGCTCGAGCATCACGCGGTCGGAGATCCCGAGCAGGTTCTGCACGTGATGACCGATCTCGTGGGCGATCACGTACGCCTGCGCGAAATCGCCGGGTACGCGAAAGCGATCGCGCAGCGCGCGGAAGAAGTCGAGATCGAGATAGACCTTCATGTCCTGAGGGCAATAGAAGGGCCCGGTCGCCGCGCCGGCCATCCCGCACGCCGACTGCACGGCGTTGCTGAACAGCACGAGACGCGGCGGGCGGTACGTGCGGTCCATCTCGCGAAAGAGGCCGCCCCACGTGTCCTCGGTGTCCGCGAGCACGGTGGCGACGAAGTCACGCATCGGGTCCGGCTCGTTCGACGAGGCCGACGGCGTCTCCTGCGTGTTCGGCGGCATCATGGTCGAATCGCCCTGAAGAATGATGCTCGGGTCGACGCCGAAGTACAGGGCCACCAGCAGCAGGATGATGGTGCCGATGCCGCCGCCGGCCACGAGCCCACCGCTGACACCGCGGCGATCCTCGATGTTGTCGCTCTGCCTTCCACCCAAGCGCATGGCGCACCTCCAGTGGAGAGTCCGTCTCCGCGCCCTGCAATCGTCAGGCCTACAGGATGGCCGGCGGGTCCTTCTCCAGGGTCTCCTTCACCTTCGCCGCGTCCACCTTGATCTCGATGCCGGCGCGCTCGAGCTCGAGCAGCATCGACACGCGCGAGTCGCGCTCGCCCCAGCCGCGGTTCAGCGCTTCAGTCATTTCCATAAGAGTCAGCTCGCAAAGCCGCATCGGCACGCCGAATTCGCGACCTACGGCCGTGGCCAGGCTGACGTCCTTGTGCGCCAGGCGCAGCGCGAAGCTCGGCGGCTCGTACTTGTTCTGCAGAAAGTTGTCGCCCAGTCGGTCGTACAAGCGCTGACGCCCGTTGGCGCCTTTGCGCACGGCCTTCCACAAGGCGAGAGGCTCGAGCCCGGCCTTGACGCCCATCGCGAAGACCTCCGCCAGCGCCGTCTGCACGGCGTAGCCCGCACAGTTGTGCACGAGTTTGGCGATCGAGCCAGCGCCGATCGGCCCTATGTATGTGGCCTGGTCGCCCATCGCATCCAGCACCGCCTTGTGACGGTTGAAGATGTCCTCGTCACCGCCCACCCAGATGGCGAGCTTGCGCGACTGCGCGCCGCGCGGGCCGCCGCTGACGGGCGCGTCGAGCATGTGGGCGCCGCGCTCGGCGAAGATCTTGTAGATCCGTCGCACGACCGTCGGTGAGTTGGTGCTGAGGTCGAAATAGGCCTTGCCGCGTCCGAGGCCGGCCAGGATGCCCTGCTCGCCCAGCGCGACCGTCTCGACGTCGGGCGGCGTCGGCAGCGAGGTGAAAACGACCTCGCTCGCCTCGGCCACCTGCTTGGGCGAGTCGACCCACTTGGCGCCTGCGGCGATGTGCGGCTTGGCCGCCTCCGGTCGCAGATCGTGCACGACGAGGTCGTGGCCGCCCTTCTGGACGTTGCTCGCCATGTGGTTGCCCATCAGCCCGAGCCCGATGAATCCGACTCTCATGACTTTTTCTCCTCGAAGACGCCCTTCGCGATGCGCGCGGCGGTCATCGCCGTCGGCCACCCCGCGTAAAACGCCATGTGCGTGATGACTTCGGAGATCTCCTCGCGGGTCACGCCGTTCGCGAGCGCGCGCTCGATGTGGCCCTTGAGCTGATCGGAACGATAGAGCGCGGTCAGCGCCGCCACCGTGATGAGGCTGCGGTCGCGCTTGGACAGACCCGGGCGCTCCCACACGTCGCCGTAGAGCACCTTCTCGCTGAGCTCGATGAGCTTGGGGACGACGCCGCGGACTTCATTTCGGGCACTGGTTGCTGCTGCGGGCGTGCTCATGGATGTCTCCTCCGCCTCTAAGGCGTCGGTATGATGCCACGGCGTGCGGCTATAATCCCGCCGATGATCTTCCCGCTCGCCTTCCCGCTGTTGCTCCTGTTCTTCGTGCTCCTCCTGGCACTGCTGGTTCTGGTTTTCGAGCTGCGTCTCCTCAGCTACGCGTACCGCAAGATCGGCGTGCCGCCGCGGTACATGTTCGCGGTCATGCTCGTGTCGCTCCTCGGCAGCCACTTCAACATTCCCGTGTTCGAGATGCGCGCGACGGCGGTCGCGCCGCCCGCCGACAGCACGCTGTTCGGCCGCACGTACGTGCCGCCGCCCGTGGTGCACCGCGGCACGACGATCGTGGCCGTCAACGTCGGCGGTGCGCTCGTGCCCGTGCTGCTGTCGCTCTATCTCTTCCTGCGTCACCGCATGCGCGTGCGCATGCTTCTCGGCACCGCCATCGTGGCCGTCGTCGTGCATGCGCTCGCGACGATCGTGCCCGGCGTGGGGATCGCGGTGCCGATGTTGCTGCCGCCGATCGCCGCCGCGGTCGTGGCCCTCGCGCTGGCCTATCGTCAGGCGCCGCCGCTGGCGTACGTGGCCGGCTCGATGGGCGCCCTCATCGGCGCCGATCTCGTGAACCTGCCGCGCATCGCGCAGATCGGCGCGCCCGTGGTCTCCATCGGTGGCGCCGGCACGTTCGACGGCGTGTTTCTGACGGGAATCATCGCCGGACTGCTCGCGTAGCTGGCGGCTCACCCCGACAGCAGCCGCGTCAGGGCCTCCGGCTCGCTCAGCATCGGATAGTGACCGGTATCCAGCTCGTGCCAGGCGGCCTTCAGCCGCTCCGCCGTGCGACGCTGGTGATGCTCGGGCGGATTCGCGGCGCGCCGACAGCGGATCACCGTCGCCGACCAGGGCTGCTCCCAGAAGCGCGTCGCCTCCATCGGCGCCTCGAGCGCGGCGATCGGATGCGGGGTGATGCGCGCGAGCGCCCAGGCCCGCAGCGCGGGATCGAGATCGCGGAAGAGCCGGTTCTCGGCGTCGGCCTTCGTCGGTCCCGTCGTGAGCGCGGTGACCTCGTTGGGCGTCGAGCGCTTGACGATCTCGTCGACCTTCTCGCCCGGCATGAGCGCCAGCGCGTCGACGAACACGAGCCGCCCGATGCGCTCGCGCGCCATTTCGGCGGCTTTCTGCAGCACCATGCCGCCGGCGCTCGTGCCGACGAGCACCACGTCGGTGAGGTCTTCGTAGAACAGCAGCTGCGCGATCTCGCGGGCGTGGGTGCCGACGGTGATGCCGGCGCGCACCTGGTCGTGGCGCTCGCCGCAGCCGTCGAGCGTCGGCGCGAGCACGCGGTGCCCCCCGTCCCGAAGACGTGTGGCGACGGGCTTCCAGATCCAGCCTCCCTGATACGCGCCGTGGAGCAGGACGTAAGTGGCCATCGAGGCTCCTTCGAAAGATTTCAGGCATAGTAGCGCCCAGCGTAAGGAAAGGGGAATCGCGCGCCATGGACTACGAGTGCCTGCTCTACGAGACCAAGGATGCCGTCGCGACACTGACGCTGAACCGTCCCGAGCGCCTCAATGCGCTCGGCGGCACGCTGCGCGAGGACCTCACGGCCGGCCTCACCCGTGCGATCGAGGATCCCGACGTACGCGTGATCATCATCACCGGCGCCGGCAAGGGGTTCTGCGCCGGCGGGGACGTCAAGGCCATGCAGGACGCGAACGCTGCGGGCCGCACGCGGCCGCTGACGGAGCGCGTGGCGCCCTCGCGTGACCGCACGGTGCTGCTCATGCGCGACTCGCCCAAGCCACTCATCGCCGCCGTGAACGGCGCCGCCGCCGGCGCTGGAATGAACCTGGCCCTGGCCTGCGACATCAGGCTCGCATCGAGCACCGCGAAGTTCTCACAGGCGTTCGTGCGGCGCGGGCTCCACCCGGATTGGGGCGGCACGTATTTCCTGCCGCGTGTGGTCGGCATGGCCAAGGCGTGCCAGATGATCTTCACGGGCGAGATCATCGACGCGGACGAGGCGCTGCGCTGGGGCATCGTGAGCGCGGTGCATCCGCCGGAACGGCTGCTGTCGGCCACCTACGAGCTCGCCGCGAAGATCGCGCAGGGCCCGCCGATCGCGATCCGGCTCGCGCGGCGCGCGCTCTACCACAACCAGGAGACGGATCTGCGCTCGGCGCTCGAGTTCGAGACGTTCGCGCAGAACATCTGCCAGGACACGGACGACGCGCGCGAAGGCATCCGCGCGTTCGTGGAGAAGCGAGAGCCGAAGTTCTCCGGGCGCTGACGGCTACCGAGGGGCGCCACGGCTTCGCCGGGGCGTCCCGAGCGTCAGGGGTATGGGGGCCGTGTCGGGGCCCCCATCGATGAAGTCCGCTACGCCCGGCGCCCGCCGGTCATCAGTCGCAGGAACGCCGGCGAGAGCCGCGGGTCGAGCGTGTCCCGGATACCGTCGCCGAAGAGGTTGAACGCCAGCACGGTGATGGTGATGGCGAGGCCGGGGAAGAACGCGAGCCACCACGGCGGCACGAGCGCGGTGATCGAGTCAGCGAGCATGTTGCCCCACGTCGGCGTCGGTGGCGGCACGCCGACGCCGAGGAAGCCGAGCGCGGCTTCGATCACGATCGCCACGCCGAGGTGGGTCGTGGCGAGCACGAGGTACGGCGCCACACACTGGGGCAGCACGTGCAGCGCCATGATGCGCAGGGCCGACGCCCCGCTCGCCCGCCCCGCCTCCACGTACGGCATCTCACGCACAGAGAGCGCCACCGACCGGATCACACGCCCGCCGAACGGGATACGCGTGATGGCGATGGCGAAGATCACCGCGGGCAGCCCGGTGCCGATCGCCATCGAGATCGCCATGGCGAGAATCAAGTCGGGAAACGACTGCAAGATCTCCATGATCCGCTGGCTGTAGAGATCGAAGCGTCCGCGCAGATAGCCGCAGGCCACGCCCCACAGCGAGCCGACCGTCGTGCCCAGGATCACCGCGGAGAACGCGACGAAGAGCGACGTGCGCGCGCCGTAGATGACGCGCGACAGGGTGTCGCGTCCCACCTGGTCCGTACCGAGCAAGCTCTGCGCGTCGGGCGGCTTGTTCATACGGCGGAAGTCCGCCTTGAGCGGATCCCGCGGCGCCAGCCACGGCGCGGTGAGCGCGACGAGGATGATCGCGAACCCCACGAGTCCACCCGCGGCGGCCAGCCGGTTGCGGCGGGCAAAACGCACGATCTCCCACAGGACGGCTCGCATCAGGAGTACCGGATGCGCGGGTCGAGCCACGCGTAGCTCAGGTCCACCAGCACGTTGACCACGACGAAGATCACCGCGTAGAGCAGCACGAGGTTCTGCACCACGATGATGTCGCGCTCGATCACGGCGATGACGAGCGCGCGGCCGAGCCCCGGCACGCCGAACGCCTGCTCGACGGCCACCGAGCCGCCGAGCACGAAGCCGAGCAGCACGCCGGAGATCGTGATCACCGGCAGCAGCGCGTTGGGCAGCGCGTGCCGCATCACCACCAGGCCCTCCCGCAATCCCTTGGCGCGCGCGGTGCGGACGAAGTCCTCGCTGATCACCTCCAGCAAGCACGAGCGTGACATCCGCGCGATGTAGGCGCCCTGCGCCAGCCCCAGGACGACGCCCGGGCCCACGACCATCTGGAAGTTCGTCCAGGGGTCCTCCCACACGTGGACGATGATGAACGGCGACTTGTAGCCGAACCAGAACAGCAGCGCGAGCACGATCAGCATGCCGAGCCAGAAGCCTGGAATGGCGATGAAGAGGATCGACAGCATGCGCGCCAGGCCGTCGGGGACGCTGTTGGGCTTGAACGCCGACAGGATGCCGACGGGCAGGCCGACGATCCACGACACGAATAGCGCGAGGACGCCGATCTCGGCGCTGATGGGACCGCGGTGCGTGATGAGCTCGGCGACGGTGTCCCCGCGGAAGAACGACTTGCCGAGTCGGCCGGCAGCGATGTCGCCAAGCCAGCGGACGTACTGCACGGGCAGCGGGTCGGAGAGGCCGAGGTCGGCCATGATTCGCACGCGATCGGCGGGCGTCATGCGCGCGTGGCCTTCGACGCCGAGGATGGCCACGAGGGGATCGCCGGGCAGGATGCGCAGGATGACGAAGATGCTGAGTGACACGCCGAGCAGTGTGACGGCGGCGTACACTGCCCGGCGCGCCAGGTACTTCTTCAATTCACGTGGGGGGCCCCGAAATGGCCCCCCACACCCCCCAACGCTCGGGGCGCCCCGGCTACGCCGGGGCCCCCCTCGATTACGCTATCCAGACCTGATCCCACCGCACGACGTCGTAGATCCCGAAGTACGTGGACGGGTTCTGCCCGTGCACCCGGTTGTAGTACGCGTCGTAGATCTGTTCGTACGCGACCGGGATGAGCGGCGGGTCGTTCTCGAGCATCGCCTCCGCCTTCTGGACCATCGCCTTGCGCTTGTTGTCGTCGAGCTCACGCTCGATCTGGCTGGCGAGGTCGTGGAACGGCGCGTTGGTCCAGCGCGAGTAGTTCTGCGGGCCGTCCTTGCCGTACCACGCGCTGAAGATGTCGGACGGATCCATCAGCGTGGACACGATCGCGCTGATGGCGAGGTCGAAGTTACCGGCCTGCGCCTCGTCGAACCACACCGAGGTCTGCACCACGCGCAGGTTCGAGTCGATGTTGAGATGCTCTTTCAGCATCGCCTGAATGGCGACGGCCCAGAGCTTGAAGGTCGGAATGTCGCGCACGACGAAGTCGAGGTTGCGCAGGCCCTGGCCGTAGCCGGCCGCGGCCATGAGCTTGCGCGCCTCCTGCACGGCGGGCTTGATGTCCTTCTGGTAGCCGAGCTTCTTCTCGAGCTCCGAGCGCGGCGTGGACATCGGGTGGAACGGATAGACGAAGCCGCCCACCTGCATCGGCGCCGTGTCCTTCACGACCTCTACGAGCGTCGGGCGGTCCATGGCGAGGTGGATGGCGCGGCGCACGCGCGGATCCGCGAGCGCCTTGTTCTTCTGCATGTTCGTCCAGAAGGCCTGGATGACCGACTGGTTGAAGTTGGCCGCCGTGACGCCCGGCATCTCCTTGGCCTTCCGCCACGTGACCGGATCGAGCAGCCGCGCGTAGTCGACGCGGCCCGACAGAAACGCCGCGCCGAGCTCCGGCGTGAAGGGCAGGAAGTGGTAGATCTCGAGCTTGTCCACGAGCGGCAGCCCCTTGTTCCAGTAGTCGGGGAAGCGCTCCATGATCCAGACTTCCTTGTCCTTGCGCGAGACGTGCTTGAACGGCCCCGTGCCCGGGTAGTTCATCACCTGACGCAGGTTGCCCTGGTTCTCGTCGAGCGTCTTCTTGCGCACGATGATGTTCCAGCCGCTCGCGAAGGCGCCGAGCATGTACGCCTTGGGGCGCGCCTCCGTGAGGCGGAACTCGATCGTGTGCGGATCGACGGCCACGATGTCGCTGACGGTCGCGAAGAGCGGCGTGCGCGGGATCACCACGCCCTTGGGCGGCCGCGCGATGCGCTCGTAGGTCGCCTTCACGTCCTCCGCCGTGAAGTCGGCGCCGTCGTGGAACTTCACGCCCTTGCGCAGATGGAACGTGTACTTCTTGCCGTCGGGCGAGATCTCCCACTTCTGCGCGAGGTCGGGAATGATCGTCTGGCCGTCCTTCGGGCTGCGGCGCAGCAGCGTGTCGTACATCGGACTCTGCGGGCCGATGTTGGCGACGGTGCCGGACTGGTGCACGTCGAAGTGCGCCGGCGCGTTGTGAACCGCGTAGCGGAGGGTCCCGCCGCGCTTGGCGGCGGGATCGGGCCGCACGGTCATGTCCTGTGCCGCCGCTCGCCCGGGAGCGGGCAGCCGCGAGGCGATGAAGGCGCCGGCGCCGGCGGCGGCAGTGCGCTTCAAAAACGTGCGGCGATTGGTTGCGTGATCTCTCATCACTACCTCCAGGAAGCCGGCCGAGCCGGGTTGGGACCAGCGGTAAAAGTGCTCCGGACGATAGCAGAAGTCCGTCCGCCTCGCCACGGCCGCGCCACGGCGGCGGGCCGGGGCGTGGTCTGGTAAGCTCCCCGCACCACGATGAGCGCCTCCCTGATCACGAATGCCAGGATTCTGGACGGCACGGGCCGCGCTCCGTTCGCCGGCGCCGTGCGCGTGGAGGACGCCCGGATCACCGAGATCACACCCGGGCCGACGCCGCCACCGGCGGGCGGCGCATCGATCAAGATCCTGGGCTACTCGCCGATGGAGACGATCGTCGCCGCCACGCGCCTGGGCGGCGAGCTCATGGGTCTGCCCGGGGAGCTCGGCGTCATCCAACCCGGCGCCCTCGCGGATTTGCTGCTGGTGGACGGCGACCCGCTCGCCGACATCACCGTGCTTCAGGATCGCGACGCGATCGGCATGATTATGAAACACGGCGCGCTCCACAAGGCGCCGCAGAAAGGACGACCGTGATGCGCATCTATTCGAAGGCTCCCGTGGGTACCACGCAGGCGGCTGGTGTCGTCGTGATCATGCACGGGCCCGGCCTGGACAAGTTCGTCGAGGATCGCGTGGACGCGCTCGCGCGCCACGGCTATGCGGCAGCGGCGCCCGATCTCTACCATCGCCAGCCGGACGACGGCACGGACATGATGACGCGCATCGGGCGGCTCCGCGACACGGAGATCATCGCGGACGCCGAGGCCACGATCGCGCATCTGCGCGCGATCAAGGAGACGCGCGTCACCGACCTCGCCGTGCTGGGCTTCTGCATGGGCGGGCGCATCACGTACTTGTTGGCGGGCGCGCGGCCGACCGCGTGGCGCGCCGCCGGCGTCTTCTACGGCGGCAACATCATGAAGGCGTGGGGCGACGGTCCGTCACCCCTCGATCTCACGAAGAACATCGCGGCGCCGATGATCGGGTTCTTCGGGCTGGAGGACACCAACCCGTCGCCCGCCGACGTCGACGCGATCGACGCCGAGCTCACGCGCCACGGCAAGGTGCACGAGTTCCATCGCTACGAGGGTGCCGGCCACGCATTTCTGAATTTCACGAATGCCGAGCGCTATCGCGCCTCGCAGGCGAAGGACGCGTGGGAGAAGATGCTGGCGTTCCTCGGGCGCCATCTGAAGAAGTAGTCATGACGTCCTCGCGCGCGCCGTTTCGCGCCGACCACGTCGGCAGCTTGCTGCGCCCCGCCTCGCTCAAGGCGCTGCGACTCGAGAAGGAGGCGGGACGCGTGACCGCCGCGCAGCTGGTCGCGGCCGAGGACGCGTCGATCCGCGACGCCGTGAGGCTGCAAGAAGACGTCGGCCTGCAGGGGATCACCGACGGTGAGCATCGTCGCACGTCGTGGCACATGGACTTCCTGCTTCGGCTCGGCGGGTGGACGACGCAGGGGCAGACCATCCCGGTCACGTTCCATGGCAAGAGCGGCGACCTGCACTTCACGCGGCCCGATCTGGAGATCACCGATCGGGTGACGCGCCCCGCGCCGATCTTCGTCGGGGCCTTCACCTTCCTGAAATCGGTGGTGACGCGCACGCCCAAGCTGACGATCCCCTCGCCCAACATGCTCTATTCGCAGGTCGGCCGCGCCGGCATCGACCGGCGCATCTATCCGGATCTGGACGCGTTCGTCGAGGACACCGCCGCCGCCTACCGGGCGGAGATCGCAGATCTCTACGCGGCCGGCTGTCGCTACCTGCAGCTGGACGACGTCAGCCTCGCCTTTCTGTGCGACGAAGATCTGCGAGCTCGGATGAAGGCGCGCGGCGAAGACCCCGACGCGCAGCTGGCCCTTTCGGTCAAGATGATCCGCGCAACGCTGCGCGACAAGCCGGCCGATATGGTGATCTGCACGCATCTGTGCCGGGGCAACTTCCGCTCGGCATGGCGCGCGCAGGGCGGTTACGCGCGCGTCGCGGAGACCATCTTCACGCAGATGCCGTACGACGGCTTCTTCCTGGAGTTCGACGACGAGCGCTCGGGCGACTTCGCGCCATTGCGTCACGTTCCGCGGCACGTGCGGGTCATCCTCGGTCTCGTCACCAGCAAGGTCGGGGCGCTCGAGCATCCCGACGAGCTCAAGCGCCGGCTCGACGAGGCGGCGAAGCACATCGCGATGGATCAGCTCGGTATCAGCCCGCAGTGCGGCTTCTCGTCCACCGTCGAGGGCAACGAGGTCACGATCGAGGCGCAGAAGGCGAAGCTCGCCCTCTGCGTTTCCCTCGCGCGCCAGGTCTGGGGCAGCCTCTAGAACGCGAGCGGCGGCAGCCGCTGGCCCGCCACGGGATTGGCGACGGCGTCCTCCAGCGTCCGGGCCGGCTTCCATTCGGTGGCCGGGCGCACCTCGCCCGTCGTGCCCACCTGATCGATGCCCCAGTAGATTTCGAGGTTGTTGCCGTCGGGGTCGCGAAACTCCACCGCGAGCTGGCAGCCCGCGCGGCGGCGGCCTTCGAACACGATCGGCACGTCGTGCTTGCGCAGCCACGCGCGGGCGCGAAACACGTCGTCGGGAGAGCCGACCTCGAACGCAAAGTGATTGAGCGTGGTCCGCTCGAGCTTCGGCGCACCGCCGACGAGCGCGATGCCGTGATGGTCGGTGTCGAAGCGGAGAAAGACCATCCCGCCGGGCACCATGCTGTCGGGATAGCGGTCGCTGATCGAAAGGCCGAGCACGTCGGTGTAGAAGCGGACCGACGCCTCGAGATCACTCACGTTGAGCACCACGTGGCCGAGCTTGCGAAGCTGGAACATATCGCTCTCCTCGTGCACTAGGCGCGCGTCGCGGAGCTCGGCGCGTGCGCGAGCACCGTCTTGCCGAGCGGTGTGTCCTCCAGCCTGAAGAACGCCACCATGTTGCCCGCGGCGATTCGGAACGCCTCGTCCGCGGGGACGCCCGCGAACAACCGCTCGGCGAACGGCCGCGTGTTCGGCCAGTCGCATTCGATGTGCGGGAAGTCGGTGGCGAACATGATGCGCTCGACGCCCATGTGATGGCGCAGCTCGACGGCCACCCGCTCGACGTGCTGCACGCTGAACGAGACGTGCCGGCGCACGTAGTCGCTTGGCCGCCGCGCGAGCGGCTTCACGTGCAGCAGCCGCTCGGCCCAGTGACGATGGCGCTCGTACCAGTAGTCGGCCTCCTCCATCCAGAAGGGCACCCAGCCGAGTCGCGTCTCGGCGAAGAAGATGCGGAGATCCGGCAGACGATCGAACACGCCGGACATGACGAGCTGCGCAAGGCTCACCGACGGCGGAATGGCGAGGAACGGCAGCGCCACCCACTCGACGATCTTCCTCGGCCCGAGCCGGCGAAGCACCTCCGGATCGGCGCCCGGATATTCGAACGTCGGCTCCGTCGCGCGCGGACCCAGCCGATCGAAGCCCACGTGCACGGTGAGCGGCATCTTCATGTCGATGGCGGCCGACCAGAACCGATCGTCCTCCGGCAGCGGATACGACTTGCCACTGGGAAACACGCCGAGGTTCACGCCCTTGAGCCCCAGGCGAGCGCAGTGCTCGAGCTCGGCGAGCGCGTCGTCGAGATTCGTCCACGGAATGACGCCGAGACCGATGAGGCGATCACGCGAGACGGCGCAGTATTCCTCGGCGAGCCACTCGTTATAGGCGCGCACCGCCGCGCGATACACGTCGTCGTCCGGCAGCGCGCGCCACAGACGCGGCCCGACCTGCATGTTCGGAAAGAGCACCTCGGCGAGCAGGCCGTCCATCTCCTGCTCGCGCAGACGCTGCTCGGGCGGACCCACGCCCGCCGTGCCTTCCACCGTCGTGCCGAACGGCTGCCACGTCTCATTCGTGCGGCCCGCCCGGAGATCGAGGAACGGTGCCGGATACGGCGGCTGGCCCTCGACGAGGATCGCGTCGCCGCCGTCCGGCAGCTTCACGGTGCGCGGGGCGCGCTCGCGATATCTCGCGGGCATGCGTGGCGTCCAGCGCTCGGGTTTGACCTCGAGGTGCCCGTCACTCGAGAGCAGCGGCGGAAGCGAGGACACGGCCATAGGTGGGCGGAAGTGTATCACCGCCGAGGAATAGCGCCGCTCGGCTCCGCGTCTGACCTTTCGGGAGGAAAACGAACATGTCCCTCACCAGGATCGCAAGCTTGCTGATCGTCGCCGGCGTTGCCGCCGCGGCCGGTGGTTGCGTCGCCGTTCCGGTCGGTCCCGGTCCAGGCGTTGCCATCGCTCCGGCTCCTGTCGTCGTCGCTCCTGCGCCCGTCGTCGTGGCGCCACGGCCCTGGGGTTACGGTTACTGGCGCCGTTGGTAACGAGAACCGTTCGGCACCGCCGCGCTCTGAGTCCGGCTTGCGCCGCGTCGCGCGTTGAGTACCATCGGCGCAGGCCGTCGAACCGGAGGCGCCTATGCTCAGCCGAGACGACAACGAGCTGCTTTGCCGCATCGGCCCGGGAACGCCGATGGGTAACCTCATGCGGCAATACTGGATTCCCGCCGCGCTCTCGAGCGAGCTGCCCGAGTCCGACGGACCGCCGCTGCGCGTGCGCCTGCTCGGCGAAAGCCTCATCGCGTTTCGCGCATCGTCGGGCGCCGTCGGACTGATCCAGAACAGCTGTCCGCATCGCGGCGCCAGTCTCTTCTACGGACGGAACGAGGCCGACGGGCTGCGATGCGTGTATCACGGCTGGAAATTCGACGTGGCGGGCCGCTGCGTCGACATGCCGATCGAGCCCGCCGACAGCACGTTCAAGCAGAAGGTTCGCGCCCGCGCGTACCCCTGCGTGGAGCGCGGCGGCCTCGTGTGGGCGTATCTCGGACCGCGCGCGACGCCGCCGCCGATGCCCGAGCTCGAGGCCACGGTGCTCGCCGGCAGCAACATCCAGGTCTACCAGCGCCGCTGCAACTGGATGCAGGCGCTGGAGGGCGACATCGACACCGGGCACACCGTGTACCTGCATCTCGGCAGCGTCGATGCGTCAGAGGCGCCGCCGGGCACGTGGGCGCGCTATGCGCTGAGCGATCGGGCGCCTCGCTATGAGGTCACGGACACGGAGTTTGGCGTCATGTACGGCGCACACCGTCCCGCCGAGGCCGATACCGAGTACTGGCGGATCGCCAACTTCCTGTTCCCGTTCTACGCGATGGTGCCGACGGGCGTGCTCGGCCTCGAGATCCGCGTGCGCGCGTGGGTGCCGATGGACGACGATCACACGCTGGCGTTTCTGATCACCCACGGAGCGCCGCCGCCGGCGCGCAACGCCGGACGCCAGGTCGTGGGGCCGCCGGAGACGCTGCCGAACACGACCGAGTGGTACGGTCGCTTCCGCTGCGTGGCGGACGAGAGCAACGACTACCTGATCGATCGCAAGGCGCAGAAGACCGTCAGCTACACCGGCATCGGCAGTATCCACCTACAGGACCAGGCGGTCACGGAGAGCATGGGGCCCGTGTACGACCGAACCGGCGAGCATCTGGGCACGAGCGACGCGATGGTGATCCGCACACGCAAGCGTCTGCTCGACGCGGCCAAGGCGCTGCGCGATCGCGACGAGGTGCCGCCGGGCGTCGACGATCCGAACGTGTACGCCGTGCGCTCGGGCGGCGTCGTCCTGCCGCGCGGCGCCGACTGGATCGAGGCGACGCGCAAACTGCGCGCCGCGTGGACCGAGCACGCCGGCCTCAGCCGCGCGGTGCTCGGGAACCTCCCCGCGGTTTAGTTCGTCGCCGCGTACGGCGACGACGACGGCAGCGGCAGCACGGGCTCGCGGTGCTGCAGGCTCTTGGGCCAGACGACGTACGGCTTGTCGTCGATGTACTGCACGATGATCGGAAACGCGCGATCGTTCTGGCCGGCCATCGGACCGTCGCCCAGGAAGTGCACGCCGAAGCCGAGCATCGTGCCGCCTTCGGGGATGTCCACCTCGAGCGCCGCTTTCCGCAGCGAGTCGGCGTCGATGCCGCCGTACTTCTTGATCGCGCGCGGCAGCACCTCGGTCATGAAGACGTAGGTGTTGCTCGCAGCCATGCCGACGTGCGCGGACTTCACGTGCGTCCCGGGCCGGGCCTTGTCGTATTCGTCGCCGACCATCTTGATCAGGGGCACCAGCTCGGGCTTGAGCGCCTTCTCGTTGGCGAGCCAGATCGAGATCGGATCGACGTTGAAGATGTAGTTGACGTCCTTGCCGACGGCCTCCTTGAGCTTGTCGTACACGCCGTAGCCGGCGCCATGGCCGACGAGCGCGCTCATCTTCAGCCCCTGCTCGCGCGCCTGGCGCAGAAACAGCGCGATGTCGGGGTTGTAGCCGGTGTGGAACAGGACGTCCGGCCGCGCGCGCTTGAGCTTGATCACCAGCGAGGACAGGTCCGGCGTCGTCGCCGAGTAGCCCTCATTCAGCACGAGGTTGAATCCGGCCTTCTTGGCGCCCTCCTCGTTGCCCTTGCCGACGTCGATGCCGTACGCGCCGTCCTCGTGGATGATCGCGACCCTGAGGTCCTTCGGCTCCTTGCCGAGCTTGGCCTTGGCGTTCTTGGCGATGAAGTCCATCGACATGAGGCCGAACTGCCGGCCGCTCGGCTGCGCGCGGAAGACGTACTTCAAGTTCCGGTTCTCGAGCACCGCCGACGAGATGCACGTGGTGATCCACATGAATTTTTTGAGCTGCTCGACCCGCGCCGCGACGGGCACGCACTGCGCGGAAGAATAGAAGCCGAGCAGCATGTCGACCTTTTCCTGCTCGACCAGGCGCACGGCCTCGTTGATGGCGACGTCGGGCTTGCTCTGCGCGTCGGCATAGATCGCCTCGATGGCGTAGCCCTCGACCCCGCCCTTCTTCGCGAAGTAGTCGATCATGATCTTGGCGCCGAGCGCGTGCAGGTCCGATCCGCCGCCCGCCAGCGGGCCCGTGTAGTCGTAGATGACGCCGATCTTGAGCTTCTTGCTCTGGGCGAGGGCCGGCGAGAGCAGCGAGGCGCCGGACACGACGACGGCCACGAGCAACACGCACGCGAGCTTCAGTCGATTCTGGCGCATGATCTTCCTCCGCGGCGGCGACGCCGGTGTTTTCGGCGCGTCATTATGTGATACTTGGCGCCCCGCGTCCACGCATCGCACGTCCAGACAGGAGGTACGCCATGCGGGAGACGACACGCCGCACCTTTCTTCTCACCTCTGCGCTGGGTACTGCCACAGTCTTCTTGGACCGCGCTCCGGCGTATGCGCAGAAGCGCGAGCTCACCTTGTTGAGCGGCAACCACTTCGTCCCGGCCTCGGACGACGAGCTGCGCAGGCAGGCCGAAGCGTTCGGCAAGCAGGCGGGCATCTCCGTCAAGGTCGACACGATTCAAAACCTCCAGATGCCGGCGAAACGCGCCGCCGAGGCGCAGACGCAGGCCGGCCATGACCTCGTGTTGCTGAGCCACGCCGATCCGTTCCTGTTCGAGAACCTGCTCGTCGATCTGGGGCCGCTCGTCGAAACGCTCGGCAAGAAGTACGGCGGCTGGTATCCGTTCGCGGTGGAGTCGTGCCAGACGTCCGCCGGCTGGCGCGCGGTGCCGTGGTTCTGGGTCGCATTTCCCGCCACCTACAACGTCGCGCACTTCAAGAAGGCCGGGCTCGAGTACCCGAAGACGTGGGACGAGCTGCAAAAGCAGGGCAAGATCCTCAAGCGCCAGGGCAACCCGGTCGGGATCGCGATCAGCCATTGCGGCGACGCGAACAGCACCTTCTGGGCCGTCTTCTGGTGCTACGGCGGCAAGGTGCTCGAACCGGACGGCAAGACGCCGGCGATCGTGTCGGACAAGACCGCCCAGGTGATCGAGTGGTACAAGGAGCTCTATCGCGACGCGATGGAGCCCGAGGTGCTCTCGTGGGACGACGCGTCCAACAACCGCTTCATCCTGTCCGGCAAGGGCTCGTGGATCCACAACCCGATCAGCCCGTACAACACCGCGCTCGCGAACAAGATGCCGATCGCCGACGACATCAACCATCACCCGAGCCCGGGTGGGCCCGCCGGCATCCACGGCGCGCCCGGGATCAACGCGCTCGGCGTCTGGAAGTTTTCGAAGAACGTCGAGCCGGCCAAGGAGTTCGTCCAGTTCCTGTTCCGCAAGGAAAACTTCGACGCGTGGATCGTGGCGTCCAACGCCTTCAACCAGCCGCCGCTACGCGACCTCGCCGACCACCCCATCTGGGTGCGCAACCCGAAATTCGCCATGCTGCCGAAGGAGGCGGAGTACGCGCATCCGCGCGGCTGGCCCGCGAAGCCCAACGACGCCGTGCGGCGCGTCGAGAACAACTATGTGCTGCCCGACATGGTGGCGAAGGCCATCAATGGCATGCCGACCCGGCGCGCCATGGAGTGGGCGCAGGAGCAGGTCGTGCAGGCGACGCGCGGCCAGCTCAAGCCCGCCGCGTAGCGCCCGCTCCGAACGTGAGGGCCGGCGGACTTGCGCCGCCGGCCCATGCCGCGATACGGTCGTGACCTCCCGGAGGCCACCTCACATGACTACAACGAGCCGCATCATATTGCTGTCGCTGCTGGTACTGGCCGGTATGGCGAGCCCCGCCTGGGCGCAGACGAAGTCGGAGCTCACGGTTGCGCTGTCGAGCTTCTCCGCCGAGACCGTCGATCCCGCGCTCCAGGGTCACAACGTGAAGTACTACCTGTCGCTGATGTTCGACTACCTCGTCGGCACCACGCCCGAGGGACAGCCATCGCAGGCCGGAGGGCTCGCCAGCAAGTGGGAGAGCTCGGCCGACCACAAGCGTTGGACGTTCCACCTCCGTCGCGGCGTGAAGTTCCACGACGGCACCGAGATGACGTCGGAGGACGTCAAGTTCAGCCTGCAGCGCGCGATGGGCAAGCGCTCGACCACGGGCTACGCGGGTCCGCTGCGCACGCTCATCGGCGACATCGAAACGCCCGCGCCCGATCGGGTGGTGATCGTCACGAAGGAGCCCACGCTCATCATCCCGACCTATCTGTCCCGTTCGTTGTCCACCGAGGGCATCGTGCTGCCCAAGAAGTACATCGAGGCGAACGGCGACGACGTCTTCGCCCGCAAGCCCGTCGGCACCGGCCCGTACAAATTCGTGGAGCAGGTCGTCGGCTCGCACATCAAGATGACGGCCGTCGACAACCATTGGCGGATCGGCGTCCCGAAGTACAAAAACGTGACCTTCAGGCTCGTCCCCGAGGAGACGACCCGCATCGCGCTGCTGCGCCGCGGCGAAGTGGACGTGGCGGACGTCAGCCGCGAGCGCGTCAAAGAGCTCGAGAAGGACGGTTTCCCGATCCACATGCGCAAGGAGGAAGCGGTCGTCCACGCGTGGTGGATCCTCGGTCCGGACGGCCGCACGCCGCCCACGAACGACAAGCGCGTGCGCGAGGCGCTGAACCTCGCGATCGACCGCAACGAGATCGCGCAGTCGATCTTCGGCGGCTACGCGGAGCCGGCGGCGATTCCCATGGGCCTCACGTGGGCGTTCAAGGACGTCGGCTTCAAGGTCACGCCGGACATGATGTACGCGTACGATCCGGCGCGCGCGAAGAAGCTGCTCGCTGACGCCGGCCTCGCCGGCGGCTTTTCGATCGACGTCTACGCGTTCCAGCTCCCGGGGTTCCCCGAAGGCAAGGCGTTCGCCGAGGCTCTCGCCGGCTACTGGGAAAAGATCGGCGTGAAGAGCAAGCTCATCCCGGTCGACTATCCGGCGTTCCGCAAGATGTGGGTCGATCGCAAGGCGCCGGGCGCGGTGGGCTACTACAACATCGCCAATCGCGACTGGATCGGCGCCTACGCGCTGCTCGAGAAGCAGGGGTATACGCCGTCGAAGCTGAACGACACCGTGAACGATCCCGAGGTCGACGGCATGCTGGCGCAGGTCATGCGGCAGACCGACCGCGAGAAGATCAACGCGCTCATGCGCAACGTCTACACGCGACTGCGCAGCGAGCATCACGGCGTGCCCGTCGTCTTCGTCCACTCGCCGTACGCGGCGTCCAAGACGCTCGGCAAGTGGAACCCGGGCTCGGTCATGTACGACCTGTTCCTGGACGAGCTCGCGCGAAAGTAGCGGTTTGGTTCGATTCGTTTTCTTCAGGCTGCTGCAGTCGCTGGTGGCGCTGGCGATCCTCTCGGTGGTCGTCTTCGTCCTCGCCCGCGCCACCGGCGACCCGCTGCACATGATCCTGCCGATGAACGCGAGCGCGGAAGACTACGCCAACGCCCGCGCCTATCTCGGGCTGGATCGTCCCTATCTCGAGCAGTACGCGTCATTCGTCGGCCGCGCGATCACCGGTGATTTCGGCACCTCGATCCGCGCGCGGCGCCCGGTGATCGAGCTGCTGCAGGAGCGGCTGCCCAACTCGCTGAAGCTCGCGGCCTTCGCGATGGGCGTGTCGCTGGCTATCGCGTTCCCGCTCGGCGTGATGGCGGCCGTGCGCAGAGGCACCGGCGTGGATCGCGCCGCGCAGATCGTCGCCGTGCTCGGACAGTCGCTGCCGACGTTCTGGGTGGCGATCGTGCTGGTGGAGTTCGTTGCCGGGCGCTTGCAATGGCTGCCCGCGGGCGGTGCCGATGGCCTGGCTTCCTACGTCCTGCCCGGGTTCACGCTCGGCTGGTTCGTGGTGGCCGGCATGATGCGCCTGCTCCGCTCGGGGATGCTCGAGGTGCTCGACTCGGAGTACGTCAAGCTCGCACGTCTCAAAGGTGTCGCCGAGCGTCGCGTCGTCTGGGTGCACGCGCTCAAGAACGCGCTCATCCCGGTCGTCACGTTCGCCGGCATCTACTTCGCGATCCTCGTGACCACCGCCATCGTGGTCGAAACCGTGTTCGCATGGCCGGGCCTCGGCCGGCTCGCCTACGACGGCATCACCTCTCGCGATTTCCCGGTGATCCAGGCCGTCGTGCTCGTCACGGCGATCCTCGTGGCCGCCGTGAACCTCTGCGTCGACTGCGTCTACGCGCTCATCGACCCGCGCATCCGGTACGGCCAATGAGCGTGGTCGCCATTCCCGAAACCCAGGCGGCGCCCGCGCCGGCATCGCGTCGCCAGCGGCTACCGCTCGTCTCTCTCTCCATCGTCGCCGCGTTCGTCCTTGTCGCGCTGCTGGCGCCGCTGCTGGCGCCGTCCGATCCGTACGACCAATCGCTGCGGCTGCGATTCCGGCCGCCGGTGTGGGAGGAGCGCGGCTCGTGGTCGTACCCACTCGGCACCGACCGCCTCGGGCGTGACCTGCTCTCGCGCATCATCTACGGCGCACGCGTGTCGCTGGCGGCCGGCGTGGTGACCGTCTTGATCTCGAGCGCCTTCGGCGCAGCCGTCGGGCTCGTGGCCGGTTACTACGGCGGGCGCACGGACGCGGCGCTCATGCGTGCGACCGATGCGACGTTGTCGTTCCCCGTGATCCTGCTGGCGCTGATTCTCGCCGTCACGGTGGGCCCGAGTTTCACGAACGTCGTGATCGCGATCGCCGTGATCCTCTGGGCGCGCTACGCGCGGGTCATTCGCGGCCAGGTCCTGACGCTCATGACCCTCGACTTCATCGCCCAGGCACGCATCGCGGGCGCCGGCGCGTGGCGGATCATCACACGGCACCTGCTGCCCAACACGCTGAACACGCTCGTCGTGCTGATCACGCTGCAGGTCGGCTACGTCATCATCGTCGAGGCGTCGCTGTCGTTCCTCGGCGCCGGGATTCCGCCGCCGACGCCGGCATGGGGCTCGATGATCGCCGAGGGCCGCGACTTCGTCACGAGCGCGTGGTGGGTCTCCTTCTTTCCCGGGCTCGCCATCCTGCTCGTCGTGCTGGCCTTCAACCTGCTCGGCGACTGGCTGCGCGACACCCTCGATCCCCGGCTGCGCCAGCTCTGAGCCGCGTGCCCGCCGTCATCGACGTCCGCGATCTGCGCACGCACATCGTCACGCGCTGGGGGACGATCAAGGCGGTCGACGGCGTGTCGTTCGCGCTCGACGAGGGCGAGACGCTCGGCCTCGTCGGCGAGTCCGGCTCCGGCAAGAGCATGACGTGCCTGAGCCTCGTGCGCCTGGTGCCGCGCCCAGCCGCCCGCATCGTCGGCGGCGAGGTCCGCCTCGACGGCGAGGATGTGCTGGCGAAGAGCGAGGCCGAGATGCAGCAGATCCGCGGCCGCAAGATGGCCATGATCCTGCAAGACCCGATGTCCTCGCTGAACCCGGTGTTCTCCATCGGCATGCAGATGCGGGAGCCCCTGGCGATGTACCACGGCCTGCGCGGCAACGCCGTCGCCGCGCGCGCGGCCGAGCTGCTGGCCGCCGTGCGCATCCCATCGCCCGCCGCGCGGCTGCGGGCGTTTCCGCATCAGCTCTCGGGCGGCATGCGCCAGCGCGTGGTCGGCGCGATGGCCATCGCCGGGCCGCCCCGCCTGTTGATGGCCGACGAGCCGACGACGAGTCTCGATCTCACGATCCAGGCGCAGTACCTCGGCCTGCTCAAGGAGCTGCAGCAGCGCCACCGCTTCGCGATGATCTTCGTCACCCACAACCTGGGTATCGTTGCGCGCACGTGCGATCGCGTCGCGGTGATGTATGCCGGGCGCGTCGTCGAGATGGGGCCGGTGCGGCGCATCTTCACGGAGCCCGCTCACCCCTATACGCGTGCGCTGCTCGAGTCGATCCCGCGCTTCGGCGTGCGGCGTGAGCGCTTGACGGCGATCGCGGGTCAGCCGCCCGACCTCGCCCGGCTCGACGCGGGATGCGCGTTCGCGCCGCGCTGTCCCGCGGCGCTCGATCGCTGCGCCGAGGCGCCGCCCGAGGTCACCATCGCGCCCGGCCACACGACGCGCTGCTGGCTCCATGGCCCCGCCTGAGTCGAACGGCGCGCCGGTGCTGGAGGTCACCAACCTCACGAAGCATTTCGTCGTGCGCCGCGGTGGGCTCGGCTTCTCGACCGGCGTCGTGCGCGCCGTCGACGGCGTCTCCTTCGCCATTCCGGCCGGCTCGACGCTCGGTCTCGTCGGCGAGTCCGGCTGCGGCAAAACGACCACGTCGAAGCTCATCCTGGCGCTCGAGACGCCGACCACGGGCAGCATTCGATTCGAGGGCCACGACGTGTCTGCCCTGGAGCGCGCGAGCCGCCGTGAGTACCGTCGGGCGGTCCAGGCCGTGTTCCAGGACCCGTACGCGTCGCTCGATCCGCGGATGCGGGTCGGCGCCATCGTCGCCGAGCCGCTCGTCATCAACGCCGATCTCGACGCCGCCGGCCGTCGGCGCCGCGTGGCGGAGCTGCTGGATCTCGTCGGCCTGCCGGCCCGCGCGGCAACGCTCTACCCGCACGAGTTCTCCGGCGGTCAGCGCCAGCGCGTCGCCATCGCCCGCGCGCTCGCGCTCTCGCCCAGGCTCGTCGTGCTCGACGAGCCGGTCTCCGCGCTCGATGTCTCGATCCGCGCGCAGATCCTGAATCTGCTGGTCGACCTGCAGCAGCGGCTCGGCGTGTCGTACCTGTTCATCGCGCACGACCTGGCCGCCGTCGCCCACATGAGCCGCACGATCGCCGTGATGTACCTCGGCAAGATCGTCGAGCTCGGGGACGCCGACGCCGTCGCGCTGGCGCCGAAGCATCCCTACACGAAGGCGCTGTTCGCGGCGGCGCTGCCGATCGACCTCGACCAGCCACGCGAGGAGGTCACGCTCTCCGGTGAGGTGCCGAGCCCGCTGGCGCCGCCCGGCGGCTGCCGCTTCCATCCGCGCTGCCCGTTCGTGATGCCTCACTGCGCGACGGAGGAGCCGGCGCTGCGATCCGAGAGCGGACGACTGGTGGCCTGCCACCTCTACTGATATCCTCGGCCACCGCAACAAGGAGGCACCGATGAAAGCGACCGCCGCCGTCCTTTACGAGGTCAAGAAGCCCCTGGTGATCGAGGAGGTCGAGCTGCTGGATCCCGGTCCACACGAAGTCCAGGTGCGGTGGGTCGCCAACGGCGTCTGCCACAGCGACTACCACCTCATGAGCGGCGACGTGCCCCACCCGTTGCCCGTCGTGCTGGGCCACGAGGCGGCGGGGATCGTCGAGCGCATCGGCCCCGGCGTCGAGAGCGTGAAGGTCGGCGACCACGTGTGCTCGTCGTACATCCCGTCGTGCGGCAAGTGCAGCTACTGCATCGGCGGTCAGCCCACGATGTGCGCGCTGCGCGACAAGCCGCGCTGGCTGATGCTCGACGGCACCACGCGATTCCGAAAGGGCGGCACGAGCATCAATCACTATCTGCAGGTGGCCGGCTACGCGACGCATTCGGTGCTGATGGAGGAGAGCGTCATTCCCATCCGCAAGGACGCGCCGCTCGACGTCGTGTGTCTCGTGTCGTGCGGCGTGCTCGCGGGCGCCGGTCCGGTGTTCAACCGCGCGAAGGTACCGCCCGGCGCGAGCGTGGCGGTGTGGGGCTGCGGCGGTGTCGGGCTCAACACCATCCAGGCTGCGCGGTTGGTCGGCGCGGGCAAGATCATCGCGGTGGACGTGATGCCGCAGAAGCTCGCGTGGGCCGAGGAGTTCGGCGCCACGCACGTCGTCAATGCGGCCACGGAAGATCCGGTGGCGCGCGTGCAGGCGATCAGCGGCACCGGCGGAGTCGATTTCGCGTTCGAGCTCGTCGGCACGCAAGCCACCATCGAGCAGGCGGTGCTCGCCACGCACCGCGGCGGCACGGCCGTCGTCGTCGGCGTCTGCCCCGCCGGCACGAAAATCTCGCTCGACCCCGCGCTGTTCCTGCAACAGCGCGTGCTCACGGGCAGCTCGTTCGGCGCCGGCCATCAGCGGACGGACGTGCCGATGCTCATCGACCTGTACATGAGCGGCAAGTACAAGCTGAACGAGCTCATCTCGCGCCGCGTCCCGCTGACGGACGTGAACCTGGCGTACGACGCGCTCCTCAAGGGTGAGGTCAAGCGCAGCGTGGTGGTGTACTAGCGGGTCGTCGCACCGCGTTCACGATGAAACGGTTTCTGACGGCGCTGCTCGTCGTCATCGCCCTGGCCGGTGGCACGGTGCCGACCGCCGCCGCTCCGGAAGGTCAGATGACGTGGGGAATCCACATCTCGCTCGCCCCCACCTGGTTCGATCCCGCGGAGACCACGGGGATCGTGACGCCATTCATGGTGATGTACGCGCTGCACGACGCGATGGTGAAGCCGTTGCCGGGCGACGCGTTGGCCCCCAGCCTCGCAGAGTCCTGGACGGTGTCGCCCGACGGGCTCGCGTACGAGTTCCTCTTGCGCAAGGGCACGCGATTCCACAATGGCGACCCGGTCACTGCGGAGGACGTCAAGTTCTCGCTCGAACGCTACCGCGGGGCCGCCAGCAAGACGTTCAAAGAACGCGTGGCGGCCATCGAGATCCCGAGCCCGGCGCGCGTCCGCATCCGCCTCAAGGAGCCGTGGCCCGACTTCCTCACGTTCTATTCGAGCGCGACCGGCGCCGGATGGATCGTGCCCAAGAAGTACGTCGAAAAAGTCGGCGACGAAGGATTCAAGAAGCACCCGATCGGCGCGGGTCCCTACCGATTCGTCTCGTTCACGCCGGGCGTCGAGCTCGTGATGGAGGCCGTCGACCAGTACTGGCGCAAGACGCCCTCTGTACGGCGCCTGGTGTTCAAGGCCATTCCTGATCCGTCCACGCGATTCGCCGCCCTCAAGCGTGGGGAAATCGACGTCAGTTACTGGATGACGGCATCCTTGGGCGAAGAGCTCCAGCGTACGCCCGGGCTCACGCTCAAGCCGGCGACGGCCAACAATACATACTGGGTGTACTTCGTCGACCAGTGGGATCCGAAATCTCCGTGGCACGACCGTCGGGTCCGGCTCGCGGCCAACCACGCGATCGACCGCCAGGGTCTGAACCAGGCCGAGACGCTCGGGTTCTCGAGGATGACGTACAGCTTCATCCCAGGGCACTTCGAGTTCTTCTGGCAGCCGCCGGTCATCCCGTACGACGTGGCGAAGGCCAAACAGCTCCTGGCCGAAGCCGGATACCCGAACGGGTTCGACGCCGGCGATTTCACGTGTGACGTCGTCCACGCCGGCATCGCCGAACCCGTGGCCAACAACCTGCAGGCCGCCGGCATTCGCGTAAAGCTCCGCCCGCTCGAGCGCGCGTCGTACAACAAAGGGCAGGTCGAGAAGAAGTTCAAGAATCTGGTCCTCAGCGCGAGCGCAGCGTTCGGCAACGCGCCCACCCGGCTCGAGGCCTTTGTGGCCGCAGGCGGCACCTACGTGTACGGAAGCTATCCCGACATCGACGGACTTTTCCGCGAGCAGGCCGCCGAGCTCGACCGCAAGCGCCGCGAGGCGACGCTGCACCGCATCCAGCAGCTCGTTCACGAGAAGGCGATGTTCGCGCCGATCTTTCAGCTCGCGGCCATGGGCGGCTTCGGCCCGCGCGTGCAGGAATCCGGCCTCGGCCTGATCAACGGGTTCCCGTTCTCGGGCCCGTACGAGGACGTGAAGCTGAAGACGAAGTGACTAACCGGCGAGCACCCACCCGTATTGAGTGAGGCTCGGGCGCGGCCCTTCTTCGAGGTGGGCGGCCTTCATCCGTGAGATGAAGTCCGCCGGGACTCGATTGATGACCGCGCCCGGGTCCACGCCGAAGAGGGGCGCCGCATTGAGGCCGAAGATGCGCGCTTTCACGGCGTCGGTGAGCGGCGCGTAGCCAAGGCGCTGCATGAGCACCTCGGGCATCTGGAATCGCTGCAGCGCTTCGATCTGCCAGCGCGGCGATCCCCACCAGATGGAGTCGGTGCCCCACAGCACGTGATCGGCGCCGAGCGACTGGATCAGCATGCCGAGGATGCGGCCGCAGAGCAGTGGTGAGGTGATCACGGTGAGCCCGAAGGTCGAGCCGAGCTCGGCGTAGATGTTCGTGAGCTTCGGGTTGCGCTGACGGATCTCGCAGAGGTCGCTCACCCAATCCACGCGCGTGGTGGGGTTGGTCACGTCGCTGCGCGCCGCCTCCTCGACGGACTTGAGCCCCGCGTGGTAGACGATGAAGTTCAGGTCGGGGAAATCGCGCGCGGCCTTCTCGACGTCGCGCGGGTGCCACGGTCCCTCGAGCGTCTGCGCGAACGGCAGGCCTTTGTGCAGGCAGATGTTCTTGATGCCGAGGCGCCTCGACGCCTCGAGCATCGGATAGGACACCTTCTCGTCGTCCACGGCCCAGGTCTTCGGCGGATAACCCAGCGGCTGGCCCGTGTAGCCTTTCCACGCCTCGACCTTCAGCTCCTTCGCCTGCCGCTCCATGGCTTCCAGATCATCGCGGCCCTTGTTGGGACTGATCAGGCCGTGGGACACGATGCGCCGCGACGCCGCGAGCCGGTTCACCAGCTCACGCGTCTCGACCATCTTGTCGGGCGGCAGGATGTTCTGCTCGTCGCTCGCCGACGGTATACCGCTGATGACCGCGACGCTGGTATCGCTGTCGAGGAAAATCTCCTTGATGTAGTTCTCGAGGTAGACCTCGCTCATATCCCGCGTGGCGCCGATGTCCGCGTTCCAGCGCCGCGCCATCTCGCGAAATCGCAGGACGGACCTGAACTGGCGCGGCGCGGCGACGTGATGCGTCTGCACGTCGAACACGAACTGGCCCTGCGGCAGGCGCTCCGCGACCGCGGCGGCGTCCCACGCTTCGGCCGGATCGACGTCGAAGAAACGACCGAAGACCGCGTTCATGGTGAGGAACGCCGCCGCCATGCCGCAGGACGAACCCAGGAACTCCCGCCGCGTCACGCCGAGCGTCGCGGCGTGAAGGCGCGACATCTCGCGCAGCCGGTGGGCCACCCGCTGCTGCTCGGGCGTGGGAGGGATGGGCAGGTACTCCTCGTTGGAGACGATCTGCGTGGGGAGCGGTGACCAGCCATCGGTCGAGAGATCCCGCTCCCACTTGCGATGCCAGCGCGGAGTCTTCATGGGTCACCCCCGGTAGCCAGAGATACTATTAGATCCCATGGACGATCTGCTCATCCGCGGCGGTCAGCTGATCGATGGCACCGGCGCGCCATCGCGGGAGGCCGACGTCAGCGTCGGCGGTGGCCGTATCGTCGCCGTCCAGCCGCGCTCGGCGCGCGAGGCCCGCCGCGTGATCGACGCGCGCGGACAGGTGGTCGCGCCCGGCTTCATCGACATCCACACACACTCCGACTTCACTCTGCCGCTGAACCCGCGCGCCGAGTCGAAGATCCGCCAGGGCGTCACGCTGGAGGTCGTGGGGAACTGCGGGTTTTCGGTGGCCCCGACCTTGCCCGGCCGGGCGCCCATGCTCCGCGAGTACCTCGCGTCCAGCGCGCCATGGCTGCCATTCGGCGAGACGACGTTCGCCGCGTACGTCGCCGCGTTTCCGTCCACCGCGGTCAACGTGATTCTCCAGGTCGGCCACAACACCCTGCGGCTGATGACCGCGGGAATGGACAATCGCGCGCCCACCGCCGCCGAGCTGGCGACGATGGAGCGTTTGCTCGAAGAGGCGCTGGTCGCCGGAGCATGGGGGCTGTCGTCGGGTCTGTTCACCGCCCCCGGCTCGTACGCCGACGCCGCGGAGATCCATGCGCTGGCCCGCGTGCTGCGCCGCCACGGCGCCGCCTATTCGTCGCACATCCGCGACGAGGCCAATCGCGTCGGCGAGGCCGTACGCGAGGCGATCGCGGTCGCGGAAGCCACGGGCGTGCACGTGCAGATCGCCCATCTGAAGCTCTCGGGCGTCGACAATTGGGGCGGCGCCGCGCGACTGCTCGAGGACATTGCGGCCGCACGCCGTCGCGGTCTTCCGATCGACTGTGACGCCTACCCCTACGACACGGCGAGCAATCCGCTGCGCAACCTCTTCCCCCGCTGGGTCATGGACGGCGGGATTCCCGCGATGCTCGAACGACTCGGCCGGGCCGAGGTGCGCGCGCGGCTGCGGGCGGAGATCGCACGTGACGGCCTCAACAACTTCGGCCGCATCCCGGCGTGGGATGCCGTGCGCGTCGCGGTGGCGCCGAATCTGCCCGACGAGGCCGGCCGCACGTTGAGCGAGATCGCGCGGCGGCGAAGCGTCGACCCGTTCGACGCTGTGTGCGACTTCGTCATCGCCGACCGCGGCGAGACGCGGATTCTCGTCACGTCGATGAGCGACAAGGACGTGCATGCCATCAGCGCAACGCCATGGGTGACCGTCGGCTCCGACGCCAACTCGCTCGCGACTTCCGGCGTCACGAGCCAGGGCAAGCCGCATCCGCGCTCCTACGGGACGCACTCGCGCCTGCTCGGCCCGTTCGTGCGCGACCTGAAATTGCTCACGCTGTCGACAGCGATCCACAAGACGACCGGCGCCGCGGCGAAGGCGTTGGGCCTCACCGATCGCGGCGTGCTTCGCGAGGGATGCTGTGCGGACGTCGCAGTCTTCGATCCCACGCGCATCACCGACCACGCGACCTACGACGAGCCACATCGCTACGCGTCCGGCGTCTCCACCGTCCTCGTCAACGGCGAGGTCGTCGTGGATGGTGGTGACCACACCGGCGTCCTGCCCGGCCGCCTTCTGCGCCGCGCCTAGGAGTCACGGTCGACCGTGCTGACGTGGCGCGGACTCCTTTGCGCCGGGGTGTCCCTGGCGGCGATCGCGTGTGCAACGGCGCGCGAGGAACGACGGCCGGCGTCGCTTCCACTGGCACCGTGCACCGTCCCGAAGTCCGACACGCAGGTGCTGTGCGGCCGCTATCCCGTTTTCGAAAACCGCGCCGCCCAGGCGGGTCGCCGCATCATGCTGAACGTCGTCGTCGTGCCCGCGCTCAGCCCGAGGCCCCTGGCCGATCCCGTGTTCGTCCTCGTGGGTGGTCCCGGCATCGGCGCCGCCACCGGAGTGCGGGGTGACACCGAGTGGTTCACGGAGAGCTTCCGGGGCGAGCGGGCGATCGTCTTCGTCGATCAGCGGGGCACCGGCGCCTCGAACCGTCACGCGTGTGCCTTCGGCGACGACGCAATCATACAGACTCGCTTCAACGAGCTCTTCCCGATCGACGGCGTACGTGCCTGCCGCGAAGCGCTGAAGAGCGTCGTCGACGTCCGGCTCTATACGACGCCGATCGCCATGGACGACCTCGACGAGGTTCGCGCGGCGCTCGGGTATCCGCGGATCAATCTGTACGGCGTGTCGTATGGGTCGCAGGCCGCGCTGCAGTATCTACGGCAGTATCCGGCCCGCGTGCGGTCGGTGGTGTTGGCCGGCGTCGCGACGCCGGCCGCGAAGCAGCCGCTGCAGTTCGCCAGGGCTGCGCAGCATTCGCTGGACCGCGTGATCGCGGACTGCGCCACCGATCCCGCATGCCGCCAGGCCTTTCCCGATTTCAAGAGGGAATTCGACGCCGTCCTCGCCTCACTCGAGCGGAAGCCGGCCACCTTCGAGCTGTCCAATCCACGCACCCGGCTCACGGAGTCCATCAGCATGTCGCGTGGCGTATTCGTCGAGCGTCTTCGGCTGCTGCTGTACGAGCCCGAGGGCGCGAGTCGAGTGCCGTTGCTGATTCATCGAGCCGCGCAGGGTGACTGGGCTTCATTCGCCCGGACGACGCCCACGGGGGTCGCCCCCGGTGTGTCGGCGATGTACCTGACGGTCACGTGCGCGGAAACGGCGGCGCGGATCACGGAAGAGGATATCCTCCGCGAAACGCGGGACACGTTCGTCGGCGAGTATCGGACACGCGCGCACCTGCGCGCGTGCGCGGAGTGGCCGGAGGCGACGGTACCAGCCCGTTACCACGACGCGGTGACGTCCGATGTCCCGGTCTTGCTCCTCTCGGGAGACCTCGATGGGGCCACGCCTCCTCGGTTCGCGGCGGAGGCTGCCCGCTCGTTGTCCAATGCCCGTCACATCATCGTGCGGAACACCGGACACGCGTACGGGCATCGCTGCCTGCAGGGCATCGTGGCCGACTTCTTTGCCAGAGGCTCCGCCAGGGGACTGGACGTGGCCTGCGCGCAGACGCTGCGCCGTCCGCCGTTCGCCACGGAGCTGCGTGATCAGCCCTGACCGCGCGGCGATGTTCGGCTATGCTCATACGGTCTTCTCGGCGCCGCTCAACCGCGTAGGTGATGGCGGAGGACACTGATGAAGCGTGCCGTTCTGGTGCTGGGGCTGCTCCTCTCGGCCTGTCAGACGGGGTCGCAGTCGTCGGTCGTTCCGGCGGCCGACGACGATCGGCCCGTCACCTTCAACAATCAAGTCATCCGCCTCTTCCAGCGAAACTGCCAGACCTGTCACCGGCCGGGCGAAGTCGCGCCGTTTTCGCTGACCAATTACAACGACGCGCACGCGCGGCGCGACGACATTGTGGAAGCGGTCGAGTCGCGCTACATGCCGCCGTGGAAGGCCGTGCCGGGACACGGCGAGTTCACCGGCGTGCGCCGACTCTCGGACGACGACATCCGCCTCATCGCCCGCTGGGTCGCCGGCGGCGCACCCGAGGGCGATCCGCGCGATCTGCCGGCGCCGCGCACGTTCCCGACCGGCTGGACGCTCGGAACGCCGAGCGCCGTGCTGGCAATGGAGGAGCCGTACGTCGTGCCGCCGCGCACGAAAGACATCTACCGCTGCTTCGTCGTGCCCATTCTCATCCCTGGCGAATCGCGGATGATTCGCGCCTCCGAGGTCGTGCCCGGCAACCGCAAGGTCGTGCACCACGTTCAGACGTTCCTGGACGTCACGGGACGCTCCGTCGAGCTCGATCAGGCCGACCCGGGCCCCGGCTACACCTGCTTCGGGGGACCGCGCTTCGACGCCGCAGGTGGGCTCGGCGGCTGGGCGCCGGGGTATCCGCCGATCGAGATCCCGCCGGGAGTGGCGTGGAGGATTCCGCCGGGTGCCAGGCTCGTGATCCAGGTCCATTACCACAATCCCGGCGACACAACCGAGACGGACGTGACCCGCGTCGGCGTTCATTTCGCCTCCGGACCGTTCGATCGTCGACTGGCTCTCGTGCGGGCGTTCGCGTGGAACTTCGGCATCCGCGCCGGAGCCGAGCGCGAGATCGTGAAAGCCTCGACCACGTTGAATGACGACATCGAGGCGCTCTCGGTCCACGCCCACATGCACCTGCTGGGCCGCGCGATGACGGTGACGGCGCGTTTACCCGACGGGACGACGCGGCCGATGTTGAAGATCGACGACTGGGATTTCGAGTGGCAGATCCGCTATACCTACAAGCAGCCGGTGCCGCTGCCCGAGGGGACGCGGCTCGAGGCCGAATGCGTCTACGACAACTCGGCGACCAATCCCAAGAATCCCAACAAGCCGCCACGGCCCGTGTTTTCTGGCTTCGAGACGACCGACGAGATGTGTCAGGCGAGCCTGCTGGGCACGGCGAGGCTTACGCGACACTGAGCGTCAGCGCTTCCTGAGCCGAACGTCCTCCAGCGGCGCCGACCACGGATAGGGATCGATGAGCATCAGCGCCGGCTCCTCGACGCGCGGCCCGATGCCGCTCGGCCAGATGTACTGGAAGATCGGCGCGATTCGCACGCGGTCGTAGACGATCTGCTGGATCTGGTGCAGCAGCGCCTCGCGCTTCTTGCGGTCGGTCTCGCGCGCCTGCTGTCGATAGAGCGCGTCGACGTCCTGGAAGCCGCCATAGGCGAACGACCCGTCGCTCGGGATGACTTCCGACATGCGCGACGCAGCGTTGCCGTACAGCGCGCTCGAGCACACGCACACGCCTCTCAGCTTCTTGGTCTGCAGCGCCGAGAGGTAAGCGGCGCGCTCCATCGGCCGCATCGTCGTTCGGATGCCGACCGCGCCGAGATACTGGACGATCGCTTCGCCCAGGCCGAAGTACGGCGGGAGCTGGTGGAACTCCCCAGCATCGAAGCCATTGGGGTAACCCGCTTCCGCGAGCAGTTTCCGGGATCGCGCGGGATCATAGGCGTGCGGCTCGAGCGGCAGCGCGAACTCGAACGTGCGAGGTACGAAGTTGCCGGCGGGCTTCGAGGCGCCCAGCGTCTCGGCTTCGCTGAGCGAGCGGCGGTCGAGGGCGAGGCTGGCCGCCAGACGCACGCGCTGATCGGCCCACGGCGACTTCGAGTCCCACATATCGAGGAAATCGAGAAAGAAGACGGCGATGCCGCCGGAGAACGCCAGACGCAGATTCGGGTCTCGTTTGAGCTCGATCGCCTGCGGCGCCTCGAGCAGGTACGCGATGTCGACCTCGCCGCGCTTGAGCATGGCCACGCGCGTCGTCGATTCCGGGACCATCTTGAACACGACGCGCTTGACGCTGGGCATCTTACGCCAGTAGCCCTCGAACGCATCCATCACGAGCTCGATGCCGGGCGTGTGGCTCACGAACTTGTACGGCCCGAGCCCCACCGGTGCCTTCTTGAAGCCGTCGGCGCCGACCTGCTCGAAATATTTCTTGGGCACGATCCAGCCCGCGCCGCTGACGAGGCCGCCGTAGTAGCTCATGAAATCCGCCCACGGCTCGTGCAGGGTGAACCGCACGCGCGTCGGTGATACCACGGTGACGTCCTTCACCTTGTCGTGCAGGAGCTTGCCCTTGGCGCGCGCGAAGGAGAACTGCACGTCTTCGGCGGTGAACGGATCGCCGTTGTGGAACTTGAGATTTTCGCGCAGCTTGAAATCGTAGGTGCGTCCGTCGGGGCCGAGCGTCCACGACTCGGCGAGACTCGGCGTCGCGAGATTGCCGGGCATGGGCTTCACGAGCGCGTCGTGCATCGCGTAGAGAACCCAGAACGGCGTGAGCTGGCCCACGACCTCGCCGGGGTCGAACCAGTTGGGCGAGATCGTGATGTAGAGCGCCCAGCGCATCTCGCCTTCGGGCTTGGCCTGGGCCGCGGCATCGGCGCCGAGGCCCAGGCACAGCAGCGCGCCGAGCACCGCGACGGCGAGGAGCGGGCGCGCCCTCATCCCAGATGCTTGTGGACGAACTCGATGATCCTCTCGATCGTGCGCCGGCCCGCGTCCGTCATGGGCTGCTTGCCGATGTAGCCCTGTCCCTCACCTTCGAACAGCTCGAGATCGACCTGGCCGCCCGCCTTGCGGTACTGCGCGACGAAGCGGTCGAGATCGGCGCGCGGATGCGCCTGGTCGTTCGAACCTTGAAGGTAAATGGCCGGCGGCATCTCGACGCGCTCGCCGCGCTCGAGCGCGATGACCGGACTGCCCTCGGCCATCGCCTCTTCGGTCTTCCAGTACTGATCGTGGCCCGGCAGCACGCGATCGACGACCTCGGGATATGGCTTGCCGCTCGCCTTGAGCGCCTTCGCGTAACGATACCGGCCGAGCGGATCGATCACCGGCCAGCAGAGGACGACGGCCTGCGCGCTCGCATCGACGCTCGGCGAGCCGGCAGGGAGCGGAATCGACGCGTACCGCTGGTCGCGCGGCCGCATCGCGGCGAGCATGGCCTGCTGCCCACCGCTGGAGGAGCCCATGAGCCCGACGCGATCGGCGCGGCCGCGCAGCGCGCTCGCGCGGCTCTTGAGCCAGCGAATGGCGTAGTTGATGTCGGCCATGTTGGCGGGGTACGCGCCCTCGGGTGGCATGCGGAAGTCGATGGCGGCGACGATCACGCCGCTCTTCGCGAGCGGCTCGTTGATGACCGCGTCCTTGAAGCGATCCTCACGGATCCACGCGCCGCCGTGGATCTCGACGACCATCGGGAAGGGCCCGTCGCCCTTCGGCGTGTGCAGCCGCGCGAGCAGCGGCGTGGTGCCGTGGCGGAGATACTCGACGTCCTGGATGTCGATCTCGTAGCTGGCCATGCGGGTCCCTCCTGGACTGTTCGTTCGTGGCCGTACGCTGCACCGGCTCGGGGCATTCGTCAAGGCTCAGCGCGCGAGCAGGAGGCACGCGGCACCGGCGCACGCCAGCGCGGCCGCCGTCATCCGCCGCCCGAGGTCGGCCTCGGCGAACAGCGTGCGGCCCAGCACGACCGCGACGACCGCGGAGAGCCGCCGGATCGCGTTGACGTAGGCGGCCGGCGCCATCGTGAGCGCCGAGGTCTGCATGCCCGTTCCGGTCACGCCGAGCAGGCCGTGCATGACGACGGTCACGAGGTTTGCGGGCGACGTGCTGGCCGCGACGCCGCGCGGCGTTTGAATGAGCGCGATCACGGTCGTCAAAATCGCGGTTGCGCCGTGCGAGCACACCAGATAGCTCGGCGGCCCGAGCAGCAGCGCGCCCCAGCGGTCGACCGCGGCGAGAAACCCGAGCAGCACGGCGGCGCCGAGCGCATCGAGCGCGTCGCGGCGCGCGAACAGCGCGCGCAGCGAGCCGCCGCCCTCGGCGCCCTTCGAGAGGCTCGACGTTCCCGCCACCGCGAGGCCGAGACCGAGCCAGCCGAGCGGGCTCGGCAGCGTGCCGGAGAGCACCGCATCGGGAACGACCGTGAAGATCGGGCTGAGCGCATACACGGGCCCGACGATCGAGATGTCGCCGCGCGCGCTGGCGCGCGCGATCAGCGTGGCCATGCCCATCACGAGCACCGATGACGCGACCACCGCCGGCCACGCCGCGCGCGACCACGTGAACGGCTGCCCCGAGACGGCGAAGAAGGCCAGCCACGCGAGCGTCGCCACCGTCTGCGTCCACGCCACGATGACGATGGGTGGGATCGCCTGCGCCCGCCCCTTGACGACCGCGAACTGGACGGCCTGCGTGACCGCCGCGCCGAGTGAGAGCAGAAACCAGTTCAGACGCGCACGACCTCGATCAGATGCCGGTGCCGAAGCCGCCGGCGCTGCGCACGGTCACCGCCTCGCCGAGGTGTCCCGCCGGGTGAAACAGCGCGATGCCGCTCAGCACGGCGGTCCGAGGACGACCGGTGAACGCCTTGACTATCTGCTCGGCGCGGCTACCGAACGCGCCGTCCGCCGCCGCCTTCTGCACCGCGGGGCCCGAGAGCTCACCGCCCCAGTCGCCGTCCTTGAATCCGGCGATGATCTCGCGCGTGCGGCGGCCGACGGCGTCGCGATACTCGCGCAGCGTCGCGAGGTCGATGACGCGCGTGAGGTCGGTCACCTCGGGCGACGTCATGCCGATGCCGAAATCCCGGCGGGAGATCCCGAGCCGCTTCGCCCACGCATCGTCGAAGACTTGCGTGCGACCCGCCACGAGCGCGTTGACCATGATGTCCTCGGCGCGCGCGATGTGCCACATGATCCACGCCAGCGAGTTGAGATCTTCGCGCGGTCGCACGCGCATCTGCGCGTCGTTGAGCCCACCGAAGGCGCGCTCCGCCGCCGACACCGGGTTACCGCCGACGGCCAGGGACTGCACCGCCGCATGCTGCGAGAGGAACAGGTCCTTCGCGTCCATCGTGAATCTCCTTCAGTGGGATTTGGGCACGGTCGGATGGCCGGCGGCGGCATCGGCGATCGCGTGGTCGTTGTCGGCCGGCACGGCGCCGCTCACGCCCACGGCGCCGATGACGTGGCCGTGCTCGACGAGCGGCACCCCGCCCTTGCCGAAGACGAACTCGTACTGGCCGAGCGTCGCGACGTTGTCGGCGAAGAGCATCCGCTTGGTGAAACGCTCCTCGAGGTCGAGCGTGGTGGAGCGAAATCCGGCGGCCGCATTCGCCTTCGCGCGCGCGATCTCCGGCGTGACCCAGAGGGCGCCGTCCATTCGGTCGCAGACGACCAGGTGCCCCGCCTCGTCCACGACTGCGATAGCGACCTTGAAGCCCAGCTCCTGCGCGCGCTTCATGCCGCGCTCGATGCAGGTACGGGCGAGATCGCGGGTGACGCCGCTCACGAAATCTCCACCCGGACCTCGTCGTTCTCTATCCGAACCGGATACGAGGGCACCGCCGCGCCGCGGCCGGGAAACACGCATTGTCCCGTACCGACGTCGTACATCCACCCGTGCCACGGGCACGCCAGGCGCGTGCCGGACAGCTTTCCCTCGCTCAGTGGTCCGCCCTTGTGAGCGCAGACGTCGCTCAGTGCGTGGACTCGATCGCCGACGCGGAGAAGGACGACGCGCTTGCCGTCGGCCTCCACCAGTCGTGGCATCCCGGGGGTCAGGTCCGCGAGGCCCAGGCGGATCTCGCTCACATCTCCTCTTTCAGGACGTACGCGCGATGCAGGCCGCTCATGTACTGCCATCGCATCTCCGTCGCCTGCCGCACCTGGTCCAGCGCCTGCGCGCGCTTGGCCGCCGTGTCGGAATGCTGCTCGACGATCTGGTAACCACGCTCGCCGTGGACCTCGTCGGCCTCGATGTGGATCGCGAAGAACTCGACGTCGTGGTCGTTGAAGCCGTACTTGCTCGTGAGCGGCGGCAGATTGCGCTTGTAGATGCCGGGGACCTGCGATTCCAGTCCCACGAGGAGCCCCGCGGCCGCGATGTGGAAGGGTTGTCGCGAGGTCTCGAAGCACCACGCCGTCAGCGCACGCGTCGTCGGCAGCTGCCGCGCCGTCTCGATCTCCTTGCGGCTCACACCACACGCCTCGCCGAAACGGATCAGGAGGTCGACGTGCTTGGTGCCCGATTCTTCTTCGACGATGTTCTCCAGGAGGAAGTCACGCGCGTCCGCGTCGGGACACTCGGCGTAAACGGCCGCGCACCAGCGCGGAAACTGCGAGACGTACTGGTAATGCTGGCACACCCACGCGCCCAGCTGCTGGCGCGTCAGCTCGCCGTTCACCCAGCGCTCGGTGAACGGATTCATGCGGCTGTGGCGGGCGGATACGGCGTTCTCGAGCTGGGTGCGGAATTCGGTCATGGCTCACCTCCCGGCGGACGCGATCATGCGTCGAGGGTTCGAGTGAGTCAAGCGCCGGGTCTCGTCAGGATCTTCACGACGTCGGCGTGAGCCATCACGACTTCCGGTGACTTTTGCAGTGCGTCGCGGTACTTCGTCTGAAACGCGCCGCTGCCACCCGATCTGAGCAGCGTCTGCGCGGCTTCGAACAACGTATTCGCGTCGAACGCCGCGGTCGTGGTGCGCGGGTCGAGCGCTTCGTCGATCTGGGCGATGATCCCCGACAGCGGCCGTAGCCACGCAAAATGCGGGTCATTCAGCAGCAACCGCAGCAGCTCGGCCGCCTTCGTCGGTCCGTGCAGTTCTTCGTAGGCCTGCCGCTCGCACTGCAGCAGAGCCGCGTGGAGGGCCATCAGTCGAGCGCTCAGGAGCCGCAGAGCGTCGCGTTGCTCAGGCATTTGTCTCAGTCGACACGGCCAGCGGATGCAAGACGCTGATCGCGTAGCCTACATCGAGGCGCTCTCCCTGCCAGCCGGGCATAGATGTGCGGGCGTCGATGTGAGGAGCGCGCGCGTCATTCTGGGCGCGCACGGTTTCGATAGGATTCTCTGGCAGCTCAGCCCGCGCTGGCATGTGAGGCAGTACTCGCCCGTCCGGCCGCCGGAAGCACAGCTCATCGTCGGGCTCTCGTTCGATCTGATAGCCGTCTTCATGCACCGCGCGGTGGTGTCGCCGACAGAGGAGCGCGAGATTCGACAATGTGGTGGGCCCGCCGTTCGCCCAATGCTGGATGTGGTGCCCCTCGCCGAAGGGCCGGCCACAGCCGGGGAAGCGACAGCCTTTGTCCCGATGGTGAAGCGCGCGACGCA
>Ga0209382_10000895_pt1 | contig 48102 bp, 40 predicted proteins | sample SoiMetdeltSBSDD5_FD_187599 | JGI IMG/M metagenome (GOLD analysis project Ga0209382, IMG submission 187599) | Bulk soil microbial communities from a Populus tree surrounding site in Tennessee, USA - Soil MetaG P. deltoides SBSDD5 (SPAdes) (version 2) | ecosystem: Environmental > Terrestrial >...
CTCGACGAGCATATCCCCACCGCCCTCGACCTCCTGACCGAGATCATGACCTCGCCCCGCTTCAACCCGGACGACGTGGAGATGGAGCGCGGCGTGATTCTCGAGGAGATCAAGATGGTCGAGGACACGCCGGACGATCTCGTGCACGAGATCTTCGTCACCGCGTTCTGGCCCGACCACCCTCTCGGCCGTCCGATCCTCGGCACGGAGGAAACGATCGCGAGCCTGCAGCGCGCGAAGATCATCGAGCATTACGAGGAGACGTTCCAGCCGTCGAACGTCATCTTCGCGGCCTCCGGCAATGTGAAGCCCGAGGATCTGCTGCCGTTTCTCGAGCAACACTTCCCGGTCATGGATCGGGAGCCGTTCCGACGCGAGTGGAACGCGCCGACGCCGAACCAGCACGTGATCATCCGCGAAAAAAAAGAGCTCGAGCAGGTCCACCTCTGCCTCGGATCGCGCGGCTTTCCGCAGCAGGGCCACGAGCGCTATGCCGCCGCGCTGCTCAATGCCGTCCTCGGCGGCGGCATGTCCTCACGCCTGTTTCAGCGCATCCGGGAGCAGGAAGGGCTCGTGTACTCGATCGCGTCGTATCACAACGGCTACCTGCACGGCGGCTATCAGGCCGTGTACGCCGCATGCGCGCCGAAGAACGTGCGCCGCGTGCTCGACAGCACGCTCGATGAGCTGCGCAAGATCCGCAACGATGGCGCGACCGCCGACGAGCTCGCGTCGACGAAGCTGCATCTCAAGGGATCGATCCTGCTCTCGCTCGAGTCGACGACGAGCCGAATGTCCGGCATCGCGCGGCAGGAGTATTACTTCGGCCGCCAGTACTCGTCCGACGAGATCATCGAGCACATCGACGCGGTAACGCTCGAAGACCTTCAAGCCGCCGCGCGCACGGTGGTCGACCCAGAGTCGCTGTCGCTGACGATGCTGGGCAACGTGAAGGACCCCGGCATCACCACCGATTTTCTTCGCGATGCCGTCGCATAGGTCCTATTCGTCCTATTCGTCCTATCCGTCCTATCCGTCCTATACGTCCGCCGCTTTCCTCGTATCCAAAAACTCCACCGGCACTCCCGGCCGCACCCGATGCGCGACTTCCGTCGCATCCCAGTTCGTCAGACGCACGCATCCGTGCGACGACGCGTACCCGATCGAGTCCGGATCGGACGTCCCGTGCACGCCGAAGTGCGGCTTGCTGAGCGCGATCCACACCAGACCTACCGGCGAATTTGGTCCCGGATTGAGATTCGCTTCCGGCTCATCGTCCGGCACCTCGGCGAAGAGCGTCGGCTGGTAGTGGAAGTGCGGATCGTGCACGACCTTCTTCACCTCCACCGTCTCGTTCGGCGACGGGTCGTACTTCGATCCGACGGTCGTCGGCGCGTGGAAGATGAGATTGCCGCTCGCGTCGAAGGCGTTGAACGTGTTGCCGCGGATCGACACGACCACGCGCGCGATGTCGGGACGGTCCTGCTCCAGCCGCGGGCGCACGTTCGGTACCCAGATCTGGTCGCCCGCGCGGAGGTCCACGAAGCTCACGTCTTTGTTGAGCTGATCGAGAAAGTCCATCGACGCGTGAAACTGCTCCGCGAGTTTTTCCTTGAGCGACTCGTAACAGAGGCACTGCAGCGCCGCCTTGTCGTACATGTCCTCGGGGACGCTGACGAACGGTCCCTCCAGATCTTCTTCCGTGAGCGAGTACTGCACGAGCGCGGGCACACCACCCGCTGACGCTGCAAGCATGCGGAAGGTCGCTTCGTCCAGCGCGCCCGGGTCGGTTGCGTTGATGCCGCGCGAACGCTGGTACCACCACAGCGCGATCGCGGAGTTTTTTCCCCAGCGCCCGTCGAGCGCGCCGACGGAGAAGCCCTGGCGATCGAGATAGACCTGCGTCTTCAACACCGACGGCCCGGCGACGTCGCCTTTGATCGGGACGACCACGGGTGCGTTGTTCATCGCGTTCGGGTCGGGGAAGTTCTTGAAGGACTCCTTCCCGTTCGGCAGAAACGTGACCTTCAGCTCCGCCGGTTTCGGGCTCTGTGCCGCGGACACCTGGACGTCCTTGAAAATGCCTCGCCACTCGTCGTTGAAGCGCTCTTTCTCCCGCGCGGCAGGATCATCCTTGCCGAGCGGCACCGCGACGTCGATCGCGTCCTCGATTTTTTCCGCGACCGTGGTCGCGGTCTTCTGCGCTTCGTCTTTCACTTCCTGTCTCGAGCACGCAACCGCAACGGCGAGGATCGCAGCCAGCACCAAGGTTTCTCTCTTCATGAGGCTGTTGAATAGCGAGCCCCGTGCCGAACACGGTCGCCGAGGTACACTTTTTCGCGCAAACCGTGATCACCTATTTGAAAGTCCGCAACCTCGCCATCGTCGAAGAGCTCGCCATCGAGCCGGGGCCGGGGCTGAATGTCCTCACCGGTGAAACCGGGGCGGGAAAATCGCTCTTGATCGATTCCCTCGAGTTCCTGCGCGGCGCGCGCGGCTCGACGGAGATGATCCGCGGCGGCAGCGATCGCATGACGGCCGAGGCCGTGTTTCATCTGCCCGCGACCTTGCGGACGCAGCTCGACGAGCTGGGGATCGAATGCGAGGACGGTGAAAACATCGAGCTCATAGTCCGGCGCGAGATTGCGTCCACCGGACGTGGACGCGTGCTCATCAACGGATCGCCGCTCGCGGTGCGCGAGCTCGGCGCGGCCATGGACGCGGTGCTCGAGATTCACGGCCAGCACGACTCGCATTCACGCGTCGCGGGACAAACCTATCGCGAGCTGGTCGACGAATACGGCGGCCACGACGCGCTCGTGGATGAGACGCGCAAGAGCTACGTCGAGTGGAAAATCGCGGCCGATCAGCTGCGTGAGATGAGCGATGCGCAGCGCGATCGCGCGTTGCGGCTCGATCTGCTCAAGTATCAACTCGACGAGATCTCCGCCGCGAAGGTCGATCCCGCGGAGAAGGAAACGCTCCGCACCGACAAGGCGATCCTCAGCCACGCGCGCGAGATGATCGAGGCGACTTCCGGCGCGTATCAGCTCATCGACGACGACGAAACCTCGGCGATCGTGCAGCTCGGACGCGCGCTCCATCTGCTTCAGCCTCTATCGAAACAGATCGACGAGATCGGCCGCATCGCCGGCGATCTGCAGGACGCGCTCTATCGCGTGCAGGACCTCGGCCGCACGCTCAGTGATCTGAGCGAGAGCACGCGCCACGATCCCGCGCGCCTCGAGCAAATCGAGGATCGCCTCGTCACCATCGAGCGACTGGAGAAGAAATACGGCGGCTCGATCGAAGCCGTGCTCGAGCACCTCGGACGCATTCAGGACGAGTACGAGCGTCTCGTCGACTACGAGTCGAGTCTCGAGAAGCTCCAGCAAGCGGAGCAAACGCGCATCGCCGCGTACCGCAAGACCGCGGACAAGCTCTCCGCCGCGCGCAAGAAGGCGGGACGCGCGTTCGAGCAGGCGATTCAGAAGGAACTGAACGATCTCGCGATGGAACGGACGACCGTGCGTGTCGTGGTCGAGCAAGGTCCCTCGACTTCGCTCGGGATGACACCGCGCGAGCACGGCCTCGATCGCATCGAGATCCTGATCGCACCGAACCGCGGCGAGGAGCCGAAGGCCATGCAGCGCATCGCATCGGGCGGCGAGCTCTCGCGCATTCAGCTCGCGATCGCCGCGGCGCTGTTCAAGGCTTCGACGCGCGCGGCCGCGGCGACGCTCGTGTTCGACGAGATCGACGCCGGCATCGGCGGACGTGTGGCCGAGGTCGTGGGACGGAAGCTTCAGGAGCTCAGCGCGCGCAACCAGGTCATCTGCGTCACACACCTCCCGCAGATCGCGGGCTTCGGAACCACGCATTTTTATGTTTGGAAAGAAGACGCCGAGGGGCACACGCGCGCGCGCATCCGCAGACTCGATGACGGCGAGGAGCGCGTGCAGGAGATCGCGCGGATGCTCGGCGGGGAAAAGATCTCGGCCTCGGCGGTCGCCCATGCGCGTGAGCTGCTGATGACGAAATGACGCGCCGCTGGCACATCGACGACGCGCCCACCTCGCTTCAGTTGAAGGAGATCGCGGACGCGCTCAACGCAGGCTCGGTCGTGCTCCTGCCTACCGACACGATCTACGGGCTTCACGCCGTCGCCGCGAACGCGGAAGCCGTGGCGCGGATCGCGGAGATGAAGGGACGCGACGACACGAAGCCGTTCATCGTCCTCGCCTCCTCCGTCGACCAATTTCCGGACCTCGGCATCACCGCCCCTCCGGATCTCTTGAACGACCTCGCCTCCATCTGGCCGGCTCCCCTGACAGCCGTCCTTCCGCGGGGAGCCTCTACGCTGGCCGTTCGCATCCCCGCGGTGGAATGGCTGCGGGCGTTGATCGAGCGGACTGGACCATTGGTTTCGACGAGCGCGAACCGCAGTGGAGAGCCTCCCGTCGACCGCCCGACGGCACTCGCACACGACTTGCAAACTCGCCTCGATGTCGTTGACGGAGGCGTCCGCAGCGGCGAACCTTCGGCAATTCTGGACCTTACCGGTGCTGAATTCCGATTCATCCGCGAAGGTGACCCTTTCTTTACACAGAAAGTGTGGAAAACGCTGCGGAAATCGCTGTGAAAAACGCGAGAAGCCGCAAAAAATCGCGGCTTTTCAGCTCGTTGCACATGTCGCTATGCAACTCGCGTAAGTGCCTCAAAATGTGTCACATCCTCAAAGTGCACCTCAGCTGTTGCACGTCTCCACAATGCCCTTGACATCGGGGCCGAGGCTGCCCTGAGGCGCGCGGTGAACGAACGGTGACCAGCCGCCGCAGTTCACGCCGTCTTTACGTCGCCCATCACGAAAAGATGGCTTGACAACACGTTTGCGCGGACCAATTATGATATTACCTCATATGAATAACATTGCCGGCCGCGCGCTTTTGCTCGTATTCGTTGCGCTTGCCGGACCTCTGTTCGCCACGTCTCCGGAGTACCTCGTCGGCGGCACGGTCTCCACTCCCGCTCCGAACTTCCGCGCCGGTACTTCGATCGCGACGGATGGCAACGACTTCTTCGTCGTCTGGTCCGACACCCGCTCGAATTGGGGCGGGGACGTGATCGGGACGCGCGTGAAAGCCAACGGCCAGGTCGTCGATCCGCTCGGCATTCGCATCAGATCATCCCGGTCCGTGAGCGGTCCGCAAGTCGTCTGGGACGGCGGCGCGTACCTGGTCATCTGGACGGAGAACACCTCGCGCGACGCTCGGAACGTGCTCGCGGCTCGCATCGACCGCGACGGACACGTGGCGATGCCGCCACGCGTCATCGCGGAGAACGCGACCACGACGCCCTACAGTGACTACGCCGCCTCGAACGGCACTGTGACCGTCGTTGCGTATCTCAGCCTCACCGTCGGCCCGCAGAATCCCGCGCGCGTCGTGGTGCTCGACCGGGACGGCAACACGCTCCACCACCAGAACCTCGCACTCGACAAAAACTCATACCGCAAAGACTTCGCCGTTGCGGCGAATTCGTCGCGCTTCGTCGTCGCCTGGAGCGCAAACCCCGGCTTCAACATGTTCCAAACGGTCGTCGAAGCAGTTGCGCTCACAGCGGACGGCCACGTGATCGGAACGCCGGTGATCGTCGGCGGCGGCGGGCAACCCGCAATCGGCACGGACGGGAACGGCTTCGCGATCGTGTCGGGCCAATGGAATCAATCAGGCGTCGCCCTCCTGAGCCGCACCGTCAACGCGGACCTCACGGAAAAGAGCGGCGAGCGGACCCTCATCAGCGCCTACGCGCTCGACCTGCCGTCGGTGCTCTGGCGCGGCGGCCGCTACGAGGTCGTCGTGGGACGCCGAGCCTTGTGGTGGGATGGCAAATACGACATCACGTCGATCGAGCTCGATCGCGACGGACACCAGATCGCCTTGAACAGCCGAGGCCTGCTCGAGGGCCAACTGGCCGACGCTGGCGGCGCCACAGCTGCTACGAGTGGCGCGGACGTGCTCGTGGCGTTCAACGCGTACGCGCCGACGATCCTGAGATCGCAGATCTTCGGCCGCGTGTATCGGGGAAGCTCGATGGTCGCCGACGCGCAGTCGATCCTGTCGTGGAGCGGCAATGCGCACGCGAATCCCGAGATCGCTTCGAGCGCGTCCGGCCACTTCGTCGCGTGGACTGAAGAGAGCGGCGTCTACGCCACCCGCGTCGGTCCGCAGGGCCACTCGCTCGACGGCCGGGGCGTGCAGATCGCACCGGACTACAGCCGCGCACGCGTGGCGTTCGACGGAACGAACTACGTCGTCGCGTGGCTGGACTCGGGCGCCTTCATCGGCGTCCGCTACATCGCTCCGTTGACCGGAGCGACCGTCGCCGAGGCCCACGTGCCGGTGCCGCCCAACGGCTGGCGGGGACTGAATCTCGCGGTCTCGCCCGAAGCGACCTACGTGCTCTACACCGACGAGCGCGTCCGATTGACGCGCATCCCGCACGCGACGCACATCCCCGATGCGGTGCCGCTCGCGGTCTCGCCCGAAAACATGATCGTCGCCGATCCCGCGGCGTCGTGGAACGGCTCGACGCTGCTCGTCACCTGGAACGAAGTCGAATTTCCACGCGTCGATCCACCACTCGCGATCGGGGTCACTGTTCTCGGCGCACGCGTGACGGGCGGGCTCTCGCTGCTCGATCCCGCGCCGTTGACGATCGCGACCCAATCAGGAATCGAACGGTCCAGTCACGGCGCACCGTCGGTCGCGACGAACGGCGAAGACTGGCTCGTCGTCGCGAACGTGAACGCGGATCACGTCATCGCCCGGCGCGTGCTGAGCAACGGCACGGTCGAAGGCAACACGCCGGCGACGATCGCCGCGGGCTTCTCACCCGCCGTGACCTGGGACGGCGCACGTTACGCCGTCGCGTGGAGACAAGGAAACGACACGCCGGCATCCGAGCTGATGCTGGCCGCGGTGCCTGCATTCGGAGCGCTCGTGGCGTCACGCCGCACGCTCGTCGCAACGCAGACCACGCCGAATACACCGTCACTCGCCCGCTCCGGAGACGAGATCGCTGTCGCGTACACGCGCTCTTCGCTCCTGCCGGAGCACATGGGCCTGGAGCGGAGCTACTTCCGGGTGATGGACTTCGCACCGAAGGGACGCGTGGTGCGCCGATGAAATTCGCCAGATACGTTTTCGCCGCGGCGATGCTCGCGCGCACTCTCCCCCTGTTTGCCGCATCGGCCGAGATTCTCGTCGGGGGAACGGTAGCCAGTCCAGCGCCCGGGCCTCGAGGTTTCGCCAGCATTGCCACGGACGGCACGGATTTCCTCGTCGTCTGGTCGGACGGCCGTTCGGAAAACTCGATCGTCGGAACGCGCGTGAAAAGCGGTGGCCAGGTGCTCGACCCGCTCGGCATTCATTTCGACGAGGGCGGCGCACCACAGGTCGTGTGGGATGGCAATGCGTACGTCGTGATCTGGAGTCGTTCCGGCAACGTCTGGGCCTCGAGAATGGACCGCGATGGACACTTCGTCACGGAAGCCCATGTGATCGCAGTGAACGGATTCACGACCAGCAGCCGCTACGCCGCATCCAACGGCAACGTGACCGTCGTCGTCTACCACAGCAACGCCTCGTGGAAGTATCCCCCCGCGTGGTCACGCTCGATCGCAACGCTGATGCGGTTCACGACGAAGCGCTCGCCGCCGATTCGCTCACTCGTGGACAACTTTCGGTCGCGGCCTCGTCGTCTCGGTTCATCGTGGCAATGACCGCGGCCGATGGGGACCCCGGACAATCGCGCATCCACACGATCGCGCTGACGGCCGATGGTCATGTTGCCGGCGCGCCCATCGACCTCGGCCGCGGTCACCTTCCTTCCGTCGCCGCGGATGGCACGAACTTCCTCGTTGCCTGGCGCACGGAGATGTCATCCGACGTTGCGATTCAGGCCCGCACAGTGAACGGCGACTTCACGCGACTCGGCGATCCCCGGGCGATTGCAAGCGCTTATTCGTTCTCCGAGCCAACCGTGCTCTGGCGCGAAGACCACTACGAAGTTCTCGCGATGCGCTTCAATTCTTTCTCGGGAGGGCCGCTCTTCGAGATCCTCTCGATCGACGTCGATCGCGAGGGGGCGGCGTTCGCGTCCCGCCTCCGTGAGCTCCCGTCGACGCAGTTCGCCCCGGCAACGAACGGTGGGGATCTGTTCATGACCTTCGTCGCGAGCACGCCGTCCGCACAAACGATGTTCGGCCGCCTCTATCGCGGAGACTCCGCCATACCTGACGCTCACGAACTGCTCTCGTGGAGCGGCAATGCGCACGGCTGGTCCGCGCTCGCCTCGAGCGCGCACGGTCATCTCGTCGCCTGGGCGGAAGCAGATGGCACGTTCGCCACTCGCGTCGACGCGCAGGGACACTCGCTCGACGGTCGCGGCATTCGCCTCAATGGAGCGCACGGCCGCGCCACTGTCGGTTTCGACGGTACGAATTACGTCGTCGCCTGGCGCGACTTCGGTTTTGTCGGCGTCCGTTACGTCGCACCCGCGACCGGGGCCACAGTCGCCGAGGTGCAGGTGCCCGCGGCCTATTCGGGACCATACGCGCTCGCCGTATCGACCGACGCGACCTACATCGTGTTCCAGGGAGCCAGGATTTTCGTGTCGCGGATCCCTCACGCCACGTACACGCCCGATCCGGTGCTGCTCGCGGTGTCGCCGGAGGGCGTCCCTGTCGAAGACCCCGCGGCGTGCTGGAACGGATCCGCGTTGCTCGTCACCTGGACGGAGATCAGTCCCTTCATGGAGATTCGCTTCCCGATTGCGATCTGGGGCGCACGCGTGACGAAGAATCTCTCGCTTCTCGATCCTGCACCGATCCCGATCGCGGCATCGGACACATCGTGGTCGAACTACAGCGAGGCGTCGATTGCATCCGATGGAAAAGACTGGCTCGTCGTCGCCAATCGCGACCAGATGCTGATGATCGCAAGACGCGTGATGAGCGACGGCAGCGTCGCCGGCAACGCGCCGACGTCGCTCGGCGAAGGTGAGTCGGTCGCACTGACCTGGGACGGCGAGCGTTACGTGATGGCCTGGATCGAAGACCCGGATGAGAACCGTGCTCTCTTCCTCAGCGCCGTTTCCGCGTCGGGACCGATCACCCAGACACTCCGCACGCGGATCGCGCCAAAGGCCGGAAACGCGTCGCTGTCGCGCTCGGAAGATGCTGTCGCCGTCGCATACTCACGCACCTCGTTTCTGCCGGAGCATGGAGGGGTTTCGCGAACCTACATGCGCCTCGTCCGGCTCGTTCCGCGCACACGAAGGACTCGCCACTAGCTCGCGACGTCAAACGACCCGCATCGCCAGCGTCGCCAGCCCGAGGAACAGGAAGAAGCCGCCCGTGTCCGTGAACGTCGTCACGAAGATCGACGACGCCACCGCGGGATCGAAGCCGAGGCGCTCGAGCAGCAGCGGCACGAGGCCTCCGGCGATCCCGGCGATCACGAGGTTCCCGCACATCGCGGCGAGCAGGATCGCGGCGAGCACCCACTGACCGGTCCAGAAGCCGACGATGACTCCGGTGAGCGCGCCGATGGTGACACCGTTGGCGAGGCCGACCAGCGTCTCCTTCAGAATCGGGCGCAGTCCGCTCTGCCAATCCACTTCGCCCAGCGCCAGCGCGCGCACGAACACCGTCAGCGTCTGCGTTCCTGCATTGCCGCCCATGCCCGCGACGATCGGCATGAACACCGCCAGCGCCGTCCACTTCTGAATCGTCGGCTCGAAGAAGCGCACTACCGACGCCGCGATGAACGCCGTCACGAGATTCACCGCGAGCCACGGGAAGCGCGTCCGCCACGTCTCGCGCGCGGGCGTGGTCACGCGCTCGCTCGCCGCGACGCCCGCGAGGTGCAGCAGGTCTTCCTCGGCCTGTTCCTGAATCACATCGAGCACGTCGTCGACCGTGACGACTCCGACGAGGACGTTCTGCATTTCGACGACCGGTATGGACAGCAAGTCGTACTTCGACACGAGCTGCGCGACTTCCTCGGGGCTCGAATCGATCTGCGTCCGCACGACGCTCTGGACCATGAGGTCCTTGAGCTGCGCGGCCGCGTTCGCGAGGATGAGACTGCGCAGCGAGAGCACGCCGACGAGATGCTGATCGGCGTCGACGCAGTAGACGTAGAAGAACGACTCCTTGCGCGGGTACTGGCGAATGGCCTCGATGGCTTGAGCCACCGTGAGGTCCTCGTCGAGCGCGAGGAACTCGGTGTTCATCAGCGAGCCTGCGGTCTCCTCCTCCCCTTCCATCAGCGACTCGAGCTTCGCGCCCTGCGCCGCGCCAAGGATCTCGAGGATGCGCGCGCGGCGGTCTTCGTCGAGGAAGTCGAGGAGGTCGGCCGCGTCGTCCGGCGCGGAGGAACTGCAGATCGACGCGAGCGTCGCGTCGTCGAGCTCGTCGAGAAATCCGTTGAGGTCGGTCTCGTCGAGCTCGAACAGCGCCCGCGCTGCTTTGCCCGCTTCGATGAGCAGCGAGAGGATGCGCTTGCGGTCTTCCTCGAGCAGCAGCGGCAGGACCGGCGAGATGTCCGCGGGCAGCGTTTTGTCGATGATCTTGCGGAGCTGCGGATACGCTCCATGCCGCAGCAGCTTGGTCAGAAGCTGCTGATACGAACGCGCCTGCGGCGGCGCGGCGTGCGGCACAGGAGCGCGCGGAGCCACGGCGGCATCCTACAGTTGCCAGTGACCAGTTGCCAGTGACCAGTGCATGAGCGCTCGTACGCAACAGCACGGGCAACTGGCAACTGGCAACGGGCAACGGGCAACCAATAGAATCCCCGCATGACCACCACGGCGACCGACACTCAGCCCACCACGACTGCTCCAACGCCCATGCAGCGCCAGTTCGTGAACTTCATGTTCTTCCGCGTCGACCGCGCGTTCCGTTCGATCGACGCCGCGGACAAGGCAGCGGCAAAACGCGAGCTCGCGGAGATCGTGCAGAAGTACTCGGGGCCGATGATCGTGCTGCCGTATTCGACCGTCGGCATCAAGGCCGGCATCGACTTCATGCTCTGGCGCATCGGCTTCGACCTCGATCCGTTCCAACGCATGGCCGCCGACATCAACAAGTCGCTCCTCGGCCGTTACCTCGACGTGCCGGCGTCGTATCTCGCGATGACGAAACACTCGCAGTACGTCGACGAGCACGTGCACGAAGGACAGGAAGGCCGCCGGCTGCGGATCGTTCCCGGCAAGCGCCCGTTCCTGTTCGTGTATCCATTCGTGAAGACGCGCGACTGGTACCTGCTCCCCGCGTCCGAGCGCCAGCGGATCATGAACGAGCACATCGCCATCGGTCACAAGTACCCGCGCGTGAAGATCAACACGACGTACTCGTTCGGCCTCGACGATCAGGACTTCGTAGTCGCCTTCGAATCCGACACCGCCGACGAGTTCCTCGACCTCGTGCAGGAGCTGCGCGAGACCGAGTCGTCGAAGTTCACGGTGCGGGACACGCCGATGTACACGTGCCGGAGGAGCACGATGGAGGAGATTCTGGATTCGATTGCGTAGCCGACGAGTCGTCGAGTCGTCGAGTCGTCGAGTCGTCGAGGAGGTTCATAGTCGCATAGGCTCACAGTCTCATAGAGGAGCCACGCGCCGCCTATGAGCCTATGAGCCTATGAGCCTATGAGACTCGACGACTTGACGACTCGTCGACTCGACGACTCAATCGCAGCCCGAAACTCGCAACTCCGATCGCCGTCACCACCAGCGCCGCGCCGAGGAACATCAGCGTCTGCCCGATCCCTCGATGTTCCGCGAGGGCGCCAGCCATCAGATTGCCGAACGGCGTAAACGCGAACCACGTGAACGTGTACATGCTCATCACACGGCCGCGCATGGAGTCCGACGTGCGCTGCTGGATGAGCATGTTGCAGAGCGCGAGGCTCGTGACCATCCCGACGCCGCACAGAACGAGTAGACCCATCACCGCGCGGCTGTCGTCCACGTAGCCCACCGCGACGAGCGCGAGGCCGAACAACGCGGTCGTCAGGACGATCATCCGCAGCATCCGCTTCGGCGTGACCATCGACAGCGTCAGCGCCGCGAGCAGTGCGCCCGCGCCGACCGCGCCGATCAGATAGCCGTTGCCCGCGGCGTCGTCGACGAAGAGCTTGCGCGCGAGCACCGGCATCAGCGCGAAGTACGGATAGCCGAAGAGACTTCCCGCGGCCGCGGCGCCGAGGAGCAGGAGCACGAGGCGGTCTTCGCGGACGTAGCGCAGTCCTTCGCGCAGGCGCGCGAAGATCTCTCCGGCCTGCACATCGTGCTGTTGGCGTTTGGTCGTGCGTCCGAGGACGAAGATCAGCGGGAGGAACGAGACGGAGTTGAGAAAGAAGCACCAGAAGGTGCCCCACGTCGCGAGCGTGATGCTGGCGAGTAGGGGCCCGACCGCGCGAGAGAGATTGAACTGCAGAGAGTTCATCGCGATCGCATTCGGCAAGCGCGAACGGTCGTCGAGGAGATCGAGGATCATCGCCTGATACGCCGGCGCCGAGAACGACTGCGCGATTCCGACGACGAGCGCGGCGCCGATGATCTGCCACACGCCGATGTGATGCGTCGCGATCGCGATCGCGAGCCACAATGCGCTCCCCGCCTGCGCCCACTGCGAGATTGCGATCACGCGTCGCCGATCGAGTTGATCGGCGAGCACACCGCCCGGCAGCATGAGAACGATCGCCGGCGCAGTCGCGGCGAATCCGACGAAGCCGAGAAGGAACGGCGAGTCGGTGAGCCGATAGACCAGCCACCCTTGCGCCACCGCCTGCATCCACCCGCCGACGTTGGAGATGAATTGCGCGGTCCAGAAGCGGCGGTAGTCGGATTCGCGGAAGGCGGAGAACATCGAAGATGTAGGGCGTGGCTTCAGCCCGCCCTTCCCGGGGAGGCGGGCTGAAGCCACGCCCTACATTCTAGCGATTCACTTCGTCCTCCCCCTTCTCCGTTCCTTCGATCACGGGGCGCTCCACTTCGTGGAGGCCTCCGGCGTATGTGCCGCCGCCGGTGGTGCCGAAGACGCCGCCTTCGCCTTCACGCACGCCGTAGCGGCCGGGGCCGGTGCGCGCGGCTTCGTCGTAGCCCGCGTTCGTGGGGTCGTCCTTCTCGTGCGGAGGAGAGGAGCCTTCGGAGTTGTAGTCGATGTCGTCGGTGTCGTCGTCGCCAAGTCGAGTCGCCATAATGCGCGATTCAGTGCAAACGCCGCTCCCGGTCGACGCGCACGTCGACGCGATCGTCTCCCTCGTCCGCGCCGAAAAGCGCGCGGTCATCGTCGCTCCTCCCGGCGCAGGCAAGACCACCCGCATCCCGCCCGCCCTCACCACCCTCGGACGCACGATCCTGCTGCAGCCGCGCCGCGTCGCCGCACGCGCGCTCGCGCGCCGCATCGCGCAGGAGCGCGGCTGGACGATCGGCGAAGAGATCGGCTGGCAGATCCGCTTCGAGCGACGTTTCTCCGCGCGCACGCAACTCCTCGTCGCGACCGAAGGCATCCTCACCGCGCGACTGCAGTCCGATCCGCTGCTCAGCGATTTCCGCGTCGTGATCCTCGACGAATTCCACGAGCGCAGCATCCACGCCGACCTCGCGCTCGCGCTCGTGAAGCAGGCCGCGGATACGCGCGACGATCTCGCGGTGATCGTCATGTCGGCCACGATGGACGCCGCACCCGTCGCCCGTTTCCTCGGCGGCGCCCGCGTGATCGAGATCGACACGCGCCGCTATCCGATCGACATCCGCTACGCGCCGAACGTCCCTGTGACCGAGGCGATCCGCAACGTCGCGCGCGATGCGAAGGGTCACGTGCTCTGCTTCCTCCCCGGCGCGCGCGAGATCGAAGACGTGCGCCGCGCCATTCCCCACGCGCTGCCGCTTCACGGCTCACTCGACATCGACGCGCAGGAACGCGCTCTCGCGCCTTCAAGCGAGCGAAAGATCATCCTCGCCACGAACGTCGCCGAGACCTCTCTCACCGTCGAAGGCGTGACCGACGTGATCGACGCCGGCCTGCAGAAAGTGCTGCGCTTCGATCCCGAGACCGCGGTCGACCATCTCGTGCTCGAGCAGATCTCGCTCGACTCCGCCGACCAGCGCGCCGGTCGCGCGGGACGCACCGGACCGGGACGCGCGACGCGGCTTTGGGACGAGCGGATGATTCTCCGTCCGCATCGCGAGCCCGAGGTGCGGCGCGTCGATCTCGCGTCGCCCGTGCTCGACATCATCGCGTGGGGCGGCGATCCACGCACGTTCGAATGGTTCGAGCGGCCGCCGGAACAGCGGATCGAGAGCGCGATCGAATTGTTGAAGAGACTCGGAGCGCTCGACGCGCGCTCCGCGGAACGCCTGCGCAGCATCCCTCTTCACCCCCGTCTCGCGCGCGTGCTGCTCGATGCCGGGACGAACGCGGTCCGCGTCTGCGCGCTTTTGTCCGAGGACGTACGGAACATCGGCAGCGGCGACGCGCTCGCGCTCGCCGATTCGCCACGACTCGACTTCGCCGCGCGCGAGCTCACGCGTTATGCGGATCGGGGGGCCGGCGCCTCGCCGGCCGTACCGCCGCCGCCTCGGCGGCACCGGCCGGGGGCCGGTGGAACGGCCGGCGAGGCGCCGGCCCCCCTCGACACGTCCGCAGTGCGGCGCGCGCTCCTCGCCGGCTATCCCGACCGCGTCGCGATGCGGCGCGAGCCCGGCTCTTTGCGATTGCTGTTGTCGAGCGGCACAGGCGCGGTGCTCGCGAAAGAAAGCGGGATGCACGGCGGCGAGTTTCTCGTCGCGCTCGATGTGAGCGGCGGTTCCGAGGCGCTCGTGCGCATCGCCAGCGTCGTCGAGCGCGAGTGGCTCGCACCGACGCACGAAGACGTCATTCACACCGTCCGCGACGGCAAGGTGCGCGCGACGAAGCGCGTCTGGTACGACGCGTTTCTTCTCAAAGAGATCAACGTCGAGCCCGACCCCGAGGAGGTCGAGCGCCTCACTCCGAAGAAACGCATCGATCCGGAGGTCGAGCGCCGCCTGGCCATGCACGGCCCGGAGCGGCTCGATCTGCCGAGCGGGCGGAGCGTGAAGCTCGAGTATCGCGAGGACGGCACGGTGTTCGCCTCGGTGAAACTGCAGGAGCTCTTCGGCCTCGCGGATACGCCGAAGATCGGGCCGGACAAAACGCCCGTCACGTTTGCGCTGCTCTCACCAGCGGGACGCCCCGTGCAGGTCACGCGCGACCTGCGCTCGTTCTGGAACGGGACGTATCAGGAAGTGAGGAAGGAGTTGCGCGCGAGGTACCCGAGACATCCGTGGCCGGAGGATCCGTGGACGGCGCAGGCGACGCATCGAACGAAGAAAAAGACGTAGGGCGTGGCTTCAGCCCGCCCTCCACGGGGGAGGCGGGCTAAAGCCACGCCCTACGTTTTAAACCGTAACCATCGCCTCCAGCGTATCCATCCGCATCACATTCACCGTCGAGCCCTTCACTTCGATCACCTTCTTCGCGCGAAGACTCGTGAGCAGGCGCGTCACTGTCTCGCGCGTGGTGCCGATCATCTGGGCGATCTCTTCGTGCGTGAGCAGAACCTTCAACCGCGTACCGCTGGCGGTCTTCTCGCCGTTTTCGTCGCACCAGTTGAGCATCAGGCGCGCGAGCTTCTCCGTGGTGGTCTGGGCGAGGCCGAAGGAGCGGATCTCGCGTTGCGCGGCGTAGTAGTCGCCGCTGAGCTGGCGGGCGACGCTCATCATCGCGCCGCGGTCGTTCTGGATCCAGGCCAGGAACTCTTCCGCGCGGATGAAGTTGATCTGGCATGGCTCGATCGTTTCGACCGACATCTCGTACGTCTTCTGGAGGAGCACCGCGCTCGCGCCGAGGAGCTCGCCGGGGCTGGCGATCCGCACGATCAGCGTGCGGCCCTCGCTCGACGACGTCGTCAGCTTCACCTTGCCCGAGCAGAGCACGAAGACGCCGCGCGCCGGTTCACCCTCGACGAAGAGCAACGAGCCCTTCGGATACATCGCCGTGAACTTGATGCGCTCGAGCATGCTCACCGACTCCGTCGACATCGCACAGAAGTTCTCGCGATGCGTGCAGGTCGAGCAGTTGTGGGTGACCTGAAGATTGTAGGGCGTGGGCATTTACGTTTCCTCCGTCGGCGTGTTGTCCGTTACGTGATTCAGTGTCGGTCATCACACGAGGATTGCCCACGCGTTGAAGGGTAGTGCGGCGCACAGGGGTGGGTGGGCGGGGAACCACCTCGAAGGGTGGGGAACGTAGGGCGTGGCTTCAGCCCGCCCCTCCCGGGGAGGCGGGCTGAAGCCGCGCCCTACATTTAGAATGCGCGCGAAAGGAGATGCCGTGTCCCGAATCCTCGCGGCCCTCGCCGTCGCCGCTACACTCGCCGCGCCGGTGATCGCACAGCAGCCACCCACCCAGATGAATGCATCCATGCAGAAGCTCGAGTCCGAGCTCGTCGCAAAATACGGAGAAGCCCAACGCGAGCGCCTGCAGCGCGGGATGAAACAGGTCGCACAGTTCTGGCGCGCCGAGGACGGCGACGAGGCCGCGTTCGAAGCCCTCGTCCGTACCCACTTCGCCGGCGATCCGCAGACCCTCGACGCGCTCTTCAACCGCATGCAATTTGTGCTCGAGTCGATGTACGGGCACATGACCGAGATCGGCCGCGACCTCCAGTGGCAATCCGATCTCGACATCGGCCCCGTCTATCCCTTTGACGAGCTCCTCGCCGGCTACGCCGTCGGCGCGCACATCAACGACGACTTCTTCAGCAACAAGATCGCGTTCATCGTCCTGCTGAACTTCCCGATCACCACCCTCGAACAACGGCTGACCGAGGGCGAGAAGTGGTCGCGTCGCCAGTGGGCCGAGGCGGCGCTCGGTCTCTACTTCTCCAAGCGCATCCCCTCGGAGGTCAACCTCGCCGTCGGCAAAGCGTCCGCCGACGCAGCGCAATACGTCGCCACCTACAACATCTGGATGCATCACCTGCTCGACGAAAAAGGCACGCGCCTCTTCCCTGCGAAGATGCGCCTCCTCGAGCACTGGAACCTCCGCGACGAGATCAAGGCCAACTACAGCCTCGATCCGAAGGTCGGACTTCCGAAACAGCGCATGGTCCAGCGCGTGATGGAGCGCATCGTCGACCAGACCATCCCCGACGCCGTCGTCGACAACCCGAACGTCGACTGGAATCCATACACCAACGAAGTGAAAGCTGCGACCGTCGACGATTCCGACGAAGGCGAAGGACGTTCGGCAATCATGCCGGTCACCAACAAACGCGAGCCCGACACGCGCTACGCGAAGCTCCTCCTCACCTTCCAGGCCTCGAAGCTCGTCGATCCCTACTCGCCCACCGCGCCGACGCACATCCGGCGCAGTTTCGAGGAAGGGCGACAGATGCTCGAGTCGCGCGTCGACTCGATGCTGAAGGACGTGTTGACCTCACCGCACGTGCCGCGTGTCGCGAAGCTGATCGAGAAGCGCCTCGGACGCAAGCTCGAGCCGTTCGACATCTGGTACAACGGCTTCCGCTCGCGCGGTGCGTACACCGAGGCCGAGCTCGACGCGATCACGCGCAAGCGCTATCCCACCGCTGAGGCCTACAAGAAAGACATGGCCAATCTGCTGGTGAAGCTCGGCTTCACGAAAGAGCGCGCCGAGTACCTCGCGGCCAACATCGAAGTCGATCCCGCGCGCGGCTCCGGTCACGCCCTCGGCTCCGCGCGCCGCGGCGACAACCCTCGCCTGCGCACGCGCGTCGGCAAGGACGGGATGGACTACAAGGGCTTCAATATTGCGGTCCACGAGATGGGCCACAACGTCGAGCAGGTCTTCTCGCTGAAGCACATCGACTACTACACGCTGCAGGGCGTTCCAAACACCGCGTTCACCGAGGCGCTGGCGTTCGTGTTCCAGGCCAAAGACCTCGAGCTCCTCGGACTCGCATTGCCGACCGCGGAGTCGCGCGCTCTACAGACGCTCAACGATTTCTGGGGCACGTACGAGATCGCGGGCGTCGCGCTCGTCGACATGGGCGTGTGGCACTGGATGTACGACCATCCGAACGCGACGCCGGAGGAGTTGAAGAACGCCGCGGTGCAGATCTCGAAGGACGTCTGGAACCGCTACTACGCATCGGTCTTCGGAAAGAAGGACGTCGTCCTCCTCGGCGTCTACGCGCACATGGTCAACAACTTCCTCTACCTTCCAAACTATCCGATCGGCCACCTCATCGCCCATCAGATCGAGGAACAGATCGAGAAAGCCGGCAACCTCGGCGCGGAGTTCGAGCGGATGTCGGTGTACGGATCGCTGCCGCCCGATCAGTGGATGAAGAACGCGACAGGACAACCAGTCGGCGCGAGCGCGCTCCTGCACGCGACGGAGAAGGCGTTGGAAGTGGTGAAGTAGGCAACGCCCTACCGAGGCTCACAGATTTTTTACGGACGGGTGGGATTCCGCTGCGCGTAGAATCCGCCCATCCGTCCCCATTGCTGAAGGAGAACTCGTGCGACGACTTGCACTTCTACTCGCCCTGGCTCTGCTCTGCATGCCCGCGTTCGCGCAGAGCGGCGTGTTCATCTCCGAATACATCGAAGGCTCTTCGAACAACAAAGCCATCGAGATCTTCAACGGCACCGGAGCGCCGCTGAACATCTCCAACTACCAGATCCGGATGTACTTCAACGGTTCCGCCAGCGCGGGTCTGACGATCACGCTCGTGGGCACCGTGGCCGCCGGTGACGTGTACGTGCTCGCGCATTCGAGCGCGTCGCCCGTGATCGCGGTCCAGGCCGATCAGTTCAACGGCGCGGGCTGGTTCAACGGCGACGATGCCGTCGTGCTGTATCACGTTCCGACCGCGTCGTTCGTCGACGTCGTCGGCCAGATCGGCTTCGATCCCGGCACCGAGTGGGGCAGCGGCCTCACCTCGACCGCGGACAACACCCTTCGCCGCAAAGCCACGATCCTCAACGGCGATCCGAACGGCGCTAACGCGTTCAACCCGAGCATCGAGTGGGACGGCTTCGCCACCGATACGTTCGGCGACCTCGGCACGCACAACGGCCCGGTCGTCCCGCCGCCGGTTGTGGTTCGCGAGATCTTCGAGATTCAGGGCAGCGGCGCGGTGTCGCCGTACAACGGACAGGTCGTCGAGACGCGGGACAACATCGTCACCGCGGTCGGTAATCAGGGCTTCTTCATCCAGACGCCCGACTACCGCGCCGATGCAAGCAGCGCGACGTCGAACGGCATCTACGTTTTCACCAGCTCGACGCCGACGGTGCAGGTCGGCAATCAGGTGGACGTGAAGGGCACGGTCACGGAGTTCTTCAACTTCACCGAATACACGAACACGGGACTCGTCGTGACCGTGGACGCGTCGAACCAGCCAATCCCCGCGACGTTCAACCTTCCCGCCGGCTACTCGAACTTCGAGCCGCTCGAAGGCATGCTGGTGCGCGTCACGAACGGCACCGCCGTCGACGGCACCGATCAGTTCAGCGAGACCATGATCGTCGCCGCGTCGTCGCGTCCATTCCGCACGCCGGGACTCGGCGGTGACGCGCATCCGGAGATTCTCGATGTCGACCTGACGGGACTCGGCGGCGCCGCTCCGTCGATCATCGGCGGCGCGACGATCGTGCTTGCCGAGGGGCCACTGGCGTTCGACTTTGGCGACTACAGCATCTGGTCGACGAGTCTTCAGTACACCAACCCGACTTACCCGCGCCCGGTGCGCGCGCGCAACGCGAGCGAATTCACGGTCGGCGGGCAGAACATGTTCCGCCTGTTCGACACCGTCAACGATCCCGCGATCAGCGACGACGTGCCGACGCCCGCCGTGTACGCGACGCGCCTCGCGAAGATCTCCGATCACGTCCGCAACAACCTCGGATCGCCGGACGTGCTCGCGGTCTCGGAAGTCGAGAACATGACCGCGCTCGCGGACCTCGCCGCGAAGATCAACTTCGATCAGGCGGGACTCAACTACGCGCCGTACCTGCTCGAGGGCAACGACGTCGGCGGCATCGACGTCGGCTTCCTCGTGCGCGACACAGTGTCCGTCGATTCGATCGCGCAGCTCGGCGCGGGCGATCTGTGGAACGACCCGGTGAACGGGCCGTCGCTGCTCAACGATCGTCCGCCGCTGCTGCTGACCGGCTCATACACCGGCAACGGCGCGCCGTTTCCGATCGCGGTGATTGCGGTGCATCAGCGCTCGCTGATCGACGTGAACACCGCGCGCGTGCAGCTCAAGCGGCAGACGCAGGCGCAGAATCTCGCCGGCTACATCAACGCGCTGCCGTCCGGCACGCGTCTGGTGGTCACGGGCGACTTCAACGCGTTCGAGTTCAACGACGGCTACGTCGACGTGATGGGCATCCTCACCAGCAGCGCGAGCCTGACGAACCAGGTATTCCTCTCGCCCGCGAACGAGCGGTACTCGTACGTGGAAAACGGCGTCGCGCAGGTGCTCGATCACTCGCTGACGTCGGCGGCGATGAACGCGTGGGTGCGCGATCTCGACTTCGCGCACGCGAACGCGGACAAGCCCTTCGAGGCGAACCCGGCCAGCGATCATGACGGCGTGGTGCTGTTCGTGATGTCGGACCACGACGGCGACGGCTACGCCGACGACGTCGACCAGTGCGCAACGGGAGACGCCTCGCCGACAGTCGTCCTGAACGGCTGCGACAGCGGCGCTCCGAACCTCGCGTTCCCCGGCGGCTGCACCCTCGCCGACCAGATCAACGCGTTGCACGCGTCGGCAAAGAATCATGGCCAGTTCGTCTCGAGCGTTGGCAAGTTGCTGAATGATTTGATGAAGTCCGGCCAACTCACGGGCGCGCAGAAGGGCGCCATCGAGGCGTGTGCCGGGCAGTGGAATTGATGTGATGTCTGTCCCCTCCCCGCGTCAGCGGGGAGGGGGGCGACGAAGGCGAACGCGCTACCCGTCTGCTGCGCGAATGGAACACCCCGCGCTACGCGCTTGAAATGACCGCGCATCCAGCGCTATGCATCAGAAGTGACGGATGATGGGGCAGGTTCCGTCTGCACACACGACTGACAGCGCCCGTCCACGTCGAACGATTTTGCAATGGAACCGAACTGAATAGGCCGTTAGCCAGTCGCGGGGACCGACGTCGGCGTTCTTGATGCGTCGTTGTCTTGTCGAATCGCGCGTCCCCTAGCCGCGTTGAGGTAGCGAACCATCGGCGGCGACTTCCGCTCGCCGCACCGGGCGATTCCGATCGCTCCGACGTCGACTTTGACTTTGAGCCCACATTACCTTGCGGGAGAGGACATGCTGTCCCATACTGGTTCGCGGGGCGGCCTGATGGCGAAAAAGAAAAAACAACCAGACGTGATCGGCGATGTGCCGCCTGTTCGACGCGGAGCGGTGAGGATCTCGCCGATTCGATTCTGGCTCTCAGTCATCCTTGGGTTGCTGATAACCGTCGGATCGACTGCATGGAGTCATTACCAACGTTTGGCTTCCAGTTATACGGCCATTAAGCCCGTCGCCGCGGCCACGAAACGTGCACCAACGCCGACGCCGCTTGTTCTAGATCACGACAGTCACGAGGCCTCCAGCGAAGATTCATCGTTTTTCGCAACCTTCCAGCGAAGGTTGGCTGATATCAGGCGCTACGAACAGGCTCGGCAGGCTTGGGCTCAAGAACAGGCGCAGCGGTTAAGACGCCGCAACTTCGATAACGGCGATTATGTCCTCGTCGAGCAGATATCCAGCCCGACACGGCCGATCATGCATCGATTTGTCTTCGTTCGAGCCGGAAATCCTCAAGAGCTTGCCAAAATAGTCGACCAAGTCAATCAAGCCAACGCTAAAAAAGACCCATCTGAAGATCGCACCTACTATCTCGTAACACCAGAGTCCGACCCACGGTGGGCCTCTTACGACGAAGAGTACGCGGCGAAAGCCGCACTGCTTAAGGAACTTGACGCCGAAATCGAAAAGCGCAAAAGGCAGTTGGCAGAGGCGAAGCCAGTGCCTGCGTTAACGGTGGCGACGCTCGCCCCCGAACCACAGAAAGTTACGGCGGCGCAAGTCTCTAAACCGTCCGAGGCAGAACCACGGTCCCAAGCGCTAAAAACCGCGAAGGTCAGCCTGCATCCGACGTGGATGGAGTATAGGTTCCCAGTCATGGTGGGATTGATCTATTATGCCGTGATTCTGTTCGGGATTTCGGCCGGCTCAGTCTTTGATGCGATTGCTCGTTTGAAACCTGAGTCGCGATTATCTGTTCGGCAGGTGCTGAAGCACAGTTTAACAGTTCAGCATTGGCAGGGAATTCTCGTCTCACCAATGATTTTCGCGGCATTCTACGTCACAGTGTCGGGCGAGGGTATCCGGACGTCGTTTTTGCTTTTCGCTCTTGAGAATGGCTTCTTTTGGCGCATTGTTCTGCAACGAGTTCGCTCATCGGTGCGCGGCCAGCCGACAGCGAACTGACCGCCCGGCCTCGCGGAGAATCTCAAGGGCGCGCCGACGGTCTCGATGACAGCGGTGTAGAATCTGCTCTCCATGTCCAGAGAGCGTCACCCTCGAGCGACTCGAATTGCCATTGATTCGGCCCTACTTCTCGCATGCACAACGGCTTTGCTTTTCTTTTGGGGCGCGGCGTGGCGATTGGCCGAATACTATTTCCTAGGCATACCAGTCGACGTTGTGCGAGGGTTGTCGCTTCACGAAGCGGTTCACAATGGCGGTGTCTATCTATTCATTGCTGCGCCGGTTGTCGCGCTAGCCGACATTGCCTGCATGTTGGCTGATCGCTTAACGCGCGGTCGCATTCTTCCGGTGCTGCGGTATCGCATCGCCAAGTTGTCCGTGATCCGCAGGGCCATGTTGTTCGTGTACCTGTGCGCTGCTTCCTTGCTGCCTGTAGTTTGGTTGGCAAGGCGAACCGCGAGTAGCCGCCTGAAGCCTGTGACGCGCCTGACGATGAAACAAGAGATCGCACCAGCGAATGGTGCGGTGTGGTTCGTCGCGCGGACGGAAACGGAGAGCGTATTTCTTGAGAGCACTAAGGACGGAGATTACATTGTTCGGATTGTTGCGAATGAAGAAATCGCCGAAATCGTGTTAGCTCGAGAATAAGCGTCCTCGATCTGTTTTCATGTCTCGAGTGTCGCCTGGCCAGTCGGCCTCGGTGTGGGGACGGATCGATCCGTGCATACTCCATGACCGCCAGTGACTTCTGAGTAGCCATCAGGGGCCCTAACTATTGACGGCAGCTGACACGGCCCGCCGCTGGTCCGGCAGCCTGGCTGCCTCCGTTATCGCCAGAGCCACGGCGTCACGCCCGCCGCACTTGACTCCCGCCTGGCGTTGGTCGTCGCGACCGACGTGCCGCTCTGGCTGAGCGCGAACTGCATGTCGGCCAATCGGAACTGTCCGCCGACTCGGGTATCGTCGTCGTCGGACTTCGTTAGCGGCAAAATCGCAATCGCAGACTGTGATGTCAGCTTCATCCTACCTTCACCCTGCAATAGGTAAAGCCCACACCTATCAGGGAACGCCGTCTTGCCGTGCGCACATTGAACCCACTGCTCTTCGCGTCGCCAGCACTCATCGCCAGAATAGCGGCCAAACTCCAGGTTGATAACTGTCTTCAACATCCAACGTCCCAGCCTCTCGTCATCGGCGAAACGTTCACGATTCAATCGAGCGTTCTTCGCGAGAAGCGACGGATCAATGTCTACATCCCGTCTGCGTACTCCTCCTCGTCCGACGTTCGACTACCGGTGCTGTACATGCCGGACGGCGGTGTCGACGAAGACTTCATCCACGTCGCGGGGCTGGTTCAGGTGCTCGTCGGGAACGGCACCATCCGTCCGTTTCTTTTGGTCGGCGTTGAAAACACCGAGCGTCGCCGCGATCTGACCGGACCTACCAAAATGCCGAGGATCGGAAGATCGCTCCGCGCGTTGGCGGCTCGGCGGAGTTCCGTGCGTTCCTTCGCGATGAACTGATCCCGCAGGTCGAGAAGCGGTATCGCACCACGAAAGAGCTCGACATCGTCGGCGAGTCGCTCGCGGGACTCTTCGTCATCGAGACCCTCGTCGTCGAGCCGGAGCTCTTCGACACATACATCGCGTTCGATCCGAGCCTCTGGTGGAACGACGCGAAGCTCGTTGCGGAAGCGAGTAAACGGCTGCGTACCGACGCGGCATCAGCGAAGACGCTCTTCATCGCGACGAGCGACGAGCCGGGGATCGTTGCGACGGCGCGACAGTTCGTGGAGGCACTCGGTCCGAGCAATCCGAAAGGGATCCGCTGGCGTTACGAGCCGATGCCCGAGGAGAAGCACTCGACGATCTATCACCCCGCGGCGTTACGCGCGTTTCGCGTGCTGTTCGCTCACGCGGGAAGAGGAGAATAGCGCTTACAAACGATGGACGATCTGACTGCTGACGCGCAACCATTCGCGAACGAGACCAAGGGACCGAACATCATTCCGTTCGCGGTGATGGCGGGCGGCTGGATTGGCCCGTTGCTGATGTTCTGGTTGTACGTTTGGGGTCCGCTCCGGCCGTTCGACTACCCCGCGGGCGATGTGGCGCCGCCGCTCGTTCTGTTTGTGGTGACGTTCGGGATCTGCCTGACGCCGTGGTGGCTTCCTGCGGCGTACTACCGGATCCGGCCATTTGAGCGCAGCGGGCGATTCTACGAATGGATCGGCGTGCGTGCGTTCCGCTACTTTATCCCTGATGGCGATCTCGCCAACCGCTGGCGACGTCGTCGGCAGCCGCACTTCCGGATCATCTCCAATCGAAAGCTTGCCGCGGCTTTCATCGAGCGCACGGAGCTCAGCGAGAAGAGTCATCTGGTCGTGCTGCTCGTCGGTGTTGCGTCGTCCTGGTTCGCGTGGCGGATCGGATGGAACGGTTGGGCCACTTATCTCGGCGTCGGCAATGTCGTGGTCAACGTGTATCCCGTGCTCCTTCAGCGATACACGCGCGCGCGAATTCTGCGCACGTTCGCTGCCCGACGGTGAACCTACTTCGCCGCCGCCGGCACTTCCGGCACCTTCCGTCCCACCTCGAGCTCGATCGCGACCGTCACTTCGTCGCCGAGGAGGAGGCCGCCTTCGTCGAGGAGGCGGTTCCAGGTGATGTTGTAGTCCTTGCGGTCGAGGATCGTCGTTATCTCGAAGCCCGCCTTCTCGTTGCCGCGCGGATCCCGCTGGAAGCCGAGGAACGTCACCGGGAGCGTGATGCGCTTGGTGACGCCGTGCATCGTCAGGTCGCCGGTGACCTCGAACTTCGTCGCCGACTTCGGCGCGACGGACGTGCTCTTGAAGGTGATGTTCGGATACTTCGTAACCTCGAAGAAGTCGGGACTGCGCAGGTGCTCATCGCGTTCGGCGGCGCGGGTGTCGATGCTCTGAGCGCGGATCGTGAAATCGACGGCCGAGCGCTCGGGATGGGCGCGGTCGATGGTGACGTTGGCGTCGAAGTCGTTGAAGTACCCGGTCACGTTGGACATGAGGTGGCGGATCTTGAACGAGGTCGACGAGTGCGGCTTGTCGATGACCCACACCTCGGGCGCGGCAGGCGTCTGCGCGATCAGCGGAACGGCGACGAGGGCGGCAACGAGGAAGGCGGGGATGAGTTTCATCGGATCTCCTGGCGATGGACGGTACGCGCCCATTGGTTGACTGGTCAAGGAACGGACCGGCAACGGCCTGTAGGAAGGACGGCCGGCGGGTGTAGGAACCGACGCGCTACGCCGCAATAATGTCGTCGTGCAGGACGCATGGTTCTCGTACGACGGGATCGCGCTCGAGTATTCCGCCGGGGCGGAGCAAATCTATTTCGCGGATCCGGCTGCAGATCTCGTCCGACTTCTGGAAATCGGGTCGATCGGCACCTTGCTCGACCTCGGGAGTGGATCGGGAGCTGTCCCGGCGGCTGCGGTGCGGTCGGGGTATCGCGGCCGCATCGTCGGGTGCGACGCCTCGATGGCGATGCTTGGCGTCGCACGGAAACGGCTTCCCGAGGTCGCACTCGTCGTGACAGCGTTGCCTGCATTGCCGTTCCCGGATCGGACCTTCGACGCGGTGACTGCAAGTTTCGTCCTGTCTCATCTTGCGGATGTTGCCGGCGCTTTGGCAGCGACTCGAAAGGTTCTGAAAACGAATGGGCGGCTGGGCGTGACGTCATGGGCAGACAGCGCAGGCGACAGTGCACCAGGCTGCTTGTGGTCCTCGATCGCACAAGGATTCATACCGGCTGACGTGCTGCAAACGGCTGCTATGCGGAACCTGCCGTCAGAGGATGAGCTCGCGACTTTGGACGGTCTTGCAGAAGCCATAGGCCGGGCCGGATTCACAGAGGTATCCGCCGAACAGAAGTCCTACGCGGTCGAGGTCGAGACGCGAGAGTTTCTCAAATCCCGATTCATCTCCATGGCGTCGCGGTACATGAAGGCGCATTTATCACCGGCTGCATGGACGACATTTCAGACATCGGCGGAAGAGGCTCTCTACGAACAGTTCGGCGAGAGATTGAACTTCGAGACGAGGGTCAATTTCGTCACGGCCAGGACCCGTTGGAATTGATCCCCCCCACCCCCGGTTAGGTCCAGCAACAAGTGATTTGCCAGCTCGAGAGCAGAACCATGTTTCGAATCTCCTGAGGCAGCACAGAAAGGAGATTCACCGATGAGAACATCCGGCAATGTGAAGTGGTTCAACGACGCGAAGGGCTTTGGCTTCATCACGAGCGAGAATGGTGACGACGTGTTCGTCCATTTCTCGGCCATTCAGGGTGGCGGCTTCCGCTCCCTGGCTGAAGGCGCTGCGGTCGAGTTCGACGTCGTGCAGGGCCCCAAAGGCCTGCAGGCGGCGAACGTGACCATCGCCTAACTCGCGAATTCAACGCAGTTTCGAGACGGGCAGGAGCGATCCTGCCCGTTTCCTTTTCTATGACATGATGCGGATGGCGTTCACGTCCGGGAGGTGAGAGTTTGGCAAGATCACAAAACACATTCGTCAAGCGTCAGCGCGAGCAGCAGAAGCGCGAGAAGGCAGCCGCAAAAGCGGAAAAGCGCGCCCAGCGCAAAACCGAGAAAGCCCTCGGCGGCACCGACGAGGATAGCGACATCATCGCCGACGAGCCCGAAGACGACGATCTCACCGCGTCGTCGCAATAACCCGCGCCGCCGCTCGAGCCACCGCCGCACGCAACTGCGACGGATCGACCGGCTTGGCCAGGAATCCCTGAAAACCCGCGTCACTCACCCGTTCTCGATCCTCGTTCATCGCGAACGCGGTCAGCGCGACCACCGGCAGCCGGCGCACGCGCTCGAACCGCGACTCGCGGATCCAGTGCAGCAGATCGAAGCCGTCCGCGCGCGGCATGCCGAGGTCGGTGAGCACCACGTCCGCGGCCCACTCCCCGAGGACGTCCATCGCCTCGCTCGCGGATGACGCACAACGCACCTCCACGCCGCTCGAGCGGAACACCGTCGCAACGTAGTTGCGCACGTCCTCCTCGTCGTCGACGACGAGCACGCGCAGACCGCGCAACGACTCCGCCGAGAACATCGCCGGCGCGGAATCCGGCGACACGCGCTCGTCCGCGCTGAGCAGCGGCAGAGACACGCGGAACGTCGCGCCATTCCCCTTGCCCAGGCTCTCCGCGTGAATCGTTCCGCCGTGCAGTTCCACCAGATGCCGCACGATCGCCAGGCCGAGGCCGAGCCCCATGTGCGCGCGCGTCGCCGAGCTGTCGGCCTGACGGAAACGCTCGAACAGGTACGGCATGAACGCGGCCTCGATCCCGTCGCCCGTGTCGCGCACCTCGATCATCGCGTCCCGATCCTCGGAGGACAACGACACGAATACCTCGCCGCCCGTGGGCGTGAACTTCACGGCATTCGTGAGGAGGTTCCAGACCACCTGCTGCAATCGATGCGGATCGCCGCTGACGCGCACGTGCTCGTCGACGTTCATCGACAACTTCACGCCCTTCGCGTCGGCCGCGGCACGCACGGTCTCCATCGCCGCAGTGATCACCGGCGCGAGCTCCAGCGGCTGCGGATCGATGTGCATCTTCCCCACGGTGATGCGCGAAACGTCGAGCAGATCGTCGATGAGCTGCGCCTGCGACTTCGCGCCTTTGTTGATCGCGTCGATGCCGAGGCGCACCGTCTCCGGATCGAGCTCCTCTTCGCCGAGCATCTGCGCCCAGCCCATGATCGACGTCATGGGCGTGCGCAGCTCGTGCGAGAGCGTGGCGAGGAACTCGTCCTTCGCGCGGTTCGCGCCTTGCAGTGCGGCTGCCGAGGTGCGGAGACGCTCGGCCGTGCGCTCGGCTTCGGCGCGCGCCTGGAGTTGCACGCGCAACAGAGAGAAGAGCAGCCACGCGATCACCAGTCCGCCCGCGAGCGTCGCCACGCCGAGCTTGAACGCGGCGCCGCGGCCTACTCGACGGGAGATGAATCGCACGTCCCACGTCCTTCCCGCGACCTGCAACTGTCCCCGCTCGATGAACCGCGGCTGCCGCGGCAACCCATCGGAACGAAAGAGCAGGCGTCCGCGATCGGAGATCTCGAACCCGATCTCCGGTCGCACCTGCGAGCCGAAGATGCCTCCCAGAAGGTCATACGCGCGGAACGGTGCGTAGATGAAACCGGTCAGCGCCGCGCGGCGCTCCGCGACGGTCGGGGGCGTGGTGCCGGTCGAGTAGACGGGTGTGTAGATGAGAAAGCCAAGTTGCTGCCGCGCGTCGATTTGCTGCACCAGCGTCACGTATCCCGAGGCCGAGGGCTGGCCGGTGTCGCGCGCGCGAATCATGGCCTCGCGGCGGTCGGGGCTCGAAAACATGTCGTAGCCGAGCGCGGCTTTGTTGCGGCGATCCATCGGCTCGAGGAGCACGATCGCGTGAATCTCCGGACGCGCTTCGCGCGGCCAGACGCGGAAGTCGACGAAGCCGTCGCGCCGCATCTCGGATTCGAGCCGCGGCACTTCCTCGGCCGGCACGCGCAGCGACAGGCCGATTCCCTGGATGCCGGGAAAGCGGCGCTGCACTTCATGGCTGCGGATGTAGTCGCGGAGATCGCCGAGCGGAAGCGCGGGATCGGACGCCATCAATCCGCGCGTGGCGATGAGCACGTTGATGTAGGTGTCGAGGTGCGAGTTGATCGCGTCGCGCGTGAGCTGCACGGCGTTGTCGAAACGCGCGCGGTCGGCATAGTGCGTGGTCTGCCAGACGTAATAGGTTGCCAACAGCGTGAGCACCACGAAGACGGCAAAGACGTACCAGGGCAGAGCCCGGTCGGAGTGCATCCGACAAGTCAGCTATGCAATGAGCGCGCAGCGTGGAGTCCGGCGAGGCGTCCGCTGGCCCACGCCCACTGGAAATTGAAACCGCCGATGCGGCCGTCGACGTCGAGAATCTCTCCGCAAAGGTAGAGTCCGTCGCACTTCCGCGAAGCCATCGTCGAAAGGTCGACCTCGCTGAACGGCACGCCGCCCGCCGTCACTTCGGCGTAGTCGAAGCCGCGATCGCGAACGATGGGCAAGGGCGTCTCGACGAGCGCGCGGACGATGCGGCGGCGGTCGCCTTTGGTCGCCAACCGCCAACCGCCAACCGCCAACCGATCGAGCAGGCGTTGCGGGACTCTGCCTTTGAGGACACTCGCGATCGTCGCGCGCGGATTCCTGCGCGCTTCGTCGATCAGGCGCGCATCGAGCGACTCGAATGTTTCGTCGGGAAGGAAGTTCGCGACGAGGGTGCCTTTGGTGCTGATCCAGTGTCGCGAGACATCGAGGGCGACGGGGCCGCTGATGCCGAAGTGGGTGAAGAGCATCGAACCGCGATGGCGCGTGAGCACGCGTCCCGTTTCCGAGCGCACCGACAGCTCGACCTCGGCGCTGGTGCCGCTGAGCGCCGTCATCCAATGGCCTTCCTCGTGCACCAGCGGCACAAGCGCGGGGAAGGTGTCGGTGATGGTGTGGCCGAGGGAACGGGCCAGCGCGTAGCCGTGGCCGTCGCTGCCGGTCTTCGGGACGCTGCGGCCTCCGGTGGCGAGGATCACGCGTTTGGCGGAGATCTCACTGCCTGTCATCCCGAGCGTGAGTCGAGGGACCTGGGCGGGCGGGGCGTCACGCTCGTGTTGACAAGTGAGCACGCGCGCTCCCGTCCGAATCTCCACACCCTCACACCCGCGCAACAACGCATCGACGATCGTGCGTGCGCGATCGGTCGTCGGAAAGAGCTTCCCCGTCTCCTCGCGCTTCAATGTGACGCCGAGCTCCGCGAGCCACGTGATCGTCTGCTCTACCGTGAACGTGCGCAGCACTCGTGCGATCGCGTTGCGATTGCCGTTGAAATCGTCGGCGGTGACGGCGTAGTGCGTGACGTTGCAGCGTCCGCCGCCGGAGATGAGGATCTTCGCGCCGATCTTCGGGGCGCTGTCGAGCGCGATCACGCGCGCGTCGGGCGCGGCGCGCTTCGCGAACATCGCGGCCGTCAGGCCGGCAGCACCGGCGCCGACGACCGCGATGTCATAAATCACGTGCGAACTTTACTTCGTCGGTGCGGGCGCAGCCGGGGCGGCCGGCGGCTCCTGCTTGTTCAGCTCGAGGTTGATGGTCACCTTCACGTCGTCGCTGAGCATGAAGCCGCCCTCGTCGATGGCGCGGTTCCAGGTGATCTCGTAGTCCTTGCGGTTGAGGACCGTCTCGACCTCGAAGCCGGCCTTCTCGCCGCGCTTCGTTTTGACGAACCCACCGAACGTGACCGGCAGCGTCACCCGCTTGGTCACGCCGTGCATGGTCAGGTCGCCCGTCACCGCGAACGTGTCTTTGCCTTTCGCCGTGATCGCATTGCTCTTGAACGTGATCGTCGGGAACTTCTCGACCTCGAAGAAGTCCGGGCTCTTGAGGTGCTTGTCGCGGCCTTCGTTGCCGGTGTCGATGCTGGCCGACTGGATCGTGAACTCGACGTTCGACTTCGCGGGGTTCGCGCGGTCGAGGTTGATCGTGGCGTCGAAATCGCGGAACTGGCCGATGACGTTGGCGGCGAAGTGGCGGATCTTGAAGGTCGCGCTGGAGTGGCCCTTGTCCACCGTCCAGGCTTCCTGCGCGAGAACCGGCAGGGCGACGAGCGAAGCGAGAAGAATGTTGCGGATGAATTTCATGATGCCTCCTTAGAGTTTTGCAGACCATTGCGTGTGCGATCGAGCAACGCGATGAGTTGCTGTAGTTGTTTCGGTGTGAGGCCCGACAGCGCAGCCTCTTCCGCCTCGCGCACCGGACGATCGAGCCCGGCGAGCAACGTCAGCCCGTCGTCGGTGATGCGGCAAGTCACCTGACGCCGGTCTGTCGGGCAACGCTCACGGCGCACGAGCTTCTTCCCCTCGAGCCGATCCAGGAGCCGCGTGATGCCGGGCGTCTGCTCGACCATCCGCTCAGCGATCTCGAGCGTGGGCAGCCCATCGCTCCCCGCCCCGCGCAGAATGCGCAGGACGTTGTACTGCTGCGGCGTGATCCCCTGCGCGTCGATGACGACGGAAACGGACCGCTTGACCATTTCCGCGGTGCGCATGAGGGAGACGGCGGGGGTGTCCATTTGCGGGCGTTACACTACTCGTCAATAGTTGATCTGTCAAGTATCTAGGAGTGCGGTGGCGATAGCCGCCGCTCTGGTAGGGCGGGCGGGGGCTGGACGTACCAGAGCGGTGGCTCCCACCGCCCACCACGCCTCGCCACCGCACTCCTAGATTCGCAAAGACGTAACAACGCCGACACTCTTTGAGACTTTGAGCCTTTGAGACTTTGCGCCTCCCCGACTAGCCTCGCCGCCCATGCGCCGCACGCTGCTCCTCGTTCTCGCTCTGTCCGTCGCCACATCCGCCCTCGCGAAAGACTCCGCGCAGTTGCAGCTCGCGCTGCGGCGCCTCACGCATGTCGGCGGCGCGCTCTACGTCGCGGCTCATCCGGACGACGAGAACACCGCGCTGCTGTCGTACCTCGTCAGCGACCGAATGCTGCGCACGGCTTACCTCTCCGTCACGCGCGGCGACGGCGGGCAGAACCTGATCGGCAACGAAGCCGGCCCGCTCCTCGGAGTCATCCGCACGCACGAGCTCCTGCAGGCGCGCCGCATCGACGGCGCGGAACAGCTCTTCACGCGCGCCATCGACTTCGGCTACTCCAAGAATCCCGAGGAGACGCTGATGATCTGGGGACACGACGAGGTGCTCGCGGATGTCGTCTGGGCGATCCGAAGATTTCAGCCCGACGTGATCGTCACCCGCTTCCCGACAACGGGCGAAGGCGGTCACGGTCATCACACTGCGTCAGCGATGCTCGCAGAAGAGGCGTTCGCGGCCGCGGGCGATCCGACGAAGTTCCCCGACCAACTCCGCTTGGTGAGCGTGTGGCAGCCGAAGCGGATCTTCTGGAATCGGTTCTCGTTCGGACGTCCGATCGATCCGAATGATCCCGCGGTCGCGAAATCGCTGCGCATCGACCTCGGCACGTACAACCCGCTCCTCGGCCGCGCCTACACCGAGATCGCCGCCGAGAGCCGCAGTGAGCACAAGAGCCAGGGCTTCGGGTCCGCCGAGCGCCGCGGCTCGATCCTCAACTATTTCGACAATCGCGGCGGCGAACCTGCGACGACGGATCTCTTCGAAGGAATCGACACGAGCTGGTCGCGCTATCCGGGCGGCGAGAAAGTCGGCGCGATCCTGCAGCGAGCCGCGTCGACGTTCGACGGAAACAAGCCGCAGGCGACGGTCCCGATTCTCATCGAAGCCCTTCGCGCGCTCGAGCAGCTCCGCGCGGATCCGCAGTGGAGCGAACAGCGGAAGCCGTGGATCGAGACGAAACAGCGCGATCTCCTCGACGCGATCCGCGACTGCGCGGGAATCGCCATCGACGTCGCCGCGAGCGACTCGACGGTCATCGAAGGCGGCGAGCTGCCGGTGAGCGTGACGGTCGTGAACCGTTCCGACTATCCGTTCCGACTCTCAGTGGTCGCCTCGCTCTACGCGAATCCCGGCAAAGCTCCGGGAACGCTGCTCGAGAACAACAAACCGGTGAAGACCGATCTCGCGCTCAAGATCCCGCCGCGTCACTTGCCGACGCAGCCGTACTGGCTCGAGCGAGATCCGAAACAAGGGCTCTACACAGTCTCGCATCAGATGTTGATCGGCCTACCGGACAACTACCCGGAGCTGCCGATCAACGTCACGCTCGTCGATCCGGAGATGAACACGCTGATCTTCAGCGTTCCGACAGTGTTTCGCTGGACGGACCCGGTGAAGGGCGAGCAGATCCGCGACGTCGACATCGTGCCCGCGGTGTCGCTGAAGCTCGGCTCGAACGTGTATTTGTTCCCCGAGGCAAAGCCGCGAAACGCGACGGTGTGGATGAAGAGCTACGGCGCAACCTCGGGACAGGTGAAGCTGGTGATGCCCGAGGGTTGGAATGCTTCGCCGGAGAGGATCGAGGTGAAGCTCGCGGGGAAAGGCGACGAACAGCAGGCCTCATTCACCGTCACGCCGCCCGCCGGCGCGTCGGTCGCGACGCTCCGCGCGGAATTCACGAGTGGAGACACGAACATCTCGCGGGGCATCGTCGACATCGACTATCCGCACATCCCCGCGCAGCGCATCCTCGGCGAAGCGGTCGCGAAGGTCGTCCGCGCGGACATCAAACATCGCGGGTCGCGCGTCGGCTACATCATGGGCTCGGGCGACGACGTGCCGAACGTCCTCCGCCAAGTCGGCTACGAGGTCTCGCTGCTCACCGACGCCGATCTCGATCGCGGCGATTTTCAGCAGTACGACGCGATCGTCGCCGGCATCCGCGCGTACAACACGCGCGACCGCCTGAAGCTCGCGCACGAGAAGCTGATGCGCTATGTCGAGAACGGCGGCACGATGGTCGTGCAGTACAACACGTCCAATCAACTCGGCGAAGTCACCGGCGGCGTGCCGGGTCCGTATCCGTTCAAGATCTCGCGCGACCGCGTGACGGTCGAGGAAGCGCCGGTGACGCTAGTCGCCGATCACCCGGTGCTGAACACGCCGAACAAAATCACGGCCGCGGACTTCAGCGGCTGGGTACAGGAACGCGGTCTCTACTTCACGACGGAGTGGGATCCGCGCTACACGACGATGCTCACGAGCGGCGATCCCGGCGAGCCGGCGAAGCCGGGTGGCCAGCTCGTCGCGAAGCACGGAAAAGGAACGTTCGTCTACACGTCGTACGCGTGGTGGAGGCAATTGCCCGCCGGCGTGCCGGGCGCGATTCGCGCGTTTGTGAACCTGGTATCGGCGAAATGATGTGGAGTGCGGAGGCAGCGCCTCCGCTTTCCAATTTGCGCGAATATGAAAGCGGAGGCGTTGCCTCCGCACTCCAAAGATGACTGATCAGCCTCCCATCCTCAAAACCTGGCCTCGTCTCTACGCGGCGGTGCTGCTGGCGCTCGCGTTGGAGATCGTTCTCTTCTACGCGCTCACGAGGTCCTTCGCGTGAGGCCTGCCGACTGGGTCGTGCTCATCGCCACGCTGGCGACGATCGTGATTTACGGCGTGTGGAAAGGGCGGCGGCAGCGGCGGCTCGAGCAGTACCTGCTCGCCGACCGCCAGATGCAGTGGTACACGGTCGCGCTCTCGGTCATGGCCACGCAGGCCAGCGCGATCACGTTCCTCTCCACGCCGGGCCAGGCCTACAGCGACGGCATGCGCTTCGTGCAGTTCTACCTCGGGCTGCCAATCGCGATGGTCATCCTCTCGATTACCGCTGTACCGATCTACCATCGTCTCAAGGTATTCACCGCGTACGAATATCTCGAGACGCGTTTCGACAATCGCACGCGCACGCTCACCGCCGGGATCTTTCTTCTGCAGCGCGGGCTCGGCACCGCGATGACGCTCCTCGCGCCGGCATTGATCGTCTCGCTCGTTCTCGGATGGAACATCCAGGTCACGACGATTGCGATCGGCGTGATGGTCATCATCTACACGGCATCCGGCGGAACGAAGGCGGTGAGCTGGACGCAAACGCATCAGCTCCTGATCGCGCTGACGGGCATGGCCATCGCGATGGTCATCGCTCTGAAGTCGCTGCCGGACAGCGTCGGCTTCGTCGACGCCGTGCGCGTCGCTGGACGGATGGAGCGGATGAACATCATCGACTTCAAGTTCGATCTGTCGACGCCTTACAACTTCTGGTCGGGGTTGTTCGGCGGATTGATGGTCGCGCTCGCGTACTTCGGCACCGATCAATCGCAGGTCCAGCGGTATCTCACCGGCGAGACGATCACCCAGTCGCGCCTTGGCCTGCTCTTCAACGGCCTGGTGAAAGTGCCGATGCAGTTCTTCATCCTCTTCGTCGGCGCGATGGTGTTCGTCTTCTATCAGTTCGTCGCGCCGCCGCTGAACTTCAATCCCGTGCAGAGCGCGAAAGTTCGCAATAGTCCGCTCGCCGCGGAGTACGGCGCACTGGAGACAACGCATCACGCGACGTTCGCCGCGAAACGGAACACCGCCACGCAGCTCGTCGCGGCGATGGACGCGAAGGACGCCGCGACGGTCGAGCAGAAGACCGCGGAACTGCGCATCCTGCAGAAACGCGACGAGGAAACGCGCAAAGCGGCGTCGACGCTGATCAAGAAGAACGATCCTCTCGCCGATCAGGCCGATACCGACTACGTCTTCCTCACCTTCGTGACGCAGAACCTTCCCGTCGGATTGGTGGGCGTGTTGATGGCCGCGATCTTCTGTGCCGCGATGTCCGCGACCGCATCGGGATTGAACGCGCTCGCGTCGACGAGCGTCATCGACGTCTACAAGCGACTCTACAAACGCGACCTCGACGATCACACGTACGTGAAGGTGTCGAAATGGATGACGGTCGGCTGGGGCGCGTTCTGCATCGCCTTCGCGTTGTACGCGAACCAGCTCGGATCGCTGATCGTCGCGGTGAACAAGGTCGGCTCGTTCTTCTACGGAACGATGCTGGCGGTCTTCCTGCTCGCGTTCTACGCGAAGCGCGTCGGCGCGACCGCGACGTTCTACGGCGCGCTCGTCGCGCTCGCGGCCGTCGTCCTCTGCTCGATCTTCACGAACATGGCCTGGTTGTGGTGGAACGTGGTGGGATGCGTGGTGGGAGTGGTGGCGGCGTTCGTGATTCAGGCCGCGCTGCCTTCGGCGCGCAGCGCCGAGGGAACGTAGGGCGTGGCTTCAGCCCGCCTCCCCGGGAGGGGCGGGCTAAAGCCACACCCTACGTTTGGTCCGCTCTACTTCTTCCAGTTCTCCACGTTCTTCTTGATCTCGGCCGCGAAGTCCGCCTGCTGCGGCGTCGCTTTCGCGATCGCCTGCTCCGCTGCCTTGATCGCGTCCGCCTTCTTGCCGAGACGCTCGAGGTAGCGCGCCTTCAGCCAGAGGTTGCCCGTGTTCTCGTTGATCGACAGCGACTTTTCGAGCCAATCCGACAATTCCTGATCGGACGCGACGCCTTTGTTCTCGAAGGCAAAGCTCGCGGCCTGATACGGCGTGCGCCAGTCGGGCTGCATCGCGTTCTTGAAACCGGCCAGCGTCTTCTCCGTCGACTTCGTGTCGACGGTGAACGGCACGGCGATCTTCTCCCAGCGCAGGACGACCTTCGCGGTGTCGGTAGTCATCTCCGGAATCTCGAACGACATCCACTCGCGGTGCTCGGCGGGCGCCGGCGTCACCTGGACGCGCAGCGCGTCCTTCGCGGCGTCGTAGCTGTAGCTGCCCCACTGCTGGGCGACGGAGTTGAAGATCACCGTCCACTGGTTCGCGGTCGGGATCGTGTGCAGGCTGTACAGGCCCTTCGCGAGCTTGTTGCCGTTGATCCAGACGTCGTCGCTGAACTCGATGGTCGTGGCCTCGTTCGCGCCGGTGCGCCAGACCTTGTCGTACGGCACGAGCGCGCCCCAGATGGCGCGGCCCTTCACTCCGGGACGGCAGTAGTTGATGGTGATGTCGGTGAGGCCGACACTCTGCATGAGCGACGACTTCGGGCTGACCCGCGGCGTGCGCGGTCCCTGCTGGGCGATGGCCGACGTTGCGGCGAGCAGCACCACTGCTGCGATCAAAGTTTTTCGCATTCGTTCCTCCTGTTGTTTTGCGGCGGGAATCTATCACTCCCACGAAATCCATCGATCCTCGAACACGGTCTTGCCGCCGCGCTTGTCCGTGACCTCGACCAGGACGTCCGTTTCACGCCACACGGTTGCGGGACGCGAGGAAAGCGTCAGTTCGAACGCGACGGCGGGTGGGCCCGGGCAGCGCTCGATGGGAAGCTGGGTCGTGCGCGCGCGATAACGCACGCGGCGGTTGTTGAACCAGACGTCCACGGATGCGATCCCATGCGGCGATGACGTCCATCCGCGGAACTGCGCGCGTCCGCGGAACCGGTGGCCGCCCGGCGGGAAGTCGAGCGCGCCCGCGATCGATTGCGTGCAGGTTGCGGCGCCGTAGAGGAAGACGTCGAGCTCATGGGGGCGCGGGCTGGAAGCCCGCTCCCCCTTCAGCGAGAACACCCAATCCGCTCCCGTCTTCGCATCGAAATGCGCTACGTAACTCAGCCGTCCGCGATCGAGCTCGCGACGCAGCCAGTCGCGCATTGCCTTCGCGTTTTCGCCGTAGCGATCCGAGTGCACGATCACCAGCTCCACGCCCACGTTGCGCAGCGCGTCGACGAACGCGTCCGGCATTCCCTTCGAAAGCCGCGAAAGCTCGCCGCGCACGGGTGGCGCGAATCCGGAGATGCCGTTCACCATCCGCTGGTGATGCGCCGTCGCGCGGAGCATGTATTCGTACTCGCTCGACAGCGTGTCCATCGGCAGCTCGATCATCGCCGAGATCTTCTGCCCCGCGAGCCAGGGATACACCGGAGGCGTGTTCGGATCGATCAGGAACCAGCGCACTGGCGCGGCCCACAGCGTCACCAGAAAAGCGATCGGTACGATCCACTGCAGCCAGCGATTGCGGATCGCGGCGGTGCACAGCGCGATCAGGATCGCGATGCCGATGTACGCGATCACCGCCCATCGCGCCGGCGCGCGGATCGCGCGAAAACCCGGCACCGCGCCGAAGAGAAACTCGTGAAAGACGAAGTGGAGACCGAGGGAGCCGGCGAAGCCGATGACGATCCAGAGTGCCGCCAGCGCGAGCTTGGCTTTCTCGCGTCGTGCGACGACGAACGCCAGCACGGCGACGACGAGCGAAAGCGCGCCGGGATAGAGCCTTCGTTCGGGCTCGCTCGGATGGAAGAGCCAGTCCGAAGGGAACGCGGAGTAGCGAAGGACCTCCTCATACGTCCTCTGCATCCCGTACAACTTCTGCACCGCGAGATACGGATAGAGAAACGGCGCGAGAACGAGTAAACCGACGATCAGCGGCACGACCAGCTCGCGCCACGCGCGTCGCGGAATCACGATCGCGGCCGTCACCGCCGTCGCGAACGCGCCGAACATCAGATAGTGAATGTTCGTCAGGCCGTTCATCACGAACAGCGCCGCGAAGAACGCGCCGCGCTTCCACGTCGGCTTCTCCGCGTAAAGCAGGAGCGCATAAAGCATCAGCGGCAACCAGCCGCCCCACGCGTGCTGCACGTGCGTGAGATGCACGAAGCGGAACGGCACGAACGCGTAGAACACGCCCGCCGCGAGTCCCGCGGCGAACGAGCCGGTCAGGCGCAATCCGAGGAGGTACGCGCCGAAACCGCAGAACGCGATTCCAGCGATCAGCGCGATGTTGTAGGCAGCGATCGGTCCTACTCCGATCGCGCGCAGAGGGAACAGCAGCATCGCGAGCCCGTACAGGTTCTCGCTGTACGCGAGCGAGTACTCCGCGGGATGAAACGCGTTCGCGTGAAACAGCGACAGCGGCTGATGCAGCGTCGCCCACCAGTCCCAGTCGAGGATCCAGATGTTGATCAGCGGATCGCCGGGATCCGCGACCGCGCGATCGAGGTTCGGCGCCAGCGGCCAGGTGATGGCGACGCTCAGGACCAGGAAAAGCGGGGCCGCGAGGATGTGTTGTTGCCTCGTCATGCGGGCGCGATGATAATTCGCGACATGCCCTCCATCCCTTTTACCGGCAACTACGAAGACCTGTCGACCGACCGCGGGTTCCAGTTCAAGTTCTATTGCGAGAAGTGCAACAACGGCTACATGTCCACCTTCCAGACCTCGAAGATGGGCATGCTCGGCTCCGCCGCGCGCGTCGCGGGTGACCTGTTCGGCGGCGTGTTCGGTCGCGTCGCGGACACGACGTATGAAGTGCAGCGCGCCGTCGGCGGCACTGCGCACGACTCCGCGCTGAAGGACGCCGTCACCGAGATCGCGCCGATCTTCAAGCAGTGCACGCGCTGCGGCAACTGGGTGTGCGAGCCGATCTGCTGGAACAAGAAGGCCGGCCTCTGCGAGAACTGCGCGCCCGACTTCGACGAAGAGATGGCCGCCGCGCAGGCCGAGGCCGCGCGCGAACAGGTTCACGAGAAAGCGCGCACCGTCGACTGGACCAAGGAGCGCGACGTCCGCAACGTCGCCGGCGCGGTGTGCAAGAAGTGCGGCGCGAAGACGCAGGGCGGCAAGTTCTGTCAGGACTGCGGCGAACCGCTGAACCCGAAACGCGCCTGCGCCGAATGCGGTCACGAGGCCGAGGGGAGTCCGAAGTTCTGTCCGGAGTGTGGGCAGAGATACTGAAGACATGGAGTGCGGAGGCAACGCCTCCGCTTTTCATGGCACGCAATCGAAAGCGGAGGCGTTGCCTCCGCACTCCACATCTGTGACCATCATCGTCCTCTTCGGCGGCCCTTCCGACGAGCGCCACGTCAGCGTTGCCTCGGCGCAGAACATCGTGCGCGCGTTGCCCGGCGTGTTGGCGTGGTTCTGGACGCCTGACGGCCAGGTGCACGACGTGGCACCGGCGGATCTGCTCGCGCATCAACGGCCGTTCGAAGTCGATTACCTGCCAGCGCGTCCTGCGATCTTTCCGACCCTCGAGCAGGCGCTCGACACGTTGCCGGTCGAAGATCCCTTTTTCCTCCTCGGCCTGCACGGAAGCGTCGGTGAGGACGGGACCGTGCAGCGGATGCTCGAGGCGCGGGACATTCCGTTCAGCGGATCGCGTTCCGAGGTGAGCGCGGCGGCATTCGACAAGGAGTGCGCGAAGGAGCTCGTGCGCGACCGCGTGCGCGTCGCGGAGTCGCGAGTCGTGCGGAGCGCGTCCGAACTGGACGATGCGATCGCCGATCTGCTGTCGCGACACGAACGCATCGTGCTCAAACCGCTCGTCGGAGGCTCGAGCCGCGGTCTTTATTTTCTCGGACGTGGTGACGCGCCGCCGCGCGATCTGAGTTTTCCGTATCTCGTCGAGGCGTTCGTCGAGGGGCGCGAGCTCACGGTCGGCGTGATCGATCAAGGCGACGGTCCGCTTGCGCTGCCGGTGATCGAGATCGAGATCGATCCCAACCGCACGTTCGACTACGCGAGCAAATACCTCGGCGTCGGCAGCCGCGAGATCTGCCCGGCGAACATTCCGGAAGAGCTGGCGCGAGAAGCCCAGGCCGCCGCACTCGCCGCGCACGTCGCCCTCGGCTGCGAAGGCTACTCGCGCAGCGATTTCGTCGTCGCCGCGGACGGACTCTACTTTCTCGAGCTAAACACGCTCCCCGGCCTCACGACCAGCTCGCTCGTGCCGCAGCAACTGCGCGCGGCGGGAATCGACTTCGCAGACTTTTTGAGGCAACAGATAGAACTTGGGAGTCGCAAAGTCGTAAAGTCGTAATACACGACGATGAACGGAATGAACCTCTTCCTCGGGATCCTCCTCGGCCTCGGCCTTTCGGCGTCGACGGGTCTCAACACGTTCCTGCCGCTGCTGCTGCTCTCGGCCGCGGCGCGGTTCCACATCGCGGGCATCGAGCTCGGCTCGAAGTTCGAGTGGCTGACCTCGGACGCCGCGATGATCACGCTCATCGTGGCCTGCATCATCGAGCTGATCGCGGACAAGATCCCCGCCGTCGATCATTTCCTCGACTCGGCCGGAACGTTCGTGCGCCCGCTCGCGGGCGCGCTCGCGAGTGCGTCCGTGCTCACGGGCGTCGACCCGATCGTCGCGGCGGTGGTCGGACTCATCGTCGGCGCACCGACGTCCCTCGGACTGCACACGCTGAAGGCAGGCACGCGCATCGCCTCGTCGGCGACGACGTTCGGCTGCGCGAATCCCGTCATCTCGATCATCGAGGACGTGATCTCGTTCTGCCTCTCGGTGCTCGCGATCTTCCTGCCGCTGCTGGTGCCGGTCGCGCTGGCGCTGCTCGTGTTCGCGCTGTACCGGCTGATGAAACGGATTCGCAGCGGTGGGGCCTCAGCCCCGAGCGCAGTCGAGGGGCCAACTTAGCACTAGCGCGGCGCGAACCGACAGGCGGACGCACGTGCGGACACGCTTTGCACGTTCAGCGTTGTTGCTAAGTTGGCCCCTCGACTCGCTTCGCTCGCTCGGGGTCAGGGACTGGCCGGTTCCGGGTTCAGTACCGTAATCCGCCCTTCGACCCGCGGCGGGATCGGCTGCGGCCTCTTGCTCAACACCTGCACCAGCACGTCGCGGATGGGACGCGCGTAGGACACGTTGATCCGGTCGCGCGGGATGTTGCTCATCACGGACTGCGTTCCGTCGCCGCCGGCGACGAGGAAGTCCGGCATCGCGACAGAGTAGAGCGTGTTCGGTTCGAGCCGCGTGCCGTCCTCGCGTGTGACGCTGACGATGCGGTTCCGCTCTGGCGCCGGTTTGTCGTCGTCCTTCGCGGCATCGATCGTGTAGCGGAGACCGCTCACCTGGAGCAGGCCGCGGGCCCCTGTCGACGTCAGGCGCAGCGTCTCGATGATCTCCGCGCCGGTCATCTTCACCACCGCGGGGAAGTTGTCGAAAGGGCTCACGGCGAAGATCTCGGCGTACGTCAGCTCCTTCGCGGGCAGTTCGGCGCGGATGCCGCCGGAGTTCATGAATGCGAAATCGCTCCCGGCGTACTCGCGGAGCGCATCCGAAAGCAGGACGCCGAGGGGAGACTCGCCGGAACCATTGCGGGAGAAGGGGGCGGCGATGGTGATGCCGACCTTCTCGTCGCGCTTCGCCGCCACGCGGCGAAGATACGGCTCGATCGTGCGCGTGACGCGCGCGTCGGCGACGATCGTCTCCCCGTCGTACACGCGCGGAACGAGGCGCGCGCCCGCGGGCGCATTGCGCGGATCGCACCGCTCCGTGCCTTCGTAGACGAACGTGCAGATCATCGTGCTCGGGCGCATCTCGCTCTTCGTGACTTTGTTCTTCGCCGTGTCGATCCAGAGATCGATCGTCGAGAACTCACGGCTGTACGGCGGGGCCTGCACGGCCGCGACGCCGTTGATGTAGTGCCGCATCTGCGAATGCGTGTGTCCCGCGAAGTACGCGTCGATCGTGCCGGGAGGGAGTTTCTCGAGAAACTGGTTCGCTTCGTTGCTCGACTCACAGCTCGAGAGATCGTTCGGATCGTGCGTGTCCGTGCAGCGCCCGCCCATGTGTGCGATGACCACCACGGCATCGACGCCCTGTCCGCGCAACTGTGCCGCGGCGATGAGGGTCGCCTGCACGGGGTCGGTGAACATCAGGTTCACGACGTTCGCCGCCATCGTCACGTTCGGCGTGTCGGGTGTGGAAAGGCCGATGATGCCGATGCGCGCGGCGCCCGCGCGAACGATCGCGTACCGCTTCGCCCACTTCGGCGTGCGGCCGTTCGACTTCTCGACCATGTTTGCGGAGAGGAAGGGAAACGTGGCGATGGTCGCGTTGTGCTTCAGGGCGCCGAGCTCGTCCTGTCCGCCGGCGCGCGCGATCGCGTCCGGTCCCGCTGGGCCGAAGTCGAACTCGTGATTGCCGACGGCCGCGGCCGAGTAGCCGATGGTGTTGTACCCGCGGACCATGGCCTCGCCCTCGTTCATGTTCGACTCGAGCGTGCCCTGCCACATATCGCCCGAATCGACGACGATCACGCGTTCGGGATGCTTCTCGCGCAGCGCCTCGACGTACGTCGCGAAGGCGGGAAGTCCGCCCCACAGCACGCCCTCGCCGCCACTCGCCGGAGTCTCGACATGCCCGTTGAACCATCCATGGACGTCGGTGGTCCCGACGATCACGACATGCTCCGGCTCGGCCGGTTTGGAGGGCATCGACGCGCAGGCCGAGGCCAGGAGGAACAGAACCAGGGGCAAGGACCGTTTCACGGGCGGCGATTATAGGGTGCCGGCGCGGTTACACTCACGGCACTCAGCACCGAATGAGACGCATGACTTACCAAATCGCCGCGACCGCGATCGCAATTCTGCACTTCGCCTTCATCGCGTTCGTCTTCCTCGGAGGATTGCTCGTGCTGAAGTGGCCGAAACTGGCCTGGGTGCACGTGCCGGCGGTCGTCTGGGGAGTGCTCATCGAGTTTTTCGGCTGGTGGTGTCCTCTCACGAAATGGGAGAACTACTTCCTGCGGCAGGCTGGGCGTGCCGGCTACGACACAGGGTTCGTGGCGCACTACATCATGCCCATCATCTATCCTCCCGGGCTGACCCGGGGGATGGAGATTGCGATCGGCGTCATTGCGCTGGTCATCAACGTCAGCGTTTACGTGAGATTGTTTCGATAGATGGTGACCGTAGCGATACCGCAACATCCGGTCCAGACGACCGACAAATCCTTCTCCGCGCTCGGACTGAGCGCGGAGATCATCCGCACGATCGAGAGCTTCGGCTTCGTGCATCCCACACCCATCCAGGCCGCGGTCATCCCGATCGCGATGACGGGCGTCGACGTGATCGGCCTCGCGCAGACCGGCTCGGGCAAGACTGCGGCGTTCGTCCTGCCGATGGCCGAGAAGCTCGTGCACGGCCAGGGCGTCCGCGGTCTGATCCTTTCGCCGACGCGCGAGATCGCGCTGCAGACGAAAGCGTTCCTCGACCTTTTCGGCAAGCATCACGACCTGCACACCGCATGTCTCATCGGCGGCGTGAAGATGAAGCCGCAGCTCGACGCCCTGCACGCGCGGCCGGACATCATCGTGGCCACGCCGGGACGCCTGCTCGATCACGTGAAGCGCCGCACCGCGTCGCTCGACAAGATCGAAGTGCTCGTCCTCGACGAAGCGGACCACATGCTCGACCTCGGATTTCTCCCGCAAATGCGCGAGGTGCTGCGCCGTCTCCCGCGCGAGCGGCAGACGATGATGTTCTCCGCGACGATGCCGGACTCGATCGAGATGATCGCCCGCGACTTCATGCGCTCGCCGGAGCGCATCGACATCATGCCGGTCGGAAGTGCGGCCGAGGGAATCACGCACCGGTTGTATCTCGTGAAGCTCGAGGACAAGCGCGCGGCGCTGCTGGCGCTGCTCGATCAGGAGCTCGGCTCGACGCTGGTCTTCACGCGACGCAAGATCGACGCGGAGTGGCTGTACTCGGTGCTCGAGCGCAAGGGACATCCGGTCGCGCGCATTCACGCCGATCAGTCGCAGAACAAGCGCGTCAGCGCGCTGCAGACGTTCCGCGAGGGACAGCACCGCATCCTCGTCGCCACCGACATCGCCGGCCGCGGCATCGACATCCCCGGCATCGAGCACATCATCAACTTCGACATCCCCGAGAACGTGGACGACTACATCCATCGCGCCGGCCGCACCGCCCGCGGCAAAGCCCTCGGCATCGTCTCGACGATCGCGACCTGGCAGGAAGTGCCGATGGTCCGCAAGATCGAGGAGACCCTCGGCGAAAAGATCCCGCGCTGTTCGGTGCCGGGAGTGGAAGCGTGGGAGGAGATGGAGAAGAAGCCGAGCCGCGCGCGACGCAGGGTGTGATGACGTAGGGCGTGGCTTCAGCCCGCCCACCCCGGGGAGGCGGGCTGAAGCCACGCCCTACATCTCGAACCCCGTCGCCCCGATTGGCTCGGGCGGCTCTTTGGGCGTCTCCCCTCGCCTGCGGCTCGCGTCGATGAGCGCTTCGCCTTGCGGCGACACCGCGGTCTCCTTCGCCATCTGTGCGCGGGCGCTCGCGAGGTAGACCTTCACGCCCTTCTCCGCGTAGATGCGCTCGATCTCCTCGGCGTCCGCGTCGATGACGATGTAGTCCTTCAGCCGCGTGGAGAAAATCGCGAAACGGCCGTTGGATTGCTTTTCGATGTGCCAGGCCATGAGCGTCAGCGAGCGTAGCGCAGTCCGAGGCGGAGCGCGCGTGGCTGTCCGAGCGTGACTACTGGCGTCGCGCTCACCTCCACCTCGCGATCGAACACGTTCTCGAGCGCGGCATTCACCTCGAAGCCGCCCCGTAGGGGACACGCCGCGAACACGTCCGCGACGAAGTACGAAGCGAGCGGGAACTGATTGAGGTCGTCGTCGAACTGCATCGCCGACCAGCGCGCCTGCGCGCCGAGGCGGCGCCACGAGAGTTGCGCGGTGGCCTGGTGGCGCGGCACCTGCGGGATGCGCTTGCCACCAATCACGCGCGCGTCGACGAACAACCACGACGCGGACGCGCGCCAGTTGCGTCGTTGCCACTCCGCGTCCAGCTCCGCGCCGCGCGAGCGCGTTTCGCCGAGGTTCTGGCGCTGGCGCGTGATGAGCGAGGGCGTCTGCGCGATCGTTACGTTCGCGATCGTGTCGTCGACGTGCATCGAGAAAAGCGTCAGTCGCGCGTTACGAATACGCGCGCCGAGCTCGTAGCCCGTGAGCTTCTCCGAGCGGAGGTCAGGATTCGGGAGTGTGTTCACGTTGCCGACGCGGAAGCCGCGATGGAGCTCGTTGAGCGTCGGCGCGCGGAACGCGGAGTACGCGGACGCGGAGAGCGCGATGGCTTCGTTCGCGTGCCAGAGGAGGGAGACGCGCGGACTCATCTCCGTCTCGCGCCAGTGGTCCGCACGCACGCCGGCCGCGATGCTCAGCGACGGCGTCACCGCGAACAGATCCTCGACGAACGCGGCGGAATGATTCTGCGTTCCGCCAGCGGTCACGAACACCGCGCCGCGCTGTTCGTCGCTGCGGCCCTTCGCGTAACGGTAGTCCGTCCCCGCGACGAGCACGTGGCGCGAGCCGAACGTGCGCGTCCACTGCGCGCTCGCGCCCGCGCCGCGTGACGGCACGCGCTGCTCGACCGTCAACCGCTCGCTATCGCGGTCGTCGGCGACCGCGGAGAAGGTCTGATAGTAATCCTGATCATTCGCGTACGCGCGCAACGCGAGCGATCCGCGATTGAAGCCTGCCGCGAGTTGCCGGATCGTGGTGTCGTTGACCTGCAGCGGCGTCCCGTTGTGCCGCGACTCGTCGTAATACGAGGCGCGCAGGAACGCGTGCTCGCTGCGCAGCGTGCCGTCGATCGCCACGTGCTCCGAATCGGCGGGCACGTCGACGAGCCCGCGCTGCAAAGGACGCACGAGCACATAGCCATCGGTCTTCATCAAATCGACCGCGACACTCGCGTGCTCGCCGGCTGTGAACAGCGACGCGGTCCCCGTCTTCTGCGATCCCGCGGACGCCTCGAGCGTCAGCGCCGGCGACTTGCGGCGGATGAACTGGATCACGCCGCCCATCGCCGAGCTGCCGTAGAGATCGGACGCGCCGCCGCGCAACACTTCCGCGCGATCGATCGCGACGCGCGGCACGCGGCCCCAGTAAATCCAGCCGCCGAACGGATCGTTCAGCGGAACTCCGTCGTCGAGCACGAGCGCACGCGAAGCACCGCTCGCGCCGACGCCGCGCAACGTCACGCCCTGCGCCGTTGGGTTCGCGACGCGGCTTCCCGAGCGCCGGAAGAGCGTGAATCCCGCGACTTGCCGCAGCGCGTCGTCGACGGTCGGCGCCGCGGAATCGCGCAGCGCGTCGGACGACAACACGACCACACTCGCGGGCGTATCCGCGACGCGCGTCTCGGTCCGCGTGGCCGTGACGGTGATCGTATCGACGACCTGAGCGAGAATGAGCGCGGCAAGCATGTCCGAATTCTCTCCTGCCTGGTTCTTGCCAGGCCCGCATTTCCAGACCATCTGGGGTCGCATTGCGCGCCCGCGGCGTCTGGTGCAGCTGCGCCGCGAATCGCTCGAAACGCCGGACGGCGACGAGCTGTTGCTCGATCACCTGGACGGCGAAGGCGATCTGCACTTCGTCCTCCTGCACGGTCTCGAGGGAAGCTCGTACTCGGTCTACATGCAGGGCACGCTGGCGATCATCGCGCGGCTCGGTCATTCCGCGACGGCGATGAACTTCCGCTCCTGCGCGCGCGAGGAGCATCGGCTCTTGAAGATGATCCCGAACCGCCGGCCGCGCCTCTACCACTCCGGCGAGACCACCGATTTCGATTTCGTCGCCCGCACTCTCGCCGCCCGCATGCCGCACAAGCGCATCGTCGCCTTCGGCGCCTCCCTCGGCGGCAACGTGCTGCTCAAGTGGCTCGGCGAGAATCCCTCACAAACTGTGGTGACCGCGGCGGCGACGCTCTCCGTGCCGTACGACCTCGGCGCCGGCGCCGATCACCTCGATCGCAGCGCAGCCGGACGCTTCTACGTCGTGCGCTTCCTCCGCACGCTGAAAAAGAAATGCGAACGTCCCGAGATCGCGTCGCGCATCGACGTCGAGGCGGCGCAGCGCTCGCGGACGTTCCGCGAGTTCGACGATGCCGCTACCGCGCCGCTGCACGGATTCGTCGACGCGAACGACTACTACACGCGCTCGAGCTCGATCCACTACGTCGGCAAGATCGCGACGCCGACACTCGCGCTGAATGCCGAGGATGATCCGTTCCTGCCGACGGACGTGCTGCCGCGCGTGAAGGAGAATGCGTCCGCGGCCGTCGATTTCCGGACCACGCCCACGGGCGGACACGTCGGCTTCATCGGCGGCGCTGCGCCGTGGAGCGCGGAGTACTGGGCCGAGGAGCTGGTCGTGCGGTGGCTGATCGAGAAGGCGGAGTCGAGT
>Ga0209382_10000896_pt1 | contig 48044 bp, 42 predicted proteins | sample SoiMetdeltSBSDD5_FD_187599 | JGI IMG/M metagenome (GOLD analysis project Ga0209382, IMG submission 187599) | Bulk soil microbial communities from a Populus tree surrounding site in Tennessee, USA - Soil MetaG P. deltoides SBSDD5 (SPAdes) (version 2) | ecosystem: Environmental > Terrestrial >...
GTCCCACGGGGACCTTCCCCCGCGGCGTGGTCGTGCGCACCGACGCGGGGACCGTCCACCACAGCGGGGGCGGTGGCGGCGGGAACCGCGGCTCCGACCGGTTCACGAGCTGGGACGCCGTCCTCGCTCCGACGCTGCCGGACGCCGCCACCCGGCTCGGCCTGTCCGCGGTGGCGCCCGGCGCGGAGGGCCACGCGACCGCGGTGCTCGACGGCTGGCCGGCGACGCCCGTCCCCGGGCCGGTGACCCTCGGGCCGCCCGAGATCGGGAACCCCGACTGCCCCGCCTGCGGACCGCCTCCGCCTCTGCCGGAGCAGCCGCCCACGACCGTCGCCCTGGACTGGGCCATCCCCGCACCTCCGCCGCCAGCGCCGCAGCCGCTGCGGGACGACCGCCGCTGTGCCGGGCCTGACGGGCCCGGATGGACGCGGTGCACGCTGCCAGGCGACGGGCGGCCGCGGCACCGCCGGACCGCGTGGTGCCGGTGAGCACAACCTGCGACCTGTTCGGCGCCACGCTCGTGGCCACGAGCCTCACGCCCTGGCCCACCTGGTCGACCTCACCATCGCCGGAGCGTCGACCGGGGCGTGGTCCGAGCTGGTGATGTCCCCGCGGCGGAACGGGAACCACCACGCTGGCCACCCTGCACATCCCGGAGTGATCACCGCCGCCCGAAGCTGGCCCGAAGGTCGCCCGAAGGGCGGTGTGGCACCCTCCGGCCATGGAGACGTTCGTCGTACGTGCGTGGCGGCCGGCGGCCGACGAGGCCGCGCCCCCGGAGGGCGGCGGGGCCCTGCGAGGCGTGGTCGAGCACGTCGCGACGGGGGCGACGATCCCGTTCCGCGATGCGGAGCAGCTCGTCGCCTTCCTCCAAGGCGGCGCCGGTGGAGCCGAGGAGTCAGCCGTGCGGGCGGCCGGCTGACCGATCGGCGCCAGGCGGGCGGGCGCCGATCGGGCGGGGTGTTCGGAGCGACGGTCGCAGCTGCGGTGGGCCGGCCGTCGGTCCAGGCGGGGCACCCCGGCCGACGGAGACCGGGGCGGGGTGAGCACGCACCCCGCCCCGCATCGCCTGCCGGCCCGATCAGCCGGCGAGCGCCTGCTTCATGGCGTCGAGGACCGGCACCGGGCCGGGGTCGATGCCCACCTGGGCGGCCATGTGCAGCGACACCATGTCGCCTACCAGCGCGAGGTCGAACAGTTGGGCCAGCGCACCCTCGCCGATCGCCCGCACCTCGATGACATCATGGGTGACCTCGGCCATCAGCTCGCGCACCAGGTCGAAGCGCCGCACCTCCTGGGGGTGCTCCTCGTCGTGGCGCAGCTCGACCAGCGTGAACAGCTGGCGGGTCACGTCGCCGTGCTGGCCCCAGCCCACGACCTCGTTGTGGCACAGCTCGGGGATCGCGCCGGCGAACGCCGGGGCCTTGGCGTTCTCGTTGACCTGGTTCTTCCATCGGGTAGCGGCCACCGACCCGAGCGGACCCGCCCCGAAGATCAGCGGGATCGTCGGCCCGATCGTGCGGGCGATCCGCTGGGCCGAGTCGCCGGCCAGGAGGGCGTCACGCCGGATCTCCAGCTGGTTGACCGCCGCCTCGACCCAGGAGGCGGCGCCCGGGAACAGGCCGACCTGCTCCATCACCATGATCAGCGGCACGGCGAGGGCGCCGAGCGCGGCCCGGGGCTGCGGGATGCCGTCCGGCACCCGGATCAGCGGTGCCTGCCAGCCCGCCGCCTCGCCGGCCAGCGTGCCGCCGGACGTGACCACGACCATGCGGGCGCCCGCCGCCGCTGCGGCCTGGGCCGCCTCGACCGTCTCCTCGGTGTTGCCCGAGAACGACACCGCGAAGCACAGCGTGCCCGGGCCGACGAACGCGGGCGGGCCGTAGCCCTTGGCCACCACGAGCGGCACCGGGACGAACGGGCCGCCGACGGCCGCGAGCACGTCGCCGGCGGTGCCGCTGCCGCCCATCCCCAGCACCACGACGTTGTCGACCTCGGCCGCGGCCGGCAACCCGCCGACGCCCGAGGAGGCCTTGGCCGCGTCGGCCACCTGCTCGGGGAACCGCGCGGCCAGGCCGAACATGTCCAGGCTGTCGAGCGCTCCCTCGCTCGTGCCGGCCACGTCAACCATCGAAGGTCGGGGTGATGCCCTGCGCCTCGGCCTTGGCCAGCAGCCGCTCGTGCTCGGCGTCGTCCACCGTCTCGGCCTCGTCGATCAGCATGATCGGGATGTCCTCGCGGATGGCGTAGCGCCGCTTGAGGCGCGGGTTGTAGAGCGCGTCCTCGTCCTCGAAGTAGAGCAGCGGGCCCTTGTCCTCCGGGCAGGCGAGGATCTCGAGGAGCTGGGTGTCGAGTGCCATGGCGTCAACCTTTGCAGCTAGCCGATCAGTGCGAGGACCTCGGCGACGTGCTCGTCGCACGCGGCGCGGGTGGCCGCTTCGAGGTTGAGCCGCAGGAGCGGCTCGGTGTTGGAGGGGCGGAGGTTGAACCACCAGTCCCCGCTGTCGACGGTGAGCCCGTCGATGCGGTCCTGGGCGGCGTCGGGGTAGGCGGCGGCGACCCGCTCGATCACGGCGGGGGCGTCCTGCGCCGTGGTGTTGATCTCGCCCGAGCCGGCGTAGCGGTCGAACGGCTTGCGCAGCGCGGAGAGCGCCACCCCCGCCTTGGAGATCTGCTCGAGCACCATGAGGGCGGCGATGCAGCCCGAGTCGGCCCGGAAGTTGTCGCGGAAGTAGTAGTGGGCCGAGTGCTCGCCGCCGAACGCGGCCCCGGTCTCGGCCATCACCGCCTTGATGAAGGAGTGGCCGACCCGGGTGCGGACCGGAGTCCCGCCGTTCTCGGCGATGACCTCCGGCACGGCCTTGGAGCAGATCAGGTTGTAGAGGATCGTCGCGCCCGGCTCGCGCTCGAGGACGCCCTTGGCGACGATGGCCGTCGTGGTCGAGCCTGACAGCGGCTCGCCCCGGTCGTCGACCAGGAAGACCCGGTCGGCGTCGCCGTCGAATGCGAGGCCGACGTCCGCCCCCGTGGCGGTGACCCGAGCCCGGAGGTCGCGCAGGTTCTCGGGCTGGATCGGATCGGCCGGGTGGTTGGGGAAGGTGCCGTCGAGCTCGCCGTACATGACCTCCAGCTCGAACGGCAGGGTGTCGAACACGCGGGGGACCACCAGGCCGCCCATGCCGTTGGCGGTGTCGGCAACCACCTTGAGCGGGGCCAGCGAGGACGTGTCGACGAAGCTGCGCACGTGTTCGGCGAACGCGCCCAGCAGGTCCATCGACTCGAGCCTGCCGGGCGGGGCCGGCGGGTCGTCCACACCGATCGACGTCAGCCGGGCGATGTCGGCCAGGCCGGTGTCCTGGCCGATCGGGCGGGCGCCCGCCAGGCACATCTTGATGCCGTTGTACTGGGCCGGGTTGTGGGAGGCGGTGAACATGGCGCCGGGGGCGTCGAGGTGCCCGGCCGCGAAGTACACGAGGTCGGTGGACGCAAGCCCGAGGTCGATCACGTCGAGCGCCTGGCGCTGGACGCCGGCGGCGAACGCCGAGGCGAGCTCGACCCCGCTGGGCCGCATGTCGCGGGCGACCAGCACCCGCTCGGCACCGTCGCTGTCGACGACGAAGCGGGCGAAGGCGGCGCCGATCCGCTCGCACAGGGCCGCGTCGAGCTGGTCGGGGACGGTGCCCCGGACGTCGTAGGCCTTGAAGATGGCACCGAGGGAAGCGAGGTCCGCCATGGGACGCCCAACCTAACGCGTGGCGCTGTCGGCCCCCGGCAGGGCCGCAGCCTCGTCCGGGAGCACCCGCGGCAGGTCGTCGGCAGCCTCGTAGGCCCCCGCCGCGGAGCAGTGCCGGATGCGGAACAGGTCGGCCGCCTGGCGCAGCGCGTCCCGGGCCGCGTGGACGGTCGAGCGGGTCGAGTTGGTCACCTCGACCGGCACCTCGACCAGCGACAGCTGGTGCCGCTCGACGAGGTGGAGGACCTCGACGTCGAACGCGAAGCCGTCGACCCGGCACCGGGCGAACACGAAGCGGGCCACGTCCGACCGGAACCCCTTGAGCCCGCTCTGGGTGTCCCGGAAGCTGCCCAGCAGCACGGCGTAGCCCAGCCAGTTGATCGCCCGGCTCCCCCACCGCCGCAGGAGGCTGGGCGGCACGAGGGTGCGGGTGTCGGGGTGGCGGCGGTCGCCGATGGCCACGTCCCACCCCGCCTCGACCGCCGCCAGCACCCGCAGCACCTGCTCCGGGCCGTAGGCCAGGTCGGCGTCGGTGAACGCCACCGTCCGGCCCCGGGCGGCCAGCACGCCGGCCCGCACCGCCGCGCCCTTGCCCCGGTTGGCGGGCTGCACGACCACCTGGTCGGCCCCGGCGACCAGGGCGGCGTCGGCGGTGGCGTCGGTCGAGCCGTCGTCGACGACCACCAGCTCCAGTTCGCCGGCGCGGTCGACCTCGGCGAGGCCGTCGCGCAGGGTGCGCACCGTGGTGCCGATGCGGTCCGCCTCGTCGTACGCGGGCACGACCACGCTGAGCCGGACCTCACCGGGCGGCTCGGGGCGGGGCCAGCGGACACGGCGGGCCGACGTCATCTCGTCGAGCAGCGCCCACCGGTACCCGACGAGCCGTACCACCCCGGCCACCAGCAGGGCGACGACCTTGGCCTCGACCAGAGCGGCGGTCGTGTCGAACCCGGTGCCGGCGTACAGCACCCGTAGGACCGCGACGTCGACCACCGCGGCGAGGGCCGCCACGCCCACGAACGCCTGCGGGATCTCCACCCAGCGGACGTAGGGGTCGCTGCGGAACGTCACCGTGCGGTGCAGCGCGTACGACAGGGCGCTCGCCACCGCGATGGCGGCCAGGTCGGCGACCACGAGGATCCAGCCGAACCGCTGGCGGAACAGGACGAGCAGCCCGACGTCCACCAGCGTCGGGACCAGCGCCACCAGGGCGAGCCGGCGCAGGCGGCCGGTCACGGGTCCGGGTCGCGCCGCTCCGCCGTGACCGTGGCGTCGGGATCGGGCTCGAGATCGGGCTCGTGATCGGGACCGGGGTCCGGGTCGAGGTCGGCATCGAGGTCGGCGTCGAGGTCCCTGTCCGGCTCCGGGTCGGCGGCGGCCGCCTCGGCCCGCGGTCCCTCGCCGCCGGACGTCGCGGTGAACGACGCCAGCCTGGCGACCGGGCGCCGGATCAGCAATGCCAGGCCCACCAGGCCGATCAGCGTCAGGGCGTAGGACAGCCACTCGACCCCGGTGCGCCCGTAGGTCAGCTCGACGTGGTTCTCGGTCGGCACGACCACCATCAGGTTCGGCGCGACCCGGTAGGGACCCTCGGCTCCCGACGCCTTCCAGTTGGGGAAGTACGAGGCCTTCACGAGCACGGGGACGCCGACCTCGTCGACGTCGAACGAGATGCTCTCGTCGCCCGGGTCGATGCTCGACACTTCGACCTCGTCGAGCGGCCGGGCGTCGGGACGCTCCCCCACCTCGACCCGCTGCCAGTCCTCCGGGCCGCTGGACGCCAGGGGCACGTCCCACTGCGTCGGGTCGGTGAACCACCGGGTGGCCGGGCCGCCGAAGCGGTCGGACTCGTCGTGAGGCTTCTCCACCCAGTCGAGCTGGCTGTCCGTGATGCCCTCCACCACCGCCGGTTCGTTCTCCAGCGGGGTGACCAGATCGCTGTCGGCCACCTCGAACACCACCCACGGACCGGAGGCGGCGACCTCGGTGAGGTCCTCGTTCGTGCGGGCCAGGCTGATCGCGTTGTCCGTTGTCGCCATGTAGTACTTCACCCCCAGCATCTGCAGGTGCTGCACGCCCTTGGTGATGTCGAACCCGCCGTAGGGCAGGTCCCGCTGGGCGGCGCTGGGCGCGGTCGACAGCTCGACCTGGGTCAGGAAGTGGAACGGCGTCGTGGCCGACGCCTCGAAGTACAGGCCCTCCATCGAGCCGATGCAGCCGTCGGTCCAGAACGGCAGCAGCATGAGCGCCATCGGCGTGCCGTAGCGGTCGAGCTCCTTCTCGTACTCCCAGAAGGCCCGGCCGCAGCCCTCGTCCTCGCCCACCTGCTGCATGGTGCGGACGATGTCGTAGTACTCGCGGTAGGCGGGCTTGCCCTCGTAGCCGCTGTAGTTCCACGATGCCCACGACGGCACGAAGCTGGCCGGCGTGCCCTGGACCTTCCATGGCGAGAACCGCGGCCACGCATAGCCGTTCTCGATCGTCTGGCTGAACGGCAGCTGGCCGAGCGGCGCGCCGACCAGCACGACCGTCACCGCCAAGGCGAGCAGCGCCGTGAACGCGCCGGCGCCCACCGGCTCGGGCCGATCGGTGTCGACCTCGGCCGTGACGATGCGGACCAGCCCCGCCACTGTCGCCACCACGAGCGCGGCCGTCGCCAGGTAGATGACCGGCGCCCACGACCCCCGGCCCAGGAATTCCCACCAGGCCGGGCCGCCGGCCGGGAACGTGTTGGCGACGAGGGACGCCAGCACGGCCAGCGCGACGCCCTCCCACAGGCGGCCGAGGGCGCACAGGAGGCCCCCCAGCAGCGCCAGGGTGTACATCCAGCCGAGGTCGATGCCGGTGGTCGGTGCCGCGTCGGGCAGATGGCCGGCCAGCACGGTGATCGCCGCGGCCAGCACCGCGATCCCCCCGAGCACCCCTGCCACCGCACCCCAGCCGGGACGCGCCGTGTCCCGCTCGGGCGCGCGGGCGGCGGCCATGACCGTCCGCAGGGTCTCCGACACGGCCAGGACGGCCAGCAGGATGGCGGTGAGGTAGTAGAAGGGCAGCAGGCGCCCGTTCCACAGCCGCCCCTCGGGGGCGACGACGAAGGCCACCCCGACGGCCAGGGTCACGACGGCGAGGAAGATCCCGGCCCGCAGCCGCAACGCGACGCTCAGGCCCGCCCCGACGAGGGCGAGGGCCAGGGCCCAGCGCAGGTCGATGTCGGGCGTGGCCCGGGGCAGCAGGTACTTCCATATCGTCTCGGGCGGGTCCGCGTCGAGGTAGGGCAGCTTCTCCCAGCCCATGTCGTTCAGGTAGGCGCGCCGCAGGAAGAACGGCGCCACCCACCACATCGACAGCAGCCCACCGACCGCCAGGGTCGGGGTCAGCCACCGGACGCTGTCCGACAGGATCCACAGGCCGGCCATCGCCAGGGCCACGCCCACGGCCGCGGGCGCCAGCGCGAGGGTCGTGACCCGGGTGTCGAAGACCGGGCTCAGGGCGACCAGGAACGCAGCCGGCATGGCCAGGAACGCCGCCGCGGCGAGGAGGCCGTAGCCCAGCCCGCCCGGTGACGACGACCGCCGGAACCGCACGGCCACCACCACGGCCGTCGCCCCCAACGCCCAGAACGCGGGGATGAGGTGGCACAGACCGGTCGCCGCCAGCGTCACAGCGGTCAGGGCCCGGTAGCGGCCCGTCTCCAGGCCCTTGAACACCAGGCCCAGGTAGACGACGGCCAGGCTGAGCGACATCGAGAAGGCGAACTCGCCGGCCAGTGTCGAGGCGATGTTGCCGCCGTAGATCGTGAAGCCCCGGTAGAACAGGAACGGCAGGGTGCCCACGGCCAGCACCGCCGGCGTCGGGAACCGCAGCCCCGACAGGCGGCCGAAGGCGTAGGCCGCCATCGGCAGCGTGGCGACGCCGCTCACCGACACGAGCTTGAACGCCACCCCATAGGGCAGTCCGACCAGCCCGAACGCCAGGATCGCCCCCGCCACCAGCGCCCAGCGGGCCTTGCGCTCGACCTCGGCGAACAGCGCCAGCGACCCGAGCAGGACCCCGACCGCCGCCGGGACCAGCGCCAGCCAGCCGTGGACGCCGGCGTTCAGGGCCACGATCAGCAACGACGGGAGCACCATGTAGAACTGGTAGGCGGGGAAGCCGGCGTACCAGTCCGCCGACCAGCCGGCGAACTGGCCGTTGGGGAGCAGGTGGTCGCGCAGGTAGGCGGGCCCCCAGACGTGGGCACCCATGTCGCCGCCCGCGGGGGTGGTGTCGCGCAGCAGGAGGTCCGGCTGCAGGTGCCAGAGCGCGAACGCCACGCATGCCGCCACCACGGCCACGTCGAGGATCGTGCGGGCCCGCCGGCGCCGGGCGGCCGCCGCGGCCAGCTCGCCCGGGTCGGGCTCCGGAAGTCCGGTGGCGCGGCTCGGCGGAGGGGAGACCGTGTACCCCAGCTCAGGCGCGTCGATTGTCACGAGCCCACCAGATACACGACCGTGACGAGGTTGAAAGTCATGTGGGTGAAGATCGCCGGCCCCAGCCGTCCGGTACGGACCGTCAGGATGCCAAGGATGACGCCGAGCAGCGCCAGGGCCGGGAACTGCAGCGGCTGGAAGTGCGTGGCCCCGAACAACAGGCCGGACCCCGCCACTGCCCAGGCCGGCCCGAACCTCCGCTCGAGGGAGCGCAGCAGCAGGCCCCGGTAGAAGAGCTCCTCCACGATCGGCGCACCGATGCCGACGATCAGCACCAGCAGCACGACGCCGAGCGGATCGGTTGCCCGGTCGGTGAGGCCGCGGGCCGGCTCCTCCAGGTCCTCCGAGCTCAGGTCGAACAGCTCGAACACGGGCGCGTAGAGCATGGCGATCAGGACCTGGGTGCCGAGCCCGACGCCGAGCCCGATCAGGGGGTCGACCCAGGCGGCGCGCAGCCCGAAGTCCTTGACCACGCCGTTGCCCTTGAGCCGGGCCGCCAGCCAGGGCACGCCGCCGAGGCCCGCCCACAGGCCGAGCTGGGCGACCGCCAGCCAGCCGAGTGAGAGGTCGTCCGTGGTCTCGGCCGACTGGCCGCTCAGCGCCGCCACGATCACGATCGCGATGAGGCCGCCCAGCTGAGCCAGCAGCCAGCCCCCGGCCGCGTCCCCCAGACCCCACCGGACCGGTGCCCGCTCGGCGGGCGCGGTCAAGGTGTGGTCGGGCTCGGACACCGCACCAGGGTACGCGGCGGCAGGCTCCGACCACGCATGCCGGTCAGGACGCGAGCGCATCCCCGAAGGCGGCCGGATCCCGTCGGTCGACCAGGCGCCAGCCCTGGGGGACGGTCAGCGCGTCGGCGTGGGCCGCGCACAGGTCGTAGGACATCGGGTGGGGCTCGCCCGCCAGCGGGTCGAGCCAGCTGGCACGTGCCTCGTAGTCGTAGACGAACGTCGCCGTGGCGGGATGGCCGCACGCGGGGCGGGCGCAGGCACGGTTCATGGCGCCACAAGCTACCCAGTGCACGGGAGCCTACGCAGCGTGGAGTCGCCGGGTGAGGCAAGAAATCACTTGTGGCAGTTCCTGCGCCATCCGCCCGTATCCTGTACACCCATGAGCCAGCCACCGACCCCGCCTCCGCCGCCCCCCTCCCCGGGGCGGAACCAGCGCGGCTCGGGCGGCGGCGGCAACGGTGGCGGGCAGCAGATGCCTCGCTGGCTGATCTGGGTCCTGGCGGGGGCGCTCGTCGCCATCTTCCTGCTCCCGAGCCTGGTCACGCGGGACGACCGCACGAAGATCGCCTACTCCGACCTCCGCGCCAAGGTGGCCGAGGACGACGTCGACGAGATCACCTGGTCCAACGACGGCGGGTCGATCACCGGCAAGCTCGAGGACGGCACCGAGTTCACCTCCAACGGCCCCAACGAGCCGCCGGAGGAGGATCTCGCACTCTTCCGCGAGCACGACGTCAACGTCGAGTTCTCGAACCCCCAGCCGTCGATCTTCGACGCCCTGTTGCCGCTCCTGATCCCGATCGCCCTGTTCATCGGCATCTTCTGGCTGCTGCAGCGCCGGGCCCAGAGCCAGATGGGCGGCATCATGTCCATCGGCCGCAGCCGGGCCAAGACGTACTCGACCGAGCGGCCGGGCACGACGTTCGCCGACGTCGCGGGCTACGACGGCGTCAAGCAGGAGATCACCGAGGTCGTCGACTTCCTGAAGCACCCCGAGCGCTTCGCGGAGATCGGCGCCCGCATCCCCAAGGGCGTGCTGCTGGTCGGCCCGCCCGGCACCGGCAAGACGCTCATCGCCCGGGCGGTGGCCGGCGAGGCCGGCGTGCCGTTCCTGTCGGTCACCGGGTCCGATTTCATGGAGATGTTCGTCGGCGTCGGCGCGAGCCGGGTCCGCGACCTGTTCCAGAACGCCCGCAAGCTGGGCCGGGCGATCATCTTCGTCGACGAGATCGACTCGATCGGCCGCAAGCGGGGCGCCGGCCTCGGCGGCGGGCACGACGAGCGCGAGCAGACCCTCAACCAGATGCTGTCCGAGATGGACGGCTTCGAGGCCACCGAGGGCATCGTGATGATGGCCGCCACCAACCGGCCCGACATCCTCGACCCCGCCCTGCTCCGCCCGGGCCGCTTCGACCGCCAGGTGGTCGTGCCGCTGCCCGAGCTCGACGAGCGCCGGGCCATCCTCGAGGTGCACTGCAAGTCCAAGCGCCTGGCGTCCGACGTCGACCTCGACGTCGTGGCCCGGGGCACGCCCGGCATGAGCGGCGCCGACCTGGCCAACCTGGTCAACGAGGCTGCGCTGTTCGCGGTGCGGGCCGGTCACGACGAGATCCGCAACGCCGACTTCGAGCAGGCCCGCGACCGGGTGCTCATGGGCCAGCGCCGCGAGTCGATGGCGCTGTCCGAGCCCGAGAAGGAGGTCATCGCCTACCACGAGGCCGGCCACGCCGTGTGCGCCGCGGTGCTCCCGCAGGCCGACCCCGTGCACAAGGTGACGATCCTTCCGATCGGCATGGCGCTGGGCGTGACCCAGCAGCTGCCGGTCGACGAGCGCCACATCTACCGGCAGGACTACATCGAGGACAGCCTGGTCGTCCGCATGGGTGGCCGCTGCGCCGAGGAGCTGGTGTTCGGCGTCATCTCGACCGGCGCCAACAACGACCTGGTCGGCTCCACCGAGCTGGCCCGCAAGATGGTCAGCGAGTGGGGCATGTCGTCCCGGGTCGGCCCGATGGCCTGGGGGTCCAGCGGCCAGGTGTTCCTGGGCGAGGACCTGATCCACACCCGCGACTACTCCGACGAGACCGCCCGCGTCATCGACGAGGAGGTCCAGCGGATCCTGCGCGAGCAGGAGGACCGGTGCCGCGACACGCTGCGGGACCACCGCAACGGCCTCGACCTCGTGGCCCGGGCCCTGCTCGAGCACGAGACCATCGACGGCGCCGAAGTCACCCGGCTCATCGCGCTGGGTGACGGTGGGTCGGCGCCCGCCGGCAACGGCGAGACCTCCGAGCCCCGCGACGCCGAGACCAGGCGCCCCGGCATCACCATCGGCCCGGACGTCGGCCCCGATGCCCCGATGCCGCCGGTCCCCACGCCTCCCGCCCCGCCGACCTGACGTCGGCGCCGCCGTCAGGCGCCGTGGTCGCAGCCGCCCGCGGGCAGCGAGCCGGGCTCGCGGAGCTCGGCCACCGTCGCCCACAGGTCGGTGGCGGTGACCGGCCCGAGGAACGTGGCCCGGACCTCGCCGGCGGCGTCCGTGACCACCACCGCGGGGACCGCCGTGATGCGGTAGCGGTCGTGGAGGGCCTTGGTCGCCCCCGCCGCCAGCTGCTGGACGGCCACGGCGTCGCCCGCCAGGTGACGGGCCTTGTCCCACACGCCCGAGCAGGTCGAGCAGGTCTCCGACGTGAACACCGCCACCAGCCACGGCGCATCGGGGCGGTCGAAGTCGGCCCGGTCGAGCTGCTGGGGCATCACGTGGGACGTGTTGGTGGGCGCCGGGGGCTTCCGCCGCCGCTCGATGACGACGGCCGCGGCGACTGCCACGGCCACCAGCACGGCGACGAGCAGGAGGCGTTCCACGTCCCGATCGTCGCGCCCGGCGCCGCCGGGCTACAACGGTGCGGCGGCGTCGAGCAGCGGCAGGCCGGCGCCCTGGGCTTCGCGCAGGCCATCCGCTCGCTGCACGGTCCGCTCCGCCACCACCGGCGCGGAGGCCCGCACCACGACTCCGGCCGCGCCCGCCGCCATGCCGGCGTCGAACGGGACCGCCACCCGGCCGCCCGGCGGCGCCTGGGCCACGGTGGCGCCCGTCGAGCCGGCGGCGCCCGTCAGTGCCGCGACCTCGACCCGCACCGCCCGGTCGGGGTCGGGGTTGAACACCGAGAACGTGGTCGTGCCGTCGTCGCCGAGCGCCAGCGTCGGGAACGCCCACTGCTCGGCGCCGTAGGGCGACCCGGGTGACGCCGTGATCTCGCCGGGGACGGTCCCGGACCGCCGCCGGGGGCCGGTGTCGACCGTGACCCGCTCGGCCACCACGGCGACGCCGTTGGTCGAGCGTACGACGGTGGCGTGGGGCTGGCCGGCCACGACCCGCGGCTGGGCCCCGTAGTCGACCACCTCGTAACCCCCGGGGCCGACGGTCAGCCGGAACGGCGGGGGCAGCGGACCGGCGTCCTCGCCGCTGCCGGGCGTCGGGCGCAGCTCGACCGTCACCCGGGCCCGCTCGTCGCCCGGGTTGTAGACGACGATGCGCTCGGTGGCGGTCGGCTGCTCGGGCTCGCGCACCGCGGTCGTCGTGGTGGCGGGCGCCGTGGTCGTGGTCGTCGCGGCGGCGTTCTCGTTGCCGCCGCCGGCGGCCGGAACCTCCGGGCTGGGCGCGGACGCCACCCCGTCGGCGAACGCCCACCGTCCGGCCGCCCCCGGCGCCCCCAGCCCGAGGCTCAGCCCCTCGTAGCCGAGGCTGCCGTCGAGGCGCTCGACCCGCTCGGCCACCACCCGCCCGCTGCGGGCCCGGAACGTGGCGGCCACCTGCTCGCTGCGGGTCACGTCGTCGCCGACGTCGATGCCCACCACGCTGCGGGCGGGCACCGGGAAACCCTGGAGGCGAACCGGCTCGCGGGGCCCGTCCTCGGTCGTGAAAGTGGCGTCGACGGTGGCGGGGCTGGGGAACGGGTTGAACAGGACGACCAGCTCCCGGGCGTCGCGGGTCGTGCTCCCCCAGGCGAAGTGCCAGGCGGGCGCGGCGAAGCTGGCGCACGGCGCCACGTCCGCCCCGTGCGGCCCGCTGACCCGGTGCTCGACGGCCACCCCCGGGCCGTCCACCTCGACGACCGCGGCGGCCAGCGGTGCGGCCACGACGTCACCGAGGCGCACCTCGACCCGGCTGCGGGGGGCGATCGTGACCGGCCGGGTGGCGGCGTCGGGCAGCGGCGAGACCGGCGTCCCGGGCCGGCGCACGTCGCCGGGCACGACGTCCAGGGTGGCGGCCGCGGGCTCGTCCCCGGCGTTGGCCATGACCACGGTGTGGTCGGCCTCGCCGTCGGGGACGGCCGTCCCGGCGGCGCAGTACCACGTCGACGAGCCCCGCGACGCGGGCGCCACCGCCGGCATCAGGGCGGCCGCCGGGGTCGGCGGGGCTGCCGCGGTGTCGTCGTCCCCGTCGACGGCCACCGCCGCCGCCACGGCCAGGGCCACGACGCCGAGCGCCAGCGACCGGACCACCACGGTCCGCCGGTCCCGGGGCTCGGCCACCGGGCGTTGCCATCCGCCGCGGCGATGCGCGGCCCGGTGCGACCCGGCCTCGGCGGCGGGTCCCTCGCCGTTGGTGCCGCCGGGGCCGGCGGAGCCGGTCACACGCCGGCCCCCACCGACTCCCGGGCGGGCCGGGTGGCGGCGGTGCCGCCGGCGGGCGGCAGCTCGCCGAAGGCCGGCCGGCGGGGGCGGGCCGGCGGGGGCCCGACCGGGGCGAAGCGCAGGCGCACCGCGACCGCCGCCGCGGCCAGCCACAGCAGCACCTGGGCGGCGGCCAGCGGGCGGATGCCGGCGGCCGGCGGTGGGGCCACCTCGCCGGCCGCCGCCGGGTCGAATGCGGCGTTGCGGTACAGAACCAGGTCCGGGTCGGCCTGGACCCGCTCGAGGTCGAGCTGGGTGGCAAGGGCGCCGGTCAGGTCGGCGGAGGCGGGCGACGCGGGCGTGTCGTCCCCGGGGGCCAGCGTCGCCGGCACGGCCACGTAGGCCACGCCGAACGGCGCCAGGGCGTCGCCGAGCCGGGTCGTGCGGCCGCCGAGGGCGGCGTCGAGCGCCCGCCGCAGCCCGGTGGCCCGGTCGCCGCCGGCGGCAGGCCAGCGGTCGGGGACGGACGGGATCGACCCGATCGACGTGGCGTACGACAGGCCGTCGCCCAGGCTCCAGCCGGCGCCGCCCGGGAGCAGAGCGGGGTCGCCGGCCCACAGCACCCGGGACGAGTCGGCCCCGGTCTCGTCGTCCACGAACCGGAGCAGCGCGGCGTAGCTGGTCGTCGGCGTGCCCCACCAGCCGTCGACCGCGGCCCGGCCCAGCGAGGCGGTCGACGCCAGCAGCGCGAGGACGCCCAGCGCCACCACGATGCGGCGCAGGCCGAAGCGCCACGACCGCGCGCGGACGTCCGCCGCCGTCGCCGCCGCGCCGAGCGCGACCGCCAGGGCCAGCCCGGCGGCGGCCGGGGCCAGCAGGACGCCGGGGTCCGGCAGCGCCACGCCGAGGTGGCCCTGCTCCCCCGCCCACACGAGTGCACCGCACGCCAGCGCCAGCACCCAGGCCCGCAGCGCCCAGGCCAGCCGCCAGCGGCGCCCCACGAGCAGCGGCACGAGGGCCGCGCCCGCCAGCGCGAACGACGCCGGGCGCAGGGCGGCCTCGCCGGTGGCCAGCCCGGCCAGGTCCAGCGCCGACAGCCCCCGCGGCCCGCCCGCGGGGCCCAGCCACGCCTCGAACGCGGCCCCGGAGCCGAGCACGTCGAGCGTCGTCGGCAGCAGCAACAGCGCCGCCACCACCGCCCCGCCCACGGTGACGGCGGCCAGCGGCAGGACGCCCCGGACCTCGAGGCCCGCCAGCGTGCCGAGGATCAGCGCAGCCCCCATGACCAGCAGCAGCACCGGCGCCTGCGGCACCACCAGCCCGGCCAGCGCCGTCACCGCCCCGGTCGCCACGACGTGGTGGCCCCGGCGCCGCGGCGCGCCGTCACCGCGCGGGGGGCCGAACGGGGCCAGTCCGGACCCGACCGCCAGCCGGCGCAGCATCCACGGGGCGGCGGCGTAGGCGCCGAGCGCGGTCCACCGCCCGGCGGCCAGCGCGTCGTACGGCAGCGGGACCGCTGCGTAGGCCACGGCCGCCGCCACCTGCCCCCACCTCGAGTCGAGCCGGTCGGCCAGACGGTGGGCGCCGACCACGCCGAGCGGGATCAGCCCGACGGTCAGCAGGGTGCGGGCCAGCGCCAGGTGGCCGAGCAGCGCGCCGCCCAGCAGGCCGCTGACCCCGGCCAGGGACGGCGGCCAGGCCCCGCCCGCCGCGACGCCCGACGGCCGAACCCCCGCGGCCCATGACCCGAGGGCGTCCCCACCGATCGGGACCATCTCGCCGACGACCGGGACGTACCGCGTCAGCAGGTGGCGGCTCCCGAAGACCAGCACCCCGGCCACGATCGCCGCCACCGCCACGGTGGCCGGCGTCCACGCGCCCGGGTCCACGGCCATGTGGCCGCGCTCGGGCACGGCCACCACCCGGCGGCCGCCGCCCGGGCGGCGCCCGCCGGGCAGCAGGCTCAGGCCCTCGACGCGCAGCCGTTGCACCCGGGGCCCGACCAGTCCCCGCACCATGTACCGGCGAACCTCGTGGTCCCTCACCCGCCGGAACGACGCCACGGCTCGCCGGGCGTGCCACAGCGACCCGAGCCGGGCCAGGTTCCACGGCCAGGCGCCCAGCGCCGCCCGGGCCAGGCCCGCCCGGCCGATCACGAGCGCGCCGAACGCCTGCACCAGGCTCAGCCCCAGGGCCAGGGGCACGATCGTCGCCAGGGTCCCGGCCCTGTAGCTGGATAGCACGACCCGCAGCCGGTGGCGGGCGGCCAGCGCAGGCGCCGCGCCGGCCCGGGGCCGGGACGCGAAGGCCTCCTCGTGCCGGACCCGGGCGCCGGAGGTGACCAGCACCCGCCCGCCCGCCACCCGGATCCGCCAGCACAGGCTGAGGTCGTCGCCCAGGAAGTCGACGGCCTCGTCGAACCCACCGACCTCGGCGAACGCCGCGGCCCGGACCAGCGTGCAGGCACCGGGGACGGCGAACACGTCCCGCAGCCCGTCGTGCTGGCCCTGGTCCAGCTCACGGCGCTCGACGAACGGCAGGGCGACGCCGAGCTTGTCGACGGTGAGGCCGAACTGGAGCAGCCGGCGAGGGTCGTCCGCGGCCACGAGCTTGGGGCCGACGACATCGGCGTCCCATCGCTCCGCCGCCGCCAGCAGCGCCGTCACGGCCCCCGGGTCGGGGACCACGTCGTCGTGGCAGAACAGGTAGTAGTCGGCCCCCGACACCAGGTCGAGCACGGTGTTGGCCGCGGCGCCGAAGCCGACGTCGCCGATCCGCCGGACCCGGGCCCGAGGCAGTGCGGCGCGGATGCGCTCGGTGGGGTCCTCGGTCCCCGTGTCGACCACCAGCACCTCGAGGTTGGGGTGGTCCTGCGCGGCGAGGGCGGGCGCGAGCCGATCGAGCCGGTCCGGAGGCGCGTCGTGGGTGATGACCACGGCCACCACGGGGCGCGGCGAGGCAACGGGCTGCGCGTCCGGCTCCACGACGCCCGGAGGGTACCGGCGCGCCCAGCTCGGGACGCGGATCCCCCGGGGCGCAGCCGCTAGGGTCGACGACGTGGCCGGGATCTCCACCGAGGACATCAGCAGGCACGCCGAGAACGCCCTGTACACGGTGGTGGGCCTGGGCATCCTCGGGTTCCAGCACTTGGCCGTGCAGCGCCGCGAGCTGCAGCGCACGCTGGAGACCACGGCCCGGGCGGTGGCCGAGGCCGCCGAGCGCGCCCGCGCCCGCTGAGCGCCCCGCCCGTGACCCGGGTCGCCGTCGACCTCACGTCGCTGCTCGACCGCCTGACCGGCGTCGGCGTGTTCGTCCGCGAGCTGACGACCCGGCTTGCCGCCCGGGACGACCTGGCGCTCACCGGCTACGCCGTCACGTGGCGGGGCCGCCACCGGCTCGGCGAGGTCGCTCCCGCCGGCGTCGCCGTCGTCGACCGGCCCATGGCCGCCCGCCCGCTGCACGAGGCCTGGCGGCGGTTCGACCACCCCCGGATCGAGCGCTGGATCGGCCGCCACGACGTCGTGTGGGGCCCGAACTACGTCATCCCGCCGACCGCGGCCGGCGCGCTGGTCACCGTCCACGACCTGACGACCGTCCACTACCCCGAGCTGGCCGACGGCTTCACGCTCGCCTACCCCGACCTCGTCCGGCGGGCGGTGCGGCGGGGGGCGTGGGTCCACACGCCCTCGGAGTTCGTCCGGGGCGAGGTCGTCGAGCACTTCAGCGTCGACCCCGACCGGGTCGTGGCCGTGCCCCACGGCGTCCCGGCCGCGGCCGACGGCGGCGAGCCCGGCGCCGGTGCGGCCCTGGCCGGCGGGCCCCGCTACGTGCTGGCCGTCGGCACCGTCGAGCCCCGCAAGGACCTGCCGACCCTGGTGGCCGCGTTCGACGAGCTGGCGGCCGGCGACCCGGACCTCCGGCTGGTGATCGCCGGGGCCGACGGGTGGGGTGCCGAGGCCCTGAGCGCAGCGGTGGCGGCGGCCGGCCACCGCCACCGGGTCGTGCGGCTCGGCTGGGTCGACGACGCCGCCCGGGCCGCCCTCGTGCGGGACGCGACCGTCTTCGCCTACCCGTCGCTGTACGAGGGATTCGGCCTTCCGCCGGTCGAGGCCATGGCCGCTGGCATCCCGGTGGTGGCGACCCGGGCGGGATCGCTGCCCGAGGTGTGCGGCGACGGCGCCGACCTGGTTCCGCCGGGCGATGCCGCGGCGCTGGCCGCGGCCCTCGGGCGGGTTCTCGCCGACCCCGACCACGCCGCCGCCCTGGTGGCTCGGGGGCGGGCGGTGGCGGCGGGCTACGACTGGTCCGTGACCGCCGACCGGTTCGCCGCGCTGATCTCCTTGGTTGCGACATCCGTCACGTGACCGGGTTCACGAGTCCGGAGGCCCACCCCCTACGATGCGGCCCGTGAGATCTCTGGTCACCGGGGCGGGGGGCTTCGTGGGCGCGCACCTCGTGCGGCACCTCGTGGAGCAGGGTGACGAGCTCGTCGAGATGGAGCGCATGGTCGACGGGATCGACGTCGCCGACGCGGAGCCCGTGACCGAGGCGATCATGGCCGCCAAGCCGCAGGTCGTGTACCACCTCGCCGGGGCGTCCGACGTGGGCGGAAGCTGGTCGGCAGCCACCGAGACCTTCCTGGCCAACGCCCTCGGCACGCTCAACGTCCTCGAGGCCGCCCGGGCTGCGGGCGCCGACCGGGTCCTGGCCGTCACCAGCGCCGACGTCTACGGCCGCGTGTCCGAGGACGAGCTGCCGCTCACCGAGGACCAGCCGCTGCGGCCGGTGTCGCCCTACGCCGCCTCCAAGGTGGCGGCCGACGCGCTCGCCCAGCAGGCCTGGCTGGGGCACCGGCTGCCGGTCATCCGGGTCCGGGCCTTCAACCACCTCGGCCCCGGTCAGAGCGACCGCTTCGTGGCGCCGTCCCTGGCCGCCCGCATCGCGCGCAACGAGCGCGACGGCGGCGACGAGGTCCCCATCGGCAACCTCACGCCGCTGCGGGACGTGACCGACGTGCGCGACGTGGTCCGGGCGTACCGGCTGCTCATGGTCGACGGCGAGCCGGGCGCCGTCTACAACGTGTGCCGCGGCGTGGCCGTGTCGGTCCAGGAGATCGCCGAGGCGCTGCTGGCGATGGCCCGGCGGCCGATGCACCTGGTCAGCGATCCGGCGCTGCAGCGCCCGGTGGACATCCCGGTTCTCGTGGGTGACAACGGCGCCCTGCGGAGGGTGACCGGCTGGGAGCCGACGATCCCGCTCGACCAGACGCTGGCAGATGTCCTGGCAGACTGGCGGTCTCGGCTCGGCTGCTGACAACCTGGCGAACCGGCCTGGAGCAGCTTCGCGGCGGGCCCGTGGGAGGAGACAGCATCGTGACCAAGAGAGCGCTCGTGACCGGCATCACCGGGCAGGACGGCTCCCACCTGGCCGAGCTGCTGCTGGACAAGGGCTACGAGGTGCTCGGCATGGTCCGGCGCACCAGCACGGTGAACTGGGAGCGCATCGGCCATCTGCAGGACCGCATCACGTTCGTGCACGGCGACCTGCTCGACCAGGTCTCGATCCTGACCATCCTCCAGGAGTACCAGCCGGCCGAGGTCTACAACCTCGCCGCCCAGTCGTTCGTGCCCACGTCGTGGCAGCAGCCCGTGCTCACCGGCGAGTTCACCGCCATCGGCGTCACCCGGATGCTCGACGCCATCCGCATCACCAACCCGGAGATCCGCTTCTACCAGGCGTCCTCCAGCGAGATGTTCGGCAAGGTGGTCGAGACGCCCCAGCGGGAGTCCACGCCCTTCTACCCGCGGTCCCCGTACGGCGTGGCCAAGGTCTACGGCCACTGGATCACGGTGAACTACCGCGAGTCCTACGGCCTCCATGCCACCAGCGGCATCCTGTTCAATCACGAGGGCCCGCGGCGCGGCATCGAGTTCCTGCCCCGCAAGGTGTCCAACGCGGTGGCCAAGATCAAGCTGGGCCTGGCCGACGAGCTGCGGCTCGGCAACCTCGACGCCAAGCGCGACTGGGGCTACGCCGGCGACTACGTCGAGGCCATGTGGATGATGCTCCAGCAGGACGAGCCCGACGACTACGTCGTCGCCACCGGCGAGACCCACTCGGTGCGGGAGTTCTGCGAGCTCGCGTTCGACCGGGTCGGCCTCGACTGGGAGAAGTACGTCGTGATCGACGAGAGGTTCTTCCGGCCCGCCGAGGTCGACCTGCTGGTCGGCGACGCCGGCAAGGCCCGCGAGGTCCTCGGTTGGAAGCCCCAGACCACCTTCGACGGGCTGGTCAACCTCATGGTCGACGCGGACCTTGCCCTCCTCGAAGGGCGGCTCAAGGGCATCGCGTGACGGCGCGCGCGGACCCGCCAGCCGCTGGGCCTCTCGAATGACCGTCGTCGTGCTGGCAGGGGGGGTCGGCGCCGCCCGCCTGCTGGCGGGCATGGTGCGGGTCGTGCCGCCGGCCGAGATCACGGCGGTCGTGAACGTGGCCGACGACACCGTGCTGCACGGCTTGGCCGTCAGCCCCGACCTCGACACCGTCGTCTACACGGTGGCCGGCGCGATCGACCCCGTGCGGGGCTGGGGCCTGCGGGACGAGTCGTGGCAGGCGATGGCCACGCTCGGGCGCTACGGCGGCGCCACCTGGTTCAGCCTCGGCGACCGGGACCTCGGCACCCACCTCTACCGGACCGCCCGGCGGGCCGAGGGCGCCCGGCTGTCGGAGGTGACCGGCGAGATCGCCCGGGCCTGGGGGCTGGAGCTCGACGTCCGCCCGGTGAGCGACGACCCGGTGCGCACGGTGCTCACGCTGGCCGGGTCGGGCGAGGAGCTGGCGTTCCAGGACTACTTCGTGCGGCTCCGGCACGCGGTGGCGGTGTCGGCGGTGCGATTCGACGGCGCGGCGGCGGCCCGGCCGGCGCTCGGGGTCCTGGAGGCGATCGCGGCGGCCAACGCCCTCGTGGTGGCGCCGTCCAACCCGATCGTGTCGATCGGCCCGGTGATGGCCGTCCCCGGGGTGGCCGAGGCGGTCACCGCCCGGCGGGATGCCGTCGTGGCGGTGTCCCCGCTGGTGGGCGGCCGGGCCCTGAAGGGCCCCGCGGATCGCCTGATGCGCGAGCTCGGCCACGAGGACTCGGTCGTCGGCGTGGCGAAGCTGTACGCGCCGTTCGCCGGCACGCTGGTCATCGACGAGGTCGACGCCGAGCACGCGGAGGCCGTACGCGCGTTGGGCTTGCGCTGCGTCGTGACCGACACGATCATGCGAGACCCGGCTGCCGCGGCCGCCCTGTGCGAGGTCGCGCTCGGCCGTTAGCGGCATCGGTCACGCAGGGAAGGGGCGCAATGAGGGCGCTGGAGATACTGCCGGTGGAGGGCATCGGCGAAGTGCGGCCGGGCGACGACCTGGCCCGCCTGTTGGCGAAGGCCGCGCCCGACCTGGCCGACGGCGACGTGCTCGTCGTCACCCAGAAGGTCGTGTCGAAGGCCGAGGCCCAGCTCGTGCCGATCGACCCCAACGACCCGGAGAGCAAGGCCCGCATCGTGGCCGGCGAGTCGGTGCGGATCCTGCGCCAGCGGGGCGACCTCGTCATCGCGGAGACCCGCCACGGGTTCGTGTGCGCCAACGCCGGCGTCGACCTGTCCAACGTCGAGGACGGCTGGGCCGCTCTGCTGCCGGAGGACCCCGACCGGTCGGCCCGCCGGCTGCGGGACGGCCTGCGGGCCCTGATGGACGTCCATGTGGCGATCATCATCTCGGACACGTTCGGCCGGGTGTGGCGGCGGGGCCTGACCGACGTCGCCATCGGCTGCGCGGGCATCCGGGCGGTGGTCGACCTGCGCGGCACGGCGGACAGCTTCGGCCGCGAGCTGGCGGTCACCGAGGTCTGCGTGGTCGACGAGCTGGCCGGCGCGGCCGAACTGGTCATGGGCAAGGCGACCGGCGTGTGCGCGGCCGTCGTGCGGGGCGTCGACCCCTCGTGGCTGGGCCGCGGGGACGTGAGGACGGACGTCGTCCGCCCCGCCGCCGAGGACCTGTTCCGCTAGCCCGGCAGCCCGGCGAGGACCTTCCACACCCGGCCGGTGTCAGGTCGTGTGCTTGAGCCAGTCGAAGACCCGGCCCACGCCTTCCTCCAGCGTGGTCCACGGCCGCCAGCCCAGCTGGATCGCGGCCCGGGTGGGGTCGAGCGCCGACCGGGCGACCTCGCCCGGCGGGGCGGCCGCTCCTTCCGGCGGGCGGGACACGCCGGCCGTCACCGCCATCAGGTGGTACAGCTCGTTCACCGACGTCTGGACGCCGGTGCCCACGTTGACGACCAGGCCGTCGCCCCGCCCGGCCGCCCGCACCAGGGCGTCGACCGCGTCGTCGACGTAGAGGTAGTCCCGGGTCTGCTCGCCGTCCCCGTAGACCGTGCACGGCTCGCCCGTCAGCAGCCGGTGCGCGAACGTGGCCACGACCCCGCCCTCGGCGTGGGGCGACTGCCGCGGCCCGTACACGTTGGCCAGCGCCAGCGCGGTGAACTCCAGCCCGTGCAGCCGCCGGTACATGGCCAGGTAGTCGACCGCCACGCGGCTCGACACGCCGTAGGGCGACGTCGGGGCGAGAGCCTGGGACTCCTTGGCCGGCAGCTGGCGGGGCGGCACCTCGCCGTACATGGCCCCGCCCGACACCGCCGCCACCACCTTGCGGGCCCCGGCCACCCGGGCGGCCTCGACCACGTTCACCGTGCCGCCGATGTTGAGGGCGGCGTCGTGGGCCGGGCGGGCCACCGACGCCCGCACGTCCACCTGTCCGGCGAGGTGGTACACGACCTCGGGCGCCCGCCGGGCGATCAAGTCGACGATCTGATCCTCGCGCACGTCGATCTGCTGGAACCGCAGCCGGTGGGTCCGGTCGGCCCGGGCCTCGGCCAGGTTGCCGAGCGATCCGGTCGACAGGTCGTCCAGCACGTCGACCTCGTGGCCCTCCGCCTGCAACCGGTCGACCAGCGTCGACCCGATGAAGCCGGCTCCCCCCGTGACGAGCGTCTTCACCCGCAGGCCTCGGGGTGGCGCACGCCGTCCAGGCGCTCACCGGGCCCCACGACCTGCCCGTCGCCCACCACGCTGCACCCGACGACCCTGGCGCCCTCGCCGACCGTCGTCCCGGACCCGACCACCGAGCCGACCACCACGGCCCGGGGCTCGACCACGACCCGGTCGAGCAGCACGGCGTCCTCGACCCGGGCCCCGGGCCCGATGATCGAGCCCGGCCCGACCACCGAGCGGGTGACCCGGGCGTCGGGGGCCACCGCCGCGGTCCTATCCACCGCCTCCGCCGGATCCACCAGGCCCCGCAGCCCGTCGAGCAGGTCGAGCTGGGCCTGGATGTACTCCTGGGGCGAGCCGGTGTCGATCCAGTAGGCCTGATCGTCAACGGCGTAGAGGCTGCCGTCGGCCACCATGCCGGGGAACACCTCCCGCTCGACCGACGTCGGCCGGCCGGGGACGATGCGGTCGAGCACGTCCGGCTCCAGCGCGTAGGTGCCGGCGTTGATCATCGAGCTGGGCGCGGTCCCGGGCGGGGGCTTCTCCACGAACGTCAGCACCCGGCCGTCCGGGTCCGTGGGGACCACGCCGTAACGAGACGGGTCGTCGACCTTGTGGAGGGCGATCGTGCCCTCGGCTCCCGACCGCTCGTGGAAGGCCAGGAACGACGTGAGGTCGAGGTCGGTGAGGACGTCGCCGTTGACCACCACGAACCGCTCGTCGATGCCCGCGTCCCGGGCCGCGAAGCTGATGGCGCCGGCCGTGTCGAGCCGCTCGGGCTCGACCGCGTAGTGCAGCCGGGCTCCCGCGCAGGTGTCCGGGTAGGCGCGCCTGAAGCCGTCAGGCCGGTAGCCGAGCGACAGCACCACGTCGTCGATGCCGTGTCGGGTCAGGTGGCCGACGACGTGCTCGATCATCGGCCGGTTGACGATCGGGAGCATCTGCTTGGGGCGCGTCAGCGTCAGCGGCCGCAGCCGCGTCCCCAGCCCCCCGACCAGGACGACTGCCCGCACTCAGCCCCCGGGTGGCCCCGTCGTGGCGGTGGTGGCCGTGGGATCGGCCGGGGCGGTCGTGTCCGACGAGCCCGCGGCCGTGGTGTCGGTCGTCTCGGTCGAACCGCCGGGGATGCTGGTGGCGGAGGCGCCGCCGTCGGCCGCGCCCAGCTCGGCCAGGTTGCCGGCCGACTCGGGCTTCGGGACGTCGTCAGTCCCCTCGGGCAGGAAGGCGATCGTGTAGCCCTCGCCGTCCTCCCGGAAGCGGATGTCGTTGAAGTCACGCCGGATCAACGCGGGCTTGCCCTCGTTGCTCTGCACGTCCCTCCACTGGGCGACCACGATCTCGGCGGCCTCGCCGTCGCACTCGTCCTCGCCCTCGGTCCACGTCTCCCCGTTGATCGTGATCGAGTCGTCGGTGAGCTCGACGCCGGCGCCCTCCAAGAAGGCGCCCAGCGTGGCGTTCTCGCCCGCGCCGCCCGAGGAGAAGGGGTGGATGTGGATGACGCCGTCCGCGTGGGTGTGGATGCCGATCGGGCTCTCGAACTCGGGGAGCGCCGGCTGGAACTCACCGCAGATGTCGATGCCCATGGCGGCGTGCCAGTGGTCCTTGTTGACGATGGGGCGGATCTGGTCGTCGCCCTTGCGCTCGTTGGCCGCGAACGCGATCAGGCCCGCGCCCAGGAGCACGATGACGCCGATGACACCGGGGAACATCAGATTGCGCTGCCGGCCGCCCGCCGCCCGGCGACCGCCGGCGCGGGCCGCCCGCGCCACCTTCTTGGACGAGGACGCCTTACCCATAGGGATGCAACGCTATCTTGCGCGCCCCTGGATGACCGAACCGGCCCGTCACCGGCGCCGCCGCGCCGTGAGCTCGTCGAACAGTGCCTCGTAGCGCTCGGCGACCGCCGCCGGCGACGCCCAGCGCTCCACGAAGGCCCGCCCGGCGTCCCCCATGGCCCGGGCCCGGGACGGGTCGTCGAGCAGCGTGGCGACCGCCTGGGTGAAGGCGTCCGGGTCGTCAGGCGGCACGGCCACGCCCGCGCCGGCGTCCTCCACCACCCGGGCCACCTCGGTGCCCTCGTCGACGCTGGCCACCAGCGGCCGGCCGGCGGCCAGGATCGAGTACGTCTTGGACGGCACGCTGGAACGGGCCAGCCCCCGACGCAGCGGCACCACGTGCACGTCGCCCGCCGCCAGCACCTCGGGCAGCATCTCCTTGGGCTGGAAGTCGACGAAGCGCAGGTTGTCGAGCCCGGCCGCCTCCTCCTCGAGGACCGGGCGGGCCGAGCCCTGGCCGTTGATGACGAACACCACGTCGGTCCGGTCCACAAGCTTGCGGGCGGCGGCGAGCACCAGGTCGAGCGACTGGGAGAAGCCGACGTTGCCGGCGTACATCACCACCCGCCGCCCGACCAGGCCGTTGCGGCGCCGATAGGGGCTGTCGGCCGCGGCGGTGGGCCGGATCCGCTCGGTGTCCACGAAGTTGGGGATGACCCGGATGCGGTCGCGGGCGTCGGGCACCGTGCCGGCGATCTTGGCCACCAGGTTGTCCTGGAGGTCATCGGACAGGACGGTGACGGCGTCGGCGTGGCGGTAGGTCCAACGCTCCAGCCACGAGGCGGCCCGGATCACCTTGGGGTTGGAGATGGCACCCAGCTCGACGGCCACGTCCGGGAAAACGTCCTGGACGTTGAACACGAACGGCACACCCCAACGGCGGGCGGCCAGCCACCCGGCGGCGCCCAGCGTCAGCGGCGGCGACATCGACAGCACGGCGTCGGGTCGCGCCCCCGGCCGGCCCCGCAGCGCCATGGCGGTGGCGAGCACCGTGAAGCCGCCGAAGGCGGCGGCCCGGGCCGGGATGTTGCGCTTGTCGGTCGGGAACGGATGGACCCGGGTGATCCGCCCCCAGGCAGTGTCCTCCTGGCGCACAGGCCGCCCCGTCCAACCCGGCTCGATGCGGTGCGAGGCGTACCACGGCAGCGCCGTCACCACGTGGAGCTCGTGGCCCCGCGCGATCAGCCCGTCGGCGATGGCGGCCATCACCTCGCCGGTCGGCGCCGTGTCGGGCGTGTAGTGGGGGCAGAGAACCAGGATCCTCACGTGGCGACCTCGTCGTCGTCAGCGGTGGTGGCGTCGGCGGGAGGGCCGGCGGTGGTGGTGTCGGCGGGAGAGCCGGCCTCGACGGCCGCCTCCTCGGCCACATCACGGTAGGCCGCCAGCGTGGCCGCCATGGTGCGGGTCCACGTGTAGCTCGCGGACCGGGCCCGCCCGGCCTCGGCCATCCGCTCCCGCTCGGCGCCGTCGCCCAGCAGGTCGCACATGGCGTCGGCCCACCTGTCGATGTCGCCTGGCGGCAGCAGCCGGCCGGCGTCGCCCAGCACCTCCGGCAGGGAGGTGGCGTCGGCGGCCAGCACCGGCGCCCCGAGACTCATCGCCTCGATGACCGGGAGGCCGAAGCCCTCGTAGCGCGACGGGTAGATCATCGCCACCGAGCCCCGGACGATGGCAAGTACGTCCCGCCGTGGGATCAGCCCTGTGCGCCGGACCCGGTGGCGCAGGCCGAGGGCGTCGATCCGCTCGAGCACGGCGGCCTCCGCCGGCCCCTCGCCACCGGTGAGCACCAGCACGACGTCGTGCTCGCGGGCCGCCACCTGGGCGAACGCCTGCACCGCCAAGGCGTGGTCCTTGTGCCACCAGGTGAACGACGGGAACACGAACCACCGCCGGGGCAGCCCGTAGCGGGCCTGGACCTCGCCCAGGCTGACCTCGCTGGAAGGCGGCCCGACGCCCCACGGCGTGACAACGACGCGGTCGGGGTCGATGCCGAAGCGCTCGACCACCCCGTGGCGCACGAACTCGCTGGCCGTGATGATCCGGCGGGCCCGCCGAACCGTGCGGGGGATCGTGCGCTGCAGGTACGTGCGCTTGGAGGCGCTGAAGTTGTCGGGCATGTCGAAGGGTTGGAGGTCGTGCAGCGTCACGACGCTCGGTGCCCCCTGGGACAGCGGGAGCACGCCGCCCATGTGGTGCATGACGTCGACCCTGCCGCGGACCTGCCGGCGCAGCCAGGTGTTCTCGGCCGCCACCCGCAGCGGCTTGAGCCGGCCGGTGAGCGGCACCCCCTCCGTGGGGAACGCGCCCGCCAGCTCCGGGTAGGCGGCGGCGAAGGAGTCGAGCGCGTAGAGCGACAGCTCGATGTCGTCGGGCGGGTCGGCGGCGATCGTGCGCAGCAGGTGGACGGTGGCGGTCTCGCTGCCGCCCACCGACCCAGGGACCAGCCACAGCAGGTTGCATCCGACCCTCACCGGCCCGCCACCTCCTCGTAGGCAGCGATGGTCCGCTCGGCCGTTGTTGCCCAGGTCGTGGCAGCCGCCCGCTCACGCCCCGCCTTGCGCAGGCGCTCGGCCAGCTCGTCGTCGTCGAGGACCTCGGAGATCGCGCCCGCGATGGCGTCGACGTCGCGGGGGTCGACGGCGATGCCGGCGCCTCCCTCCACCAGCTCCTCGGTCGCCGTCCCCGCGGAGGTCACGACCGGCGCGCCCGCGCCCATGGCCTCGGCCACCGGCAGGCCGTAGCCCTCCCACAGGCTCGGATAGCAGACGACCGAGGCCCCGCGGTACAGCGGCGCGAGCAGCGAGCGGGGGACGAACCCGGTCAGCCGCAGCCGGTGGCGCACGGCCTCGACCTTGCCCGCCAGCACCTCGCCCCAGCCCTCCGGACCGACCACCACCAGCGTCACGTCGTCCTGCGCCAGCCGGGCGAAGGCCTCGAGCAGCCGGGGCAGGTTCTTGCGTGGCTCGAGTGTGCCGACCGACAGCACGTAGCGGCCGGTCAGGCCGAACCGGCGCCGGGCGTGGGCCACCGCCTCGTCGGTCACGTCGAGGAGCGTCATGCCCCAGGGGACGTGGCGGAGGCGGTCGCGGCCGATGCCGGCGGCCTCACAGTCCGCCATCGTGGCCAGGGACGGGCACAGGACGAGGTCGGCATCCTTCACCACGCAGCGCAGCGCGGCGTCGAAGAACAGGGCCCCGTTGCGGGTGAACATCTGCCTGTCCCGCCGCCACGCCAGGTCGTGGAGCGTCACCACCAGCGGGACCGTGCGGGGCGGGATGGCGTAGCCGGTGGCATGGATCACGTCGACGGGGCCGGTGGCACGCTCGACGGTGGGCCAGCGGGCCAGGTGCCACGACCAGTAGAGCGGGAGCCGGGGCAGCGGTAGGTGGTGGACGGGCAGGCCCGGCCGCCAGGCGTCGGGCGGGGGCCGGACGTGGCGCGCGGCGACGCCGACCTGCTCGATCCGTCCGGTCTCCGCCACCGCCGCCACCTGGTCGATCACGGCACTGGCGGTGCCGCCCGGCACGCGATGCCAGCACTGCTCGATCACGACCGCGGCGCGCATGGGCGGGCATCCTCGCACGCAGGGCCGGGCCGGGGAGACATCGCTACGATACGTCGTGGTGGGCGTCCGATCGGCGGTTGGTCGCGTCGGCCGAGGCCGCCGGGCCGGGTCGGGCGGCCGGTACCATACCGGGCCATGTCCGTGCAGTGGTCCGAGAGCACCGTCGTGGTCACCGGCGGCCGGGGGTTCCTCGGCCAGGCCGTGTGCGCCCGCCTGAGGCAGCGCGGGGTGGGGCGGCTGGTGACGCCGACCTCGGCCGAGTACGACCTGCGCCGGGTCGACGACGTCGCCCGGCTGCTGTCCGACGCCCACCCGGACATGGTCATCCACCTGGCCGCCCGCGTCGGCGGCATCGGCGCCAACCAGGCGGCGCCGGCCGACCTGTACCTCGACAACCTGCTCATGGGCACCTACGTGATCGAGCAGACCCGGCTGGCGGGTGTGCCCAAGACGGTGGTGACCGGCACGATCTGCTCGTACCCCAAGCACACCCCGGTCCCCTTCAGCGAGGGCGCGCTGTGGCAGGGCTACCCCGAGGAGACCAACGCCCCCTACGGCATCGCCAAGCTGGCCCAGCTGGTGCAGGCCCAGGCCAACCGGGCCCAGTACGGCCAGAACGTCATCTACCTGATGCCGACCAACCTCTACGGGCCGGGCGACAAGTTCCACCCCGCGGTCAGCCACGTGATCCCCGCCCTGATCAAGAAGTGCGTGGACGCCGTCGAGGCCGGGGACGACCACATCGAGGTGTGGGGCACGGGCGCCGCATCCCGGGAGTTCCTGTACGTCGACGACGCGGCCGAGGGTCTGGTGCTGGCGGCCGAGCGCTACGACGGCGGCGACCCGGTCAACCTCGGCACCGACGAGGAGCTGCCGATCCGCGACCTGGTGGGGCTCATCGCGGCCGCCACCGGGTTCGAGGGCGAGATCCGGTGGGACACGTCCAAGCCGGACGGCCAGCCCCGCCGCCGGGTCGACCCCAGCCGGGCAGCGGCCAGCTTCGGGTTCAAGGCCGAGGTGCCCTTCGCCGAGGGCCTGCGCCGCACGGTCGAGTGGTACCGGGCCAACCGGGCCGAGGCCGAGGCCCGCGACCACTGACGCCCGCCTCGCTCCCTGACCTCCCCGGGGTCGGGGACTGGCTCGACGAGCTCGCTGCGCTCGCGCCGCCGCCCGCGCCCCTGCCCCTGCCTGCGGGCGACGAGCTGGCGGCCCTGCTGGCCCGCCTCGGCGTGCCGGCAGCGGAGATCCCCGCCGCGGTCGCAGCACGGCCGTCGCCCGAGGTGGACTCCGACCGGTGGTGGGTGCTGGAGCGGTCGTACCACCGCCTGACCTCCGGGCTGGGCACCGACTCCCCGGCCGACGCCGGCCCTGCCGCCGACGGCCGGGGACCGTGGGGCTGGTGGCCACCGGCGCCCGCCGAGCTGGGGCCGGGGTGGGAGTGGTTCTTCCTGCACCTCTACGCGGCCGCCGCGCCGACGGTAGCCGACCTGCACCGGCGCTGGGGCCTCCCGGAGGACGTGACGTGGGCGACGCTCGGCAACGTCGGCCGCAACGTCGGCCTCCACCGGCGCATGCACGGCAGCCCCGGCGTGAACGCGCCCTGGTGGCTGGTGCTCCACTACCGGGGGATGCTGGTCCACCTGGGTCGGCTCCAGTACCTGCGGGCCCGCGCCCGGTGGTCGCCGGCCGGGGCATCGTTCGCGGCCGGCGATCCGGTGCTCGACCTGCACATCCCGCCCACCGGCCCGCTCGCCCCCGACGCGGTCGACGCGTCGTTGGCCGGGGCCCGGGTGACGTTCGGGCGGGTGTTCCCCGCCGACGACAGCCCGTGGGGCGTGTGCAGCTCGTGGCTGCTCGACCCGACGCTGGCCGAGGTCCTCCCCGAGGACAGCAACATCGTCCGGTTCCAGCGCCGCTTCCACCTCGACCCCGACTGGGCCCGGCCGGGCGACGACACGATCGTCGAGTTCGTGTTCCGCCGGGTCCGCAGCGCGGGCGGGGAGCTGCCCCCGGCCACCACCACGCTGGAGCGGGCCATCGTCGACCGCCTGGCGGCCGGCGGCCACTGGGAGACCCGGCGGGGGTGGTGCGAGGTGGCACCCCGCTAGCCCAGGGCCTGGCGGAACCAGGCCGCCGTGCGCTGCAGTCCTTCCCGCAGCCCGATGCGCGGCTCCCAGCCCAGCGCCTCGCGGGCCAGGGTGATGTCCGGCTGGCGCTGGGTCGGGTCGTCGACCGGCAGGGGCTCGTGGACGATCTCCGAGGACGAGCCGGTCACCGCCAGCACCATGTCGGCGAGCTCGCGGATCGTGTACTCGGCCGGGTTGCCGATGTTGACCGGACCGGTCACGTCCCCGTCCAGCAGGGCCAGGAAGCCGCGGACCTCGTCCTCGACATAGCAGAAGCTGCGGGTCTGGCGGCCGTCGCCGAAGATGGTTATCGGCGCGCCCAACAGCGCCTGATGCAGGAAGTTCGACACGGCACGGCCGTCGTCCACCCGCAGCCGGGGGCCGAACGTGTTGAAGATCCGCACGATGCGCACGTCCAGCTTGTGGGCCCGGTGGTACGCCATCGTCATGGCCTCGGCGAACCGCTTGGCCTCGTCGTAGACGCCCCGCGGCCCGATCGGGTTCACATGGCCCCAGTAGCTCTCGGGCTGCGGGTGGATCTGGGGGTCGCCGTAGACCTCGCTCGTGGAGGCCAGGAAGAACCGGGCCGACTTGGCCTTGGCCAGGCCCAGGCAGTTGTGGGTGCCGAGGCTGCCGACCTTCAGGATCTGGATGGGGATGCGCTCGAAGTCGGCAGGCGAGGCCGGCGACGCGAAGTGCATGACCACGTCGACCTCGCCGGGCACCCACACGTACTGGCTCACGTCGTGCTGCACGAACGTGAACCCCGGCTGGCCGAACAGGTGCTCGATGTTGTCCACCGACCCGGTCAGCAGGCTGTCCATGGCGACGACCTGGTCGCCGCGCGCCAGCAGCGCGTCGCACAGGTGCGAGCCGAGGAACCCGGCCCCGCCCGTCACCACGACACGGGCCATCAGCGCCTCCCCCGGGGGCGCGGCCGATCAGCGGCCGATGCCGACGTAGCGGAACCCCCGGCGCTCCAGCGCCGGCTTGTCGAGCAGGTTGCGGGCGTCGACCACCCGGGGCGACGCCATGAGGCCGGCCACCTTGTCGAAATCGAGCCAGCGGAACTCGTCCCACTCGGTGAGCAGGACGAGCACGTCGGCCCCGTCGCACACCGAGTACGGGTCGGTGGCCGGCACGATGCCGCCGAGCGGCCCCTTGACGGCTGGGTCGTAGGCCCGGACGTCGGCGCCCTGCTCGGCGAGCAGGCCGACGATCCGCAGCGCCGGCGAGTCGCGGGTGTCGTCGGTGCGGGCCTTGAACGTGAGGCCCCACACGCCGACCGTCACGCCCTCCAGCGAGCCGCCCACCAGCGAGCGGACCTTGGCCACCACCCGGTGGAACTGGTCCTCGTTGACGGTGATGACGCCGGCCAGCAGGTCGAAGCTGTAGCCGGCGTCCTCGGCGATGCGGACCAGCGCCCGGCTGTCCTTGGGGAAGCACGACCCGCCCCAGCCCGGGCCCGGCTTCAGGAACTCGTGGCCGATGCGCTTGTCGTAGCCCATGCCCAGCACGACGTCCTTGACGTCGGCGCCGACGGCCTCGCACACGGCGGCGATGGCGTTGACGAAGCTGATCTTGCTGGCCAGGAAGGCGTTGGACGCGTACTTGATGGTCTCGGCCGAGGCCGGGTCGGTGACGATGATCGGGGCCGTGACCCCGATGTAGAGCGCCGCCACCCGCACGGCCGCCGACTGGTCGTCGGATCCGATCACGATGCGGTCGGGGTTGAGGAAGTCGTGGACGGCCGAGCCCTCGCGGAGGAACTCGGGGTTCGACACCACCACCACGTCGTCGCGGCCGAGCACCCGCTCGACCACCCGGGTGGACCCGACCGGCACCGTGGACTTGTTGACCACCACCGCCTCGGCCGGGAGCACCGGGCCGATCTCGCGGGCGGCCGCCTCGATGTAGGACAGGTCGGCGGAGCCGTCGTCGCCCTGGGGCGTGGGCACGCACAGGTACGCGAACTCGGCATCGGCGGCGGCGTTCCCGGCCCCGACGACGAAGCGGAGCCGGCCCCCCTCGAGGCCCTCGCGGACCATGGCGTCGAGGCCGGCCTCGACGATCGGCACCTCGCCGCCGGACAGGCCGGCGACGCGGTCCTCGTCGATGTCCGCGCACACGACGTCGTGCCCGAGGTGCGAGAAGCAGGCGGCCGTGGTCAGCCCGACGTACCCCGCGCCGATGACGGCGATCTGCGCCATTGTGTGAGTCCTCCTGGGCGGCTGGCCGCGCTTCGTCGTCGCCCCATCCGGTCCGCCCCGTCGACCCGGTCGAGGCTAGTGGGCGCGCCTGGCGGCCGCGCTATCGCCGCCGACGGCCCGTGAGGCCCCGCCGGGGGCCGTGGGCTAGCCTCGTACTCCGTTGTATCGACGCCCGGCGGGCTTGGGGACCGCCCTGCCCGCCGAGTCCGCGTGGAGAGGTTCGCCCGTGCGCAACGCCCTCGGGGCAGTCCAATCGCTGCTGGTCCTCGGCGGCTCGTCCGACATCGGCGCCGCCATCGCCGAGCGCCTGGTGCCGGCCGGGTGCCGCACGGTCGTCCTGGCCGGGCGGCGGCCCGAGGCGATGGCGCCGGTCGCCGACCGCCTCCGCGGCCTCGGCGCCACGGTCGAGATCACCGCCTGGGACGCCACCGACATCGGCAGCCACGCGGACGCGGTCAAGGCCGCCTGGGAGGCCGCCGGCGACGACGTCGACTGCGTGGTGCTGGCGGCCGGCGTGCTCGGCGATCAGGACCGTCTGTCCGACGACCCTGCGGCCGCCGCGGACCTGGCCACGACCAACTACACCGGCCCCGTGTCCACGCTGCTGCACGTCGCCCGGCGCCTGCGGGAGCAGGGCCACGGGCGCATCGTCGTGCTCAGCTCGGTGGCCGGCGAGCGGGTCCGGAGGTCGAACTTCGTCTACGGCTCCTCCAAGGCCGGCCTCGACGGCTTCTGCCAGGGGCTGGGCGACGACCTGGCCGGCTCGGGTGTCGGCCTGATCATCGTCCGCCCCGGCTTCGTCCACTCGTCGATGACCGAAGGCATGGAGGCGCCGCCGCTGTCCACGACGCCCGCGGCGGTCGCCGAGGCGGTGGCCGGGGCCCTGGGCTCGGGCCGGGAGGTCGTGTGGGTGCCCTCGACGTTCCGCTACGTGATGGCCGGCTTCCGCCACCTGCCCCGCCCGGCGTGGCGCAAGCTGTCGGCGCGGATGTGAGGCAGCCCCGCCTATGAGCGCCGCGTCCGCGTCCAGCACCGGCACGGGGGTCCCCGCCGCGCCGGCAGCGGCCGGTGACGCGGTTGCGCCGGACGGCAACGGCGGCGCGGTCAAGCGGGATCCGCTGCCGGTCGGTCTGATCAGGCTGGCCCGGCCCAAGCAGTGGGCGAAGAACGTGCTCGTGTTCGCGGCGCCGGCCGCGGCCGGTGTCCTCGACAACCGTGAATGGGCGGTCGACGCCCTCGTCGCCTTCGTCGCCTTCTGCCTGGCCGCGTCGGGCACCTACTACATCAACGATGCCCGGGACGTTGCGGCCGACCGGCTGCACCCCCAGAAGCGCCGGCGGCCGGTGGCGTCCGGGTCGGTGCCCGTGCCCGTGGCCTACGTGGGCGGCGTGATCCTGCTGGCCGCGGCCCTGGCCGTCGCCCTCACGGTCAACGGCAACCTGGCCCTGGCAGTGGGGGGCTACATCGTGCTCACCACCGCCTACTCGTCGGTGCTCAAGCAGGTGGCGGTGGTCGACCTGGTCGCCGTGGCCGCCGGGTTCGTGCTGCGGGCCGTGGGCGGCGCGGCCGCCACCGAAGTCCCGATCTCCGACTGGTTCTTCATCGTGACCAGCTTCGGCGCACTGTTCATGATCTCGGGGAAGCGGGCGGCCGAGGCCAAGGAGATGGGCGAGGGCGCCACCGACTTCCGGGCCGTGCTGGCGACCTACTCCCCCACCTACACGGCCTACCTGCGGGCGGTGTCCTCGGGCGCGGTGCTGGTCGCGTACTGCCTGTGGGCGTTCGAGAAGGCGGAGGCGGCGGTGAGCTCGCCGACCATCCCCTGGTACCAGCTGTCCATCCTGCCCTTCGTGATGGCGGTCCTGCGCTACGCGCTGGTGCTCGACCAGGGGCGGGGCTCGGCGCCGGAGGAGATCGTGCTGGGAGACCGGCCGCTCCAGCTCATCGGCATCGCCTGGGTGGTGGTGTTCACGATCGGGGTCTACACGGCATGATGGACCCCACGGAGCCCTCCCACGAGCTCGTGTCGGGGTGGACCTGCAACCCGGTGACCGCCTCCCGGGTGGCACGCCCGTCCAACCCGGACGAGCTGGCCATGGCGGTGAAGGCCGCCGGCCGGCGGGGCGCCATCGCCCGGGGTCTGGGCCGGGCCTACGGCGACTCGGCCATGAACGCGGGCGGGCTGGTGGTCCAGTCGACCGGCGTGTCGGGCCTGCTCGAGCTCGACGGGGTCGCGGGCACCGCCCGGGTTCTGGCCGGCACCTCGATCGACGACCTGCTCCAGGTGATCGTGCCGCAGGGCTGGTTCGTGCCGGTCACGCCCGGCACCCGCAACGTGACCATCGGCGGCGCCATCGCCGCCGACGTCCACGGCAAGGACCACCACGCCACCGGCAGCTTCGGCGCCCACGTGCGGTCGATGGTCCTGGCGCTGCCGGACGGCACCCGCCGCACGCTGAGCCCCGAGACCCACCCCGACGAGTTCTGGGCCACCTGTGGCGGCATGGGCCTGACCGGTACCGTGATCGAGGCCACGATCGACCTCCACCCGATCGAGTCCAGCCTGCTGCGGGTCGACTCCGACCGCATCCCGGACCTCGACACGCTGCTGGCGCGGCTCCTCGAGGGCGGCCGCACCCATCGCTACTCGGTCGCGTGGGTCGACTTCCTGGCGAAGGGCCGGGCGCTGGGGCGGTCGGTGCTGACCCAGGGCGACTTCGCCGCCGCCGCGGACCTGCCCCGCCGCGGGCGCACGGCGCGGGAGCCGCTGGCCTACGGCCGGCCACACTCGATCGCGGCCCCGCCGTTCGTGCCCAACGGGGTCCTCAACCGGCTGAGCATCGCGGCGTTCAACGAGTTCTGGTTCCGCAAGGCGCCCCGCGAGCGCCGGGGGGAGCTCCAGTCGATCGGCAAGTTCTTCTACCCGCTGGACATGATCGAGGGCTGGAACCGCATCTACGGCCCGCGGGGCTTCCTCCAGTGGCAGTGCCTGGTGCCGTTCGGGGCCGAGGACGTGCTGCGGGAGATCGTCGAGGCGCTGTCGACCCATCGGGCGCCCAGCTTCCTGGCGGTGCTCAAGTACTTCGGCGACGCCGACCCGGGACCGCTCTCGTTCCCCGGCCCCGGCTGGACGCTGGCGCTCGACGTGCCGACCTCGGACCCCGGCCTGGCGCCGTTGCTCGACCGGCTCGACCAGCGCGTGGTCGACACCGGCGGTCGGCTCTACCTGGCCAAGGACAGCCGCATGCGGCCGGAGCTGCTGCGCGCCATGTACCCCCGGCTCGACGAGTGGCGGGCCGTGCGCGACCGCATGGACCCCGACCGCCGCCTGGCCAGCGACCTGGCCCGGCGCCTCGACCTCCCGGGTTGAGGTGATTTGGCGGCGTATGCGCCGAGATCTCGGCGCATACGCCGCCAAATCACGTGGTCAACGTCGCGACCAGCCGGTCGAGGCTCTCGCGGTAGTGCGGGAGCAGCGGCTCGCCGGCCAGCCGCAGCGCCGCGTTGTCCAGCACCGAGTTGGCCGGCCGGGGCGCCGGGCGGGGCGGGTCGAGCTCGTCGGTCTTGATCGGGCGGACCTTGGCCGGGTCGTGGCCGGCCGACTCGAGCACCGCCCGCACGAACTCGTACCAGCTCACCTCGCCCTGGTTGGTCATGTGGAACAGGCCCGGGATCCGGGCGGCCGCCAGCCGGCGGATCCCGACGGCCAGGTCGGCCGTGAAGCTGGGGTGGCCGCGCTGGTCGTCGACGAAGGCCAGCTCGGGCCGGCCCGCCAGCCGCAGGACAGTCTTGACCATGTTGTTGCCGTGCTCGCCGCACACCCACGACGTCCGCACCACCGACGCCCCCGGTGCGTGGGCCGCGACCTCGGCCTCGCCGCCCCACTTGGAGCGGCCGTAGACCGACTGCGGGTTGGGTCGGTCCCACTCGATGTAGGGCTCCTCCTTGGTGCCGTCGAACACGTAGTCCGTCGACACGAAGCAGAGGTAGGCGCCGGCACGGCGGCTGGCGTCGGCCACCCACCGAGTCCCGAGGGCGTTGACGCGGAAGGCGGTGTCGACCTCGGTCTCGCAGGCGTCGACCGCGGTATAGGCGCCCGTGTGGAGCACCGCGTCCGGCCGCACGGACGTGATCGCCTGGTAGACGGCGTCGCGGTCGCCGACATCGAGCGTGGCGTGGGTGCCGGCGACGACCTCGTCGCCCATCGCCTCGCAGTGCCGGTGGAGGTCGCGGCCCAACTGGCCGCCCGCCCCGGTGATCAGGACCCGCATCGTCAGGCCAGCCCCGCTCGCTCCTTGAGGGGGCGCCACCACCACTCGTTGGCCCGGTACCAGGCCACGGTCTCGTCCAGCGCCTCGTCGAGCGTGCGCTGCTTGCGCCAGCCGAGGGCGGTCACCTTGTCGATGTTCACCGAGTAGCGCCGGTCGTGGCCGAGGCGGTCGGTCACGTACGACACCATCTCCTCGCCGACCCCGAACGTGGCCAGCAGCTTGTCGACCAGCACCCGGTTCGGCGTCTCGTTGCCGGCGCCGATGTTGTACACCTCGCCCGGCGCGCCCCGGGCCAGCACGAGGCCGACACCGGCGCAGTGGTCGTCGACGTAGAGCCAGTCGCGCTCGTTGAGGCCGTCGCCGTACAGCGGGATCGGCTTGCCGTCGATCAGGTTGGTCGTGAACAGCGGCAGCGCCTTCTCCGGGAACTGGTAGGGCCCGAAGTTGTTGGTGCACCGGGTCACGGTCACCGGCAGCCCGTAGGTGGCGTGGTACGAGAGGGCGATCAGGTCGGAGCCCGCCTTGGACGCCGAGTAGGGCGACCGGGGCTCCAGCGGGTCGGTCTCCCGGGACGAACCCATCTCCACCGAGCCGTAGACCTCGTCGGTGCCGATGTGGATCACCCGGGGGGTCTCCAGCCGGCGGGCCGTGTCCATCACCACGTTGGTGCCGAAGCAGTTGGTGTTGACGAAGTCGTCGGGACCGGCGATCGACCGGTCGACGTGGCTCTCGGCCGCGAAGTGGACCACGGCGTCGTGACCGGCCATCGCGTCCTCGAGCGTGCCCGGGTCGCAGATGTTGCCCTTCACGAACGAGTACCGGGGATCGTCGTCCACGTCCTTGAGCGTGGACAGGTTCCCGGCGTAGGTGAGGGCGTCGTACACCGTCACCTCGTCGTCGGTGTTGGCCAGCACCCACCGCACGTAGTTGGAGCCGATGAACCCGGCACCACCGGTCACGAACTGCTTCATGCGCTGTTCTCCTTACCCTGTCCGCAGCGAGGCGTAGGGCCGGCGCCCGGCCGGGAGGTCGGCACGGCGGGGGTTGGCCTGGTCGCGGGCCGACAGCACGGGCGAGGACACGCCCCAGTCGGCGCCGACCTCGGGGTCGTCCCAGGCGACGCCCAGCTCGTCGGCCGGGTTGTAGTAGCCGTCGACCAGGTACGTGATGGTCATGTCGGTGAGCGCGGCGAAGCCGTGGGCGACGCCCGGCGGGATGTAGACGCCGCGGTGGTCGTGGTCGACGCCGGCGGTCCCTGGCGGGCTGCCGAGGTCGATCGTCAGGGTCTTGCCGTCGGTCGGGCCGCCTTCACGCAGATCGTGCAGCACCACCCGGCACTGCCCGAACGGCACGTACCAGAAGTCCGCCTGGTGCAGGTGGTAGTGCAGGCCCACCACGGCGCCGGCCTTGCGGTCGCCCCGGTTGCCCTGGATCATCTCCCGGCCCCCGGGGAACCACTGGCGCCGGTAGGTCTCGATGAAGATGCCCCGCTCGTCGCCGTGGATGTCCGGCTCGACGACGACGACGCCGTCGATGACGTCGGAGGGAACGATGGTGGCCACGGGTGCTCCTGGGCTCGTCAGGTTCGGGTCAGTGCAGCTCGACGACCGAGTGGTCGCCCAGCATGAGGCGCAGCGCACGGGGACGGCGGGGGGACCGGGTCACCTCGGTGTCCCGGCCGATGAGGCTGTCGGTCAGCCGGGGCACGTCGACGATGCGGCACCGGGGCAGGACGACCGAGTGCTCGAGCTCGGAATCGACGATGTGGCAGTCCTCGGCGACGGAGCTAAACGGTCCCACGTAGCTGTTCTCGATGCGGGTGCCGGCGCCGATGATGGCGGGGCCCAGCACCCGGCTGTTCACGATCGCGGCCCCGGCCTCGACCACGACCCGGCCCTCGATCGCGGACCCGGCGTCGACCGTGCCCTCGACCCGGGGCACCAGCGTCTCCAGGACGACACGGTTGCACTCGAGCAGCGGGTCCTTCTTGCCGGTGTCGATCCACCAGCCCTCGAGCACCTCGTGGGTGACCCGGTGGCCGTTGTCGATGAGCCACTGGATGGCGTCGGTGATCTCCAGCTCGCCCCGGCCGGACGGCTCGATCGACGCCACGGCCTCGTGGACCCGGTGGTCGAACAGGTAGACGCCGGCCAGCGCCAGGTTGGACGGTGGTTCCTCGGGCTTCTCGACCAGGCGGACGACCTCACCGTCGGGTCCGAGTGCCGCCACGCCGAACTGGGTGGGGTCGTCGACCTCGGCGAGCAGGATCTGGGCCGCGGGGGCGATCGTGCCCTCCTCGCCCAGCCGCGGGGTCGCGGCCAGGGCCCGGGTGGCCTCGAAGCCCTCGGTCAGCTCGACCAGGCCCTGCTGGAGCATGTTGTCGCCGAGGTACATGACGAAGTCCTCGTCGCCCAGGAAGTCGCGGGCGATGAGCACGCAGTGGGCGAGGCCGAGCGGGGCCTCCTGGGGGATGTACGTGACCTCGATGCCCCAGCGGGTGCCGTCGCCGACGGTGTCCATGATGTCGCCGGCGCCGGTGCCGCCGACGACGATGCCGATCTGCTTGATGCCGGCCTCGGCCATCGCCTCGATGCCGTAGAAGATGATCGGCTTGTTGGCGATGGGGACGAGCTGCTTGGCGCTCGTGTGGGTGATGGGACGGAGACGGCTGCCGGTGCCCCCGGCGAGGATGAGACCCTTCACGGGTCGTAGATTGTTGCAGTTCGGGGACGGTCGGGACACAACCCGGCGATCACCGGGCGATCACTCCACGGGCAGGCCCAGGTCCCGGGCGATGACCAGCCGCTGGATCTCGCTGGTGCCCTCGCCGATCTCCAGGATCTTGGCGTCCCGGTACTGCCGGGACACCAGGGTCTCGTCCATGAACCCGTAGCCCCCGAACACCTGGGTGGCCATGCGGGTGGCGGTCACCGCGGCCTCGGTCGCGTACAGCTTGGCCATCGCCGCCTGGCGCTTGTGGGGCCGGCCGGCGTCCCGCAGCCAGGCGGCCTGGTAGGTGAGCAGGGCGGCGTTCTCGGCCATGACCGCCAGGTCCGAGCAGGCGAAGGCCACGGCCTGGTTGGCGCCGATCGGGCGGCCGAAGGCCTGCCGCTCGCCGGCGTAGGCCACCGACTGCTCCAGGCAGCAGCGCACGACCCCCACTGCCAGGGCGGCGATGGCGATGCGACCCTCGTCCAGGATCTCCAGGAACTGTGCGAAGCCCCGGCCCCGGCCGCCCAGCAGGTTGGCCTCCGGGACCCGGCAGCCCGCGAACGTCAGCCCGTGGGTGTCGGAGGCGTGCCAGCCCATCTTCCGGTATGGCGGCTGGACCGTGAACCCGGGAGTGCCGGCGGGCACGACGATCGTTGAGATCTCGCCGGGACCGGTCCGGGCGGTCACCGTGACCAGCGAGGTCATGTCGGTCCCCGAGTTGGTGATGAACGCCTTCTCGCCGTCGATCACCCACTCGCCGCCGTCCAGGCGGGCCGTCGTGCGGGTTCCGCCGGCGTCGCTGCCCGCGTCCGGCTCGGTCAGCCCGAACCCGCCGAGGGCCCGGCCGGCGCACAGGTCCGGAAGCCACTCCTGGCGCTGGGCCTCGGTCCCGAATCGGAAGATGGGGTTGGCCCCCAGGCCGACGCCGGCCTCCAGCGTGATGGCCAGCGACTGGTCGACCCGGCCCAGCTCCTCGATGGCGATGCACAGGGTGGTGAGGTCGGCGCCGCCACCGCCGTACTCCTCCGGGAACGGGATGCCGAACAGCCCGAGGTCGCCCATCTGGCGGACCACGTCGGTCGGGAACGTGTGCTCGGCGTCCCAGCGCTCGGCGTGCGGCGCGATCTCGCCCTCGGCGAAGTCCCGCACCAACTTGCGCAGGGCGTCCTGCTCCTCCGTGAACTCGACATGCATTACGGGCGATGGTACGGCGGGCGGCCAGGCCTATCCTCCCGGCGGTGCATGCCCTGGCCGTGGTCGGTGGCCGGTTGCTGACCGGCCTGGTGGACGTGACGTCCGACCTGGCCGCCCTGGAGTCCTCGGGGACCTGGGCCGTGGTGCTGCCGTTCGACGGCGAGCCGGTACTGGCCCGGTTCGCCGAGTCCCGGCCCGCCCGACCCTGGCCGGGCCCGCCGTGGCACGGCCCGCCGCTCGACGCATGGTCCACCTCCCTCGACCGCGACGGGTTCTGCGCGGGGGTGCGAGCGATCCGGGCGGCCATCGCGGCGGGCGACGTCTACCAGGTCAACCTCACCCGGCGGCTGTCTGCGCCGCTGCCGGCCGGCGCCGACGTCGCCGCGCTCGGCGCGGCCCTGGGCCGGGGCAACCCGGCGCCGTACGCGGCTGTGGTCCGGCTGCCGTCGGTCGGGTGCCAGGTGGCGTCGGCGTCGCCCGAGCGCTTCCTGCGCCGGGACGGCGACCTGGTGGCGTCGTCGCCCATCAAGGGGACCGCGCCCGACGCCGCGTCGTTCCTGCCCAAGGACCGGGCCGAGAACGTGATGATCGTCGACCTGGTGCGCAACGACCTGGGCCGGGTGTGCGAGTGGGGCTCGGTCCGCGTGCCGGCCCTGTGCGCGGTCGAGCACCACCCGGGGCTGGTCCACCTGGTGTCCACGGTGACCGGACGGCTGCGGCCGGACGTCACGTGGGGCGACGTGGTGGCCGCCACGTTCCCGCCCGGGTCGGTGACCGGCGCGCCCAAGCTGGCCGCGCTCGACCACATCGCCCGGCTGGAGCCGGTCCCCCGCGGCGTCTACTGCGGCGCCGTGGGCTGGGTCGACGCCGACGCCCGCCGGGGCGAGCTGAACGTGGCCATCCGCACGTTCTGGGTCGAGGGCGGCCGGCTGCACCTCGGCACCGGCGGCGGCATCACGTGGGACTCGACGCCCGGCGGCGAGTGGGCCGAGACCGAGCTCAAGGCCCACCGGTTGCTCGCTGTGGCCGCCGGCCAGCTCACGGGGGTCGGCCGGTGACCGCCGGGCGCGGCGCGGTGTGGCTGAACGGCCGCCTGGTGGCCCCGGACGAGGCGGTCGTGTCGGTGTTCGATCACGGCTTCACGGTGGGCGACGGGGTGTTCGAGACGCTGAAGGTCATCGGCGGCAAGCCGTTCGCCGTGCGCCGCCACCTGGCGCGGCTTGCCCGCTCGGCGTCCGGGCTGGGTGTCCCGGTCCCGCTGACCGACACCCGGCTGCGGGACGTGATCGACGACGTGGTGGCGGCCGCCGGGCTGGACTCGGCCCGGTTGCGGATCACCCTCACGGCCGGGGTCACGCCGCTCGGCTCCCGCCGGTCGTCCGGTGAGCCCACGCTGGTGGTGGCGGCCCGGCCGCTGGCGCCCTGGCCGGCCGAGACCGCGGCGGTCACGGTCCCGTGGCCCCGCAACGAGCGCTCGGCGCTCACGGGGGTCAAGGCCACGTCCTACGCCGAGAACGTGATCGCCCTGGCCGAGGCCCACAAGGTCGGGGCCAGCGAGGCGATCATGCCCAACACGCGGGGCCGGCTGTGCGAGGGCACCGGCACCAACGTGTTCGCGGTGGTGGGCGGCGAGCTCGTCACGCCCCCGCTGCTGGCGGGCTGCCTGGCCGGGGTGACCCGGGCGCTGGTGCTGGAGTTGCTGCCCGAGGCCGACGAGGCCGACGTCCCGCTGGAGGCGCTGGCCGAGGCCAGCGAGGTCCTGCTCACCTCCACCACCCGCGACGTCCAGCCCCTCAACCAGCTCGACGGCCGCCCGCTGCCCGGCGTCGCCGGTCCTTGGGCGCGGCGAGCGATGGCCGCCATCGCCGACCTCCAGGCCCGCGACCTGGACCCCTGACTCTGGCGTTCGTTCGTGTCGGAATGCGCCACGAACGAACGCCAGGGTGGGTCACACCCGCCGAAGGTGGACGACGTCGCCGACCGTGACCGTGCGCCGGCCGCCCTCGACCGTGTCGATCACCAGGTGGCCCTCTTCGGTGACGTCGACCGCGGTCCCCGCGACGTCGTCCCGGCCGACGTCGACCCGGACCCGCCGGCCCAGCGTCGCCGACCGCCGCCGCCAGGCGGCCAGCACGTCCGCCGGCCCGTCCGCCACCAGCGAGGCGTAGCGGTCGCCGAAGGCGCGCAGGAACGCCACGAGCAGCTCCGCCCGGTCGACCTCCGGGCCCACCCAGTTGAGGGCGGCGGCGATGCCCGCCACCTCGGCCCCGTCCTCGCCCAGCTCGGCCGGGTCGGTGGGCCACACCACGTTGACCCCGACCCCCACGACGACCACCACCCGCTCGTCGGGCCGCGGCGGACGGTAGCCGTCCGAGATCGCCGAGCCCGCCGGCCAGTCGGCCTCGGCCAGGATCCCGGCCAGCTTGCGCTCGCCGCCGTCGCCCGGCAGCACCACCACCAGGTCGTTCGGCCACTTGAGCCGGGCCTCGACCCCGGCAACCTCCGCCACGGCCTCGGCCAGTGCCACCCCGGCGGCCAGCGTCACGGTCCCGGCCGCCCTGGCCGGCGGGCGCAGCAGTGCCGACACCAGCAGCGAGCCCCCCGGCGGGGCCACCCAGCGGCGGTCCCGGCGCCCCCGGCCGGCGGTCTGGTGGTCCGCGACGACCACGACGCCCTCGGGCGCCCCGTCGCGGGCGAGGGCGAGCGCGTCGGCGTTCGTCGACCCGGTCTCGGTCACCCAGCGGACGTCGGCGAAGCGGGTGCCCGCCAGCGACCGCCGCGCCCGGTCCCCCGACGATGTGGCACCACCCTCCGGCATGCCCGTAAACATAAGGGGTGCTCCAGAAGATCCTGATCGCCAACCGGGGCGAGATCGCGGTGCGGGTCATACGAGCCTGCCGCGAGCTCGGCATCACGTCGGTCGCCGTCTACTCGGACCTCGACCGCGACAGCCTGCACGTCCGGTTGGCAGACGAGGCCTACGCGCTCGGGGGCCAGACGGCCGCCGAGAGCTACCTGGACACCGACAAGATCCTCGACGTCATCGAGCGCTCCCAGGCCGACGGCGTCCACCCCGGCTACGGGTTCTTCAGCGAGAACACCGACTTCGCCCGGGCCATCACCGCCCGGGGCGTCACGTTCATCGGTCCGCCGCCCGAGGCCATCGAGGTCATGGGCGACAAGGTGTCGTCCCGCATCGCCGCCCAGCAGGCGGGCGTGGCCGGCGTCCCCGGCACGACCGAGTTCCTGACCTCGGCCGACGAGGTCGTCGCCTTCGGCGAGGAGCACGGCTGGCCGGTGGCGATCAAGGCCGCGTTCGGCGGTGGCGGCCGGGGCATGCGGGTCGTGGCCTCGGCGGCCGAGGCGCCCGCGGCGTTGGACTCGGCCCAGTCGGAGGCGCTCACGGGCTTCGGTCGGTCCGAGTGCTACGTCGAGCGCTACCTGACCTGGCCCCGCCACGTGGAGATGCAGGTGTTCGCCGACACCCACGGCAACGCGGTGTGGGTCGGCGAGCGGGACTGCTCGGCCCAGCGCCGCCACCAGAAGCTGATCGAGGAGAGCCCGGCTCCCGCGTTCCCCGACGAGATCCGCCAGGCCATGGGCGAGGCGGCCGTGCGGGTCACCAAGGCCTGCGGGTACGTCAACGCCGGCACGGTCGAGTTCCTCTACCAGGACGGCGACTTCTACTTCCTGGAGATGAACACCCGCCTCCAGGTCGAGCATCCCGTCACCGAGCTGGTCACCGGCCTCGACCTCGTCGCCGAGCAGATCCGGGTGGCGTCGGGCGAGCCGCTGTCGTTCGGCCAGGACGACATCGAGCGGAGGGGCCACGCCGTCGAGGTCCGCATCAACGCAGAGGACCCGGCCGGCGGGCGGTTCCTGCCCTCGCCGGGGACGATCACCCGGCTGCGCGTGCCACAGGGCTTCGGCGTCCGCTGGGACGGCGGCTACGAGGCCGGCGACGAGGTGTCACAGTTCTACGACAACCTGGTCGGCAAGCTGATCTGCTGGGGTGCCGACCGGGACACCGCCATCGCCCGGACGCTGCGGGCCCTGGCCGAGTTCGAGATCGGCGGCGTCGCCACCACCATCCCGGCCGACGAGGCCATCCTCCGCCATCCCGACTTCGTCGCGGCCGAGCACTCGACCAAGTGGGTGGAGGAACGCCTCGACCTGTCGGCCACGGTCGCCGCGGCGCCCGCGGTCACCGAGGACGACGAGGCCTCCGAACCGAAGGTCCGCCGGGACCTCGACATCGAGGTCAACGGCCGCCGGTTCGGGGTCACGGTCTGGGTGCCCGAGTCGCAGGCGGCCGCCGCGGCCGCCCCCGCCGGCGGCGCCAAGGTCGCCGCCCGCCCCCGCCGCTCGGCCGGCGCCTCCGCCGCCGCGGCCGGCAGCGGCAGCGTCACCGTGCCCATGCAGGGCACGATCGTGAAGGTGCTGGTCAGCGTCGGCGACACCGTCGACGAGGGTCAGACCGTGTGCGTGCTCGAGGCCATGAAGATGGAGAACAACATCGCGGCCGACAAGGCGGGCACGGTCACCGAAGTCAAGGTCGAGGCCGGCCAGTCGGTCGGCTCCGGCGACGTCGTCGTCGTCATCGAGTGACCACGACGCCAGATCGGGTGAGGACCCGGTAGGCGACCGCCGCGACCACCACCGCGGCCACCATCGCGGCCACGGACGTCTCGACGAGCGCCCCCACCCCGGCCAGCGCCCCCACGCCGGCGGCGACGGCAAAGCCGGCGTCGACCACCAGCTGCGCCGGGTGCGCGGCCCGGCCCGGCTCGCCGAAGCAGCCGCAGGGCGTCCCCGCCCGCAGGGCTGCCGCCACCCACACGGCGTAGGCCGCGTACGCAAGCGCCACGACCGCCGCCAGCGCCCGGCCGCCGAACGCCAGCGTCGCCGCGCCCAGCGCCGCCTCCGCCGCCCCGCCTACCCGCACGCCCACGGGCGGCACCCGCCACCCCCGGGCCGACAGTGCGGTGGCCGCGGCCGTGGGGTCGGCGACCTTCAGCGCGCCCGCGGCCAGGAGCAGCAGCGCGGCCGCGCCGACCAGCGCGGTCACTCGGCCGCGTCGGCCAGCGCTTCGGCCAGCGACGGGTGGACCAGCAGGCTCTCGACGATGTCGGTCACCCGGAGCCCGTTGGTCACCGCCACCGCCAGCACCGAGATCAGCTCGGCCGCCTGGCGGCCCACGATCGACCCGCCCAGCACCACCCCGGTGGCGGGGTCGGACAGGATCTTCACGAAGCCCTTGGTCTCGTTGTTGATCAGCGCCTTGGCCGACGCCGAGAACGGCACCTTGGTGACCCGGATCTTGCGGCCCTCGGCGAAGGCGTCGGCCTCGGCCAGGCCCACGTCGGCGATCTCGGGCTCGGTGAAGATGGCCGACGCCGCCTTCTCGTAGTCGAGGTGGCGGTGGACCCGGGTGTGCAGGCCCATCACGTGCTCGGCGATCTTGCGGCCCTGCATCGCCGCCACGGAGGACAGCGGCAGCTTCCCCGACAGGTCGCCGGCCGCGTAGATGTGCCCGACGTTGGTCACGCAGTGGTGGTTGACCGGGACGTAGCCCGACTCGTCGACGTCGACGCCGGCGGCGTCGAGGCCGAGCCCGTCGCTGTTGGGGATCGACCCGATCGCCAGCAGGGCGTGCGAGCCCGCGGCGACCCGGCCGTCGGAGCAGCGCACCGCCACCCCGCCGTCGTCGGTGCGGTCGATGCCCTCGGCCCGGGCGCCCTTGAGCAGGTGGACGCCCGCCGCCAGCAGCTCGGACTCCAGCGCGGCCGCCACCTCGGGGTCCTTCTGGGGCAAAACCTGCTGGCGGCTGACGATCAGCGTGACCTCGCTGCCGAGCGACGAGAACATGTGGACGAACTCGACGCCGGTCACGCCCGAGCCGATGACCACGAGGTGCACGGGCAGCTCGGTGGGCGGGTAGGCGTCGCGGGTCGTGAGCACGCGGGCGCCGTCGGGGACGGCCCAGTCCGGGATGCGGGGGCGGCTGCCCGTGGACAGCAGGATGGCGTCGGCCTCGAGCTCGCGCACGCCCTCGGGCGTGTCCACCACGACCTCGTTGGGGCCCTCGAGCCGGGCCGTGCCCTGGATCATGCGCACGTTCTGGCTCGTGAGGAGGTCGACGATGTTGTGCTCGAGCCGCGCCTCGATGGCCTTGATCCGCTGGCGCAGGCCCTCCAGGTCGAGGCGGGCGTCGGAGACCGACAGGCCCATGCCCGCGCTGGCGTCCACGTCACCCATGGCGCCGGCCGTGGCGATCATCGCCTTGGACGGAATGCAGTCGAGCAGGTGGGCGGCGCCGCCGACGATGTCGCGCTCGATCATCGTCACCTCGGCGCCGAGGCGCGCCGCGGTGGTGGCCGCGGTGTTGCCAGCCGGGCCGCCGCCGATGATCACGAAGCGCAGAGGCATGGCCCCAGGTTACGAGGTAGTCCCTCTAGCCTCACCCCCCGATGGCCACCTTCGGTCCCTCCCCGCGGGAGAACCCGCTGACCTATCCGGGCCCCGCGCCCCGGACCTCGGGCCTCATGACGGGCGGCCCCTTCCTCCCCTTCGAGCGGCTGCGGGCCCGCCGGCTGTCGCAGGCCCGCGTGGTGCTGGGCGACGACAGGCCCGCCGCGCTGGGCGGCGGCATGTCCCGGGTCACGCTCGGCTACGCGCTGCTGGTCCTCAACGCCGTCCCGATGGAGGCCCGCGTCCCCGTGCTGGCCGTGGGGTCCAACGCGTCGATCGCCCAGATGGAGCACAAGTTCAGCTCGGCCGGCATCTCGTGCGTGATGCCGCTCACCTGGGCCAACGTCACCGGGGTCCGGGTCGGCGTGGCCGCCATGATCAGCAGGTGGGGCTACATCCCCGCCGCGCCCGTGTTCGAGCCGGACGTCACCACCCGCCTGGCCATCAACTGGCTCGACCCCGAGCAGCTCGAGGCCCTCGACGAGACCGAGATCGGCTACGACCGCCGGCTCGTGGTCGACGACGGCCATGCCCACGTCGAGCTGGAGTCGGGCGAGCACCTGGGCTCGTGCGGCATCTACGTCCCTCGCGGGGGCGTCCTGGCCGAGCCCGCCACCGGCTCGCCCCTCGACATGCCCCGCAGCCAGGTCGAGCTGATCGAGCTGCTGATCGGCCGGGGCGGGCGCCCCGTGCGACGCCTGGCCGGCGACCCCGAGGCGTTCGTGGCGGTCGCCACGGACAAGGAGCGGCGGAGGGCGCTCGCCCAAGCGCTCCTGACGTCGCCGGCCCTGGACAGCGTCATCTCCACCGGGCCGACCCGCCCGGGCGATCCGCTCACCTACGGCCGCTCCCGGGCCGGCCTGCCGCCCCCGGCCGACGCCCCCGCGGCGGTCCGCGTGGCCCCGTCCCCCGATGACATCGACCGCGAGGGGGAGCCGACCATCGTCATGGCGGAGGCGCGGTGGGAGCAGCTCGGCCGGCCCAGCCACGTGGTTATCCGCTCATGCATGGACGCGTCCGCGCCCGAGGCGATCGGCCGGGTCATCGCCACCGGCGACGACGCCGAGGTCCTCATCGACCA
>Ga0209382_10000898_pt1 | contig 48025 bp, 30 predicted proteins | sample SoiMetdeltSBSDD5_FD_187599 | JGI IMG/M metagenome (GOLD analysis project Ga0209382, IMG submission 187599) | Bulk soil microbial communities from a Populus tree surrounding site in Tennessee, USA - Soil MetaG P. deltoides SBSDD5 (SPAdes) (version 2) | ecosystem: Environmental > Terrestrial >...
GCACCTATTCCTACGCTTCCTACGCTCTCCCGGTCGGAGAATTCCGGCACCCCATTCATACGGTCGTCGTGTAACTGGAGCCCCTCGCGCGTACCCGCTCTCATCGGCGTCGTCACATTCCCGGTCTTCCCTGGAAACCCTACGGAGGAGAACACGATGTGTATTTTCGCGAGGCGATCGGTGGCGGTCCTCTTGTTGGTCTTGCTCCTTCCAGCGGTTGCATTTGCGCAAGCCGCTATCACGGGTGTTGTCCGAGACACGTCCGGAGCAGTTCTGCCGGGTGTCACGGTTGAAGCTGCAAGTCCCGTCCTGATCGAGCGCACGCGTTCGGTTGTCACTGACGATACTGGTCAATATCGCATCGTCGATCTTCGTCCCGGCTCCTACGCACTTACATTCACGCTGCCCGGTTTCAACACAGTCAAACGTGAAGGCATCGAGTTGAGCGGCGATTTCGTCGCAACCGTCAGCGCCGAGTTACGTGTCGGCGCGCTCGAGGAAACTGTCACGGTCACCGGCGAATCGCCGACGGTCGATGTCCAGAGCACACGCGTGCAGAACATCATCGACAAGGAAGTGCTCGCGGCGATCCCAACGTCGCGCGGCGCGACGGGGATCCAGTCCCTCGTACCGGGCATGAGCAGCAACGGTGACGCCGGCGGCATCACCGGCGGGAGCGGCGGCATGGCCGGCTTCATCCATGGCGCCCGTGCCTCTGACTCGCGGACGCTCCACGACGGCATCAACACCGGATGGGCCGGCGCCAACTCGAATGCCGCTGTCTCGAACGTGGCGGGCTCGCAGGAAACAGTGCTGACCGTATCAGGAGGACTGGGCGAAGCCGAAACCGCGGGCGCCGTCCTGAATATCATCCCGCGAGACGGCGGTAACCAGTTCAGCGGTACCATGTTCGTCTCCGGCGCCGGCGGCGGCATGCAGGGCAGCAATTACACCGACGACCTCAAAGCAGCCGGACTGCGCTCGCCAGCGGAGCTCAAGAAAGTCTACGAATTCAACCCGATGGGCGGCGGTCGCATCATCCGTGACAAATTGTGGTTCTACGGGACGTACCGCGAGGTTGTCGCCGAGAACACGATTCCTGGCATCTTCTTCAACAAGAACGCCGGCGATCCGACCAAATGGCTCGTCGACTTTGACACCAGCCGTCCCTCTTACGGGGACAGCCTGACCCGAAATGCGATCGGGCGACTCACCTGGCAGGTGTCACCGCGCAACAAAGTGAGTTTCAGCCACTCCCAGCAGTACGACAGGCAGAACAAGGAAGGCGGCGGCACTGCGACGCGCACACCCGAAGCGCAGGGGCTGAGACTTTACACGCCTGGGTTCATTCAGACAGCGACATGGGCATCACCGGTCACCAACCGGTTGCTGGCCGAGGCTGGCTGGGGCAATTACTTTTCCGTCTACGCCAACCTGGCGCCACGGATCGACGGCACGCACAACCCCGATCTGATCTCGATCGTCGAGCAGTGCGCCCCCAGCTGCCCGAACAACAACGGCTACCCTGGACAACCCCAAATTCCCGGCATTGCGGGCCTGATCTATCGCTACAACCAGCCCTTGCAGCAGGGATTCGAGCGCCATCAGATCGGAACGATCGCTCAGACGCGCGCGTCGATCTCGTACATCCCGGGCTCGCACAACCTGAAGTTCGGCTTTCAAGGCAACGTCAGCCACCCGAGCCAGGCGTACTTCAACACGACGCCGTTCATTCAGTACCGGTTCAACAACGGCATTCCAAACCAGTTGACCCAGACTGGTGTCTTCCCCGGGCAAGTCAAGCTGCAACGCAACATCCTGATGACGTCCTTGTACGCGCAGGATACGTACACCCGCGACCGGCTGACGCTTCAGGGCGGTATTCGCTACGACGGTATCGGGACCGGCTACCCCGACACGGGCGCTGGAGGCCCCGATTACCTGCTCATGCCGACACCGTTGTTCTGGGCTGCCGGAACCACGGACGAAATCCACTGGAAGGACATCACGCCGCGCATCGGAGCGGCGTACGACCTCTTCGGCAACGGCCGAACCGCCGTCAAGTTCAACATTGGAAAGTACGTGACGGCGCTCACTGCCAGCAACAGCGACCTTGATCAGCATCCTCTCATCCGCACCAACCTGCAGACGACGCGAACGTGGACTGACAACGGCAACTTCATCCCGGATTGCGACCTGCTGAACGTCAACGCCAACGGCGAGTGCGGACGCATGGACAACCAGAACTTCGGCAAGGAGACTTTCACGAAGGTCTTCGACCCGGAGCTTCTCAACGGCTGGGGCAAGCGGACCTACAACTGGGAAATGGGTGTCTCCGTGCAGCAGGAGTTGGTCCCGCGTGTCGGCTTGACGGTTGGTTACGTCCGTCGCTGGTTCGGCAACTTCTACACCGCCGACAACACGCAAACAACGGCGGCCGACTACACGCCGTTCAGCATTCCGATTCCAGTGGACCAGCGCCTTCCGGACGGCGGTGGCGGAACGGTGTCTGGCCTGTACAACCTGGTGCCCGGCAAAGTCGGCCAGGAGGAAATCTACCACCAGCTCTCCTCCAACATCGGCGAGCAGATCGAACGCTGGCAGGGCATCGACGTTACCCTCAATGCACGTCTGCGGAACGGTCTGACAGTCCAGGGCGGCACGAGCACGGGAGCCCGCTTCCAGGACAACTGCGCGATCCGCTCGATTCTGCCGGAGACGTACTCCTGGGATAACACGGTCGCGGTACAGACCACCCGCGTAGCCACGACGGTGGGCTCGACGGCAACGTCAGGACTTCAGAACTACTCGTGCCGCGTTGACGAGCCCATGCGGACGTCGTTCCGCGGGCTTGCGACGTACACGGTCCCGAAGATCGACGTCCAGGTGAGCGGAACGTGGCGGAGCGATCCGGGAGACGAACAGCGCGCCGACTATGTCGTCACCAGCGCCGTCGCGCAGCCGTCGCTCGGGCGTCCCCTCTCATCGGGCAACGTGACCGTCAATCTCATCCCCCGCGGCACGCGGTACGGCGACCGCGTCAACAACATCGATTTGCGTGTCGCAAAGATCCTGCGGTTCGGAGCGACGCGCACACAGCTCGGCGTCGATCTCTACAACCTGCTGAACAACGACGCCGTCACGATGTACAACAACGGCTACTCACCGACAGGCGCATGGCTCACGCCGACGGCGATTCTGCCAGCGCGCTACGTGCGGCTGAATATGCAGCTCGATTTCTAGAACACGAAGGGCGGGTCCTGAAGCACAGGACCCGCCCTCTATACTCGCCGCGTAACACAGCGGTAATGTCCGACCCGCATCCTCTTTCTACAGATTGATCCTGGATCCATTTCTCGCGTGGGTGGAGTCGACGACGCTCAGTCAGTGGATCGTCGGCTCTCCGTCCATGTTCGCGTTCCCGGGCATCCTGGTGCTTCATGCGATCGGCATGGGGTTCGCCGTCGGCGTGAGCGCGGCGTTGGATCTGCGCATTCTCGGTGTTGCCGCACGAATCCCTCTCGCCGAAATGCGCCGGTTCCTCCCCTTTCTCTGGGCAGGCTTCTGGTTGAACGCCGCATCAGGCGTGCTGCTGTTGATCGGCTACCCAACCAAAGCGCTCACCAACCCGGTGTTCTATCTGAAGCTGACACTCATCGCGGTCGCGATGGTGCTGCTCCTGCGAATCAGCCGGAGCGCGTTCGCCGCGGAAGGCATCACCGCGACGCCTGATCGCGATCTTCCGCCGCGGCTGCGCACGCTGGCGATCGCCTCACTCGTTTGCTGGGCGGGTGCGATCACGGCAGGACGTCTGCTGGCTTACACCTATACCCGACTGACGCAGTTGCACTGACCATGCACGACTTTCAAGTGTGGCTCGTCACGACGATCTACAAACACTCGCCGGTCGCCGATCTGATGCGCACGGCCTGGGCGTGGCCGATCGCCGAGAGCCTGCACTTTCTTGGCTTGTGTCTGCTGGTCGGCGCCATCGGCACCTTCGATCTGAGACTGCTGGGCATCGCACGGAAGGTGCCGATCGTAGCAGTGCACCGCTTCATTCCGTGGGGTCTGGCCGGCTTCGCGATCAACATCCTCACAGGGACGCTGTTCATCTTCACCGAGCCTGATCAATACATCTACAACCCATCTTTTCACTTCAAGCTGCTGTTCATGACGATCGGAGGGCTCAATGCGGCGACCTTCTACCTTACGTCCTACCGTCGCATATTCGGCCCAAACGCACCTCTCGATGCACCGAAACGAGCGAAGGTCATCGCGGCGATTTCACTGTGCGCCTGGATCGGTGTGATCACGGGTGGCCGACTCCTCACGTTCTACCGGCCAGCCCCCTGCGACGGACGGCAGACGAGCTTGCTCCTCGCATGTCAACCCTGACAGGACCTCGATAAACGTGCACCGCGTGAGACAGCACTTCTATTGAGAGCGTGACGCAGCGACGAAATAGGTGTATACGGGAAGCAATTACACGCTCAGGGCTTTCCCCTACACGCCGACGTCATACTGTTCGGGTTGGGAGACGTCGGTGAGAGAGTACGGGAATAGCAGAGCCAGACCTGAGGACAGTTATGGAAACAGCGGTCGGCGAACCGTTCGCCCAGGCAGCTCAGCCTTTCGTTGACGGTTTCGGCGAGCGTCGGGTGACCATCGACATTCGCGGGGAACGCCTCGACATCCTCCGGTTGAAAGCGGCACTCGGCGGCGTCCCCTCTTTCGAGTCGGCACTGCGGGAACGAGCCGGCCGGATTGCCGGATTCCGGCACGAATCCTTCTCGCGAGTTCGAGCGATCGAGATTGAAAAGGCCACTGGCACTCTCCTCGTCGTGTCGGACCACGTGCGAGGCGTGCGGCTCTCCACCCTTCTGGTCGCGGCCGAGAAGCGATCAGTCACGATGGACCTGCCGGCTGCGACCCGGCTGATTCGCCAGCTCGTCCATGCGGCATCGGCATGGCGGGAGCAGATGCCGGACTCGGTCCACGGTGCCATCGGACCCGACCGGATCATGGTCACCCCCGATGGCCGGCTCGTCGTCGTCGAAACCGTCCTTGGTTCAGCTCTGGAACAGCTTCGCTACTCCCGGCAACGCTACTGGGAGGAATTCGGCGTGCCGCTCCCGGCAACGTTCACGCTGACTGTCAACTCCCGCGCCGATGTTCTTCAGGTGGGTGCGGTGGCGCTGGCCCTGCTACTCGGACGGCGACTGACCTCGAGCGATCAACTCGACGCGATCCCACCGGCGTTCAGCGACCGCGTGCCGTCAGCAGTTTCTCTGTGGATCTCGAGAGCGATGCAGCTCGAGCCTGTCGGCTCGTTCACCTCGGTGCTCGACGCGCGCGCCGCCATGGATCAGGCGTTTGGTGAGCCTGACATCGTCGAAGAGCAAGACAGCCTGCTGCTCTTCATGGCTCGCTGCCTGGCACTCGACGTCGATACTCCCGGCGCCGGCGACGATGAGACGAATTTACCGCGCGAGGCGTCGGACGATCTCCCTGACGTCGATCTCGGAACCCGCATCGACGCCTTGAGAGCCTTCCTCGCTCGTCGCTCTGCGCGCCCCTCGCCGGCAGAACCAGAGGAGGCCGATCATCCTCCTTCACCGAGCGACCCGACCGACGAGTTCTCGCCGGAACTACCATCCGCGCCAGCGCCAACTCCGACTGCTACCGTGCATCAGGAACGTCGTCGCACTCTCGGAGTCATCGGCGCACCTCTTCCTGCCGGCTGGACGCGGCGTCTCTGGCTCGCCGCTGCGGCGATCCTGACGATCGGAGTCGTCATCGCCGTCATCCTCTTTGGCCGGTCGCGCGGGCCGGCGATGGGCAGGTTCTCAATCGACACTCGTCCAGCTGGAATCGCCATCACTATCGACGGAATGCCAAGAGGCGTTACACCTCTCACCCTTGATCTACCGGCGGGCGAACATGTCGTCGAGGTGCTCACAGAGACCGAGCATCGCAAGATTCCGGTCACGATTCGAGGGGGCAGCGATTCGTCGCAGTTTCTCGAGATGGCAGCCCTGCCGAGCGCCGCAGCAACGACCAGCGCCGAACTGCGCATCAGGACAGAGCCACTGGGGGCGGCGGTCACTGTGGACGGGCGCTATGTGGGACGAACGCCGGTGAGCGTCAGCGATCTCGACCCGGGGCCCCACACGGTCGTCCTCAAGCATGAAGCGGGATCTGCAACGGAACAGGTACTCATGGAAGCCGGGAAGGGATCCTCGCTGTTCGTGCCACTGGCGCCCCGTCCCACTCCCGGCAGCGCGGCCGGATGGATCACCATCAAAGCCCCTGCAGACGTGCAACTCTTCGAGGACGGCCGCTTCCTCGGCAGCAGCCGCATCGACCGAATCATGGTGCCGACAGGCCGTCACGAACTGGACATCATCAATGACGCGCTCGGGTTCCAGGAGCGTCGTGTCGTCCAGGTTACACCCGGGCAAGTGACATCGATCAGCGCCAATTGGCCGACCGGCACTGTGTCGATCAACGCACAGCCCTGGGCCCAGGTTTTCATCGACGGAATGCCACTCGGTGAAACGCCAATTGCCAACGCGCGAGTGCCTATCGGACAACACGAGATCCTGTTCCGCCACCCACAGTTGGGCGAACGTCGTCAGTCGGTCACGGTGACTGCGCGAGAGACTGCGAAGGTCGGGATCGATCTCAGATCGAAGTAGCGGCGGGTAGGCGGGTCTTCCGCCTTTGTGTAAAGCTTCGGCGGATCCGCCTCTACTTCGCGCGGCCTCCGTATTCGAGGATGAAGAGCCCGGTGCCTACGCGGTCGGACGCATACGCCAGTCCACGGTGATCGATGTCGACATCGTTGATCTGAATGGCTACCGGCTGTTCCTTGTCGAGTGGATGGGAGCGTTCGTTCGTCTTCGGAATGTAATAGCCCAACTCCTGCAGGTGATACGGATCGGAGAGATCGACGACGCGAATGCCGGCATTGAAGTAAGCCAACCACGCGATTTTGTTTTCGAAGCGGTTGATACGACCGTTGATCGTTTCTGCGGACTGATGCGGGCCGAACCGGCCGCCCTTCGAACAGAAGTTACCCACTGGAACCTGCCACACCGACACCGGGAACGGTTTGCCATCGTTCGTGATGTCGAGCATGTACGAGCCGGTACGGACGCCGCCCGGACAGGGCGCCATATCCGCGGTGCCGCCTGCTTCGTCGACCACGAAGGCGTACTTGCGCGGCAGTGCCGACGCGCCGAAATTCGGGACCTTGTCGTACACGATCGGCGACACGGTGTGGGGACCACGATGCGGCGGATTCATGTCCAGCGACCACACCAGTTGCGGTTTCGCTGGATCGGCGATGTCGAACTCGGCGGTCCAGCCCGAGTTGCGATACCCGACATACAGCCGCTTGCTCACTTCGTCGACGACGGGGTGATGAGCGTACTGACCTTCGTACCCTGGCTCCCCTTCTTTCTGACTGGGTAACCACGCCCGACCGACAAACTTCGGCGATCGCGGATTCTTCAAATCGAAGATCTGGATCACCACATTTCGGAAGCCGGGCTCCCCTGACGCGGCGTAGAAGTAGCCCGTGTCCTGCGACCACCAGCCTTTGTGCGCACGCATGATGAACGGGCCACCGCATCCGGGCCCGCAGGAGCCCGGAGGGGTGCCCGTGATCTCGGAAACGAGTGTGATCTTCGACGGGTCAGTCGCGCGCGACGTGACGTCGAAGATTTGATACTTGAGATCCTTCCCGGTCTCGCCCTCTGTCAGCACCTCTGAATTGCGAATGAGATAGTCGCGCCCGGATCCATCGAACTTGTAGTCGTAGACCACCGAGACGCCACGGGAGTTCCTGTTCGAATCGTTCGGGATGTGCCACACGAGTTTGGGATTCGCCGGATCGTCGACGTTCAGGATCGACGTACCGTTCCACTCCTCCTTGCCCGTGAGTGGATTCATCTTGGGCTTGCCGTCCCAATAGCTCTCGTGATGGCCGACGTACACCCAACTGCCATTGGCGGCGTCGGAAAGCGTGGTCACGACCAGCGATTCACGTCCCTGCAGATCGTGATAGCCGACGAGCCGCACGTTTTTTGCGTCGTCGGCGCGTGGGTCAGCGGTCGGGCCTGCGGCCGCAGCTGGCGATTCACCATTCGGTGCCTGACACCCGATCGTGAAAACGCTCACGGCCGCCGCGATCACGCCGGTGGAAAGTGCGCGAACGATCTGAGTCTGCATGACGCGCGAATCTTACTCTGCTCGTGCGTCATCCGTCAGGTCGTGGCACTCAACGTGCTTCGAGCCAGAGAATGTCCCCGGATCACGTGAAGGCCGAGGTCCTCGTCATCGGTGCCGGTGCAGCCGGGCTCGCTGCCGCGCGCGCGTTGCACGAGGCGGGTGTCGACATCATCGTGGTGGAGGCTCGTGACCGCCCGGGTGGCCGGATCTGGACGCGTCGAGAGACTGGGACGCTGCCGATTGAGTTGGGTGCGGAGTTCATCCACGGACGGGCCGCTGAATTCGACGACGTTTTGGAGGCGGCATCGCTCACGAGGCTCGACATTGGAGGGCGCCGGTTCCGCGCCGGAACGCGACAGCTGCGCCCCTTGGATGATTTCTGGGAGCGACTCGATCGCGTCATGCGGCGTCTCGATGGCCGCGCCAGACGCGATCGCAGCTTTCAGGACTTCCTCGACGACAAACCGGGCGGAAGACGGCTCGCAGCCGATCGACACCTCGCAAGACAGTACGTTGAAGGATTCCATGGCGCTGACCCGCGCCTGATCAGCGCCCGGGTTCTGGCCGAAAGCGGCAGCCCCGGCGATGACACGCACGAGCGCCGGCTCGGTCGAATCATTGACGGCTATGACCGTGTGATCGAGTGGCTCGCCGCGCCGTTCGCCGATCGGATTCGCTTTTGCTCGCCTGTGACGGCCGTCCGTTGGGAGCCCGGCGGTGTCTCAGCCACGATTACAGACGCTGCCGCGGACAAACAACGGAGCCTTGCCGCCCGCGCCGCGATTATCACGGTGCCGGTTGGTGTCCTGCAGGGATCGAAAGACTCGAGCGGTCCCATTCGCTTCGTTCCGGCGCTGCGGCAAAAGCAAGAGGCGCTTTCGAAGTTGGCCAGCGGTTCGGCGATTCGCGTCGTGCTGCAGCTCAAAAACCGTTTCTGGAGCTCTGACGAATTTGCGAAACAGCATCGCGCCGAGGAACTCGAGACGATGAGTTTCATCCATGGCACGGACACGGATTTCCCCACATGGTGGACTACGTATCCAGCCCTCGCACCGCTTCTCGTTGGCTGGTGCGGCGGACCGCGTGCACGCGAGCTCTCGAGCCTCAACACACATGAGATCCTCGAACGCGCCATCGATGCGCTGGCACGTCAGCTGCGTTTGCAACGACGCCGCCTTCACGGACTGGTCACGGGTGCCTGGACCCACGACTGGGAAAACGATCCGTACGCACGTGGTGTCTACAGCTACCAGGTCGTGGGCGGCAGGCTTGCGTCGGCCGCGCTCGCACGGCCAATTCGTCGGACGCTATTCTTTGCCGGCGAGGCGACGGACACGGACGGCGCGACCGGCACCGTGCACGGAGCGATTGCGACCGGCCGGCGCGCCGCGGCTCAAATCATGCGCGCACTCGACTTGTGAGAGCGCTCGAGACATGGTAGAGGCGGGTCTTAGACCCGCCGGATCTACGGTCCTGCGACCTTCTTCAACCATTCGGCCAACAATGCGCGGGCAAATTGCACCTTCTGACCCGGCGCGATCACTTCGAGCTGCACGGCCTGTCGTTGTCCGAGCCGAACGAAGGCGCCTTCGATCGAGTAGGAGACGCCCAGCCATTCCGCGACCAGCGCGTATGAGGTCGCCCCGCTCGATCCACGTCGAGAGGAACACGCCGAAGCCGCACTCTCGGGCACGATGCTCGTTGCGTCCCACACCGCCGCGCGCAGCGCGACCGTGACATCACGTTCGGGGTAGGCGGTGGCCGCCACAGTCGCGCGCGGCAGGCCCATGCACTGTGACGGAGCAGCAGGCTCGATTGTCCACCCGGCGGGCAGCGGCAGATTCAACTGGCTGACCGCTGCGGACGGCAGCGACCAGACAAGCTTCTCCACCGGTGGCAGGGGCCCTGTAGTCAGCCGCTGACCATCCAGGCTCAATAGAGAATCGCGAAACACACTCTCGCTGTACGCAATCTGTTCGGCCGAGCCGACGTACCGTGCCACCAGCTTCTCGGCGCCGAGGTCGAGGACGCCGTACTGCATCCTGATATCAGCTCTCCCTGATGTTCCGTCGGCGCGACCGGCAAGCAAAGGAGCGCCGCCTCCGCGTGTGGCAATCTGACTTTCATTGGTGTCGACCGACACGCGCTCGAACGTCTCCGATCCGAGCAGCGATTCCTCCAGTTGCCTGGTTGTAAACGGTGTAAAAGCGCGATCGATGCGCAACGCGACGCCCGCAGGCCCGGGATCGCTTTCGACGCGCGAGCGGAACGGCGACGTATCTGCGACGCTCTCGGGCAAGCGCAGGCTGATGCCCTTTCCTTCCAACGCCTGAACTGGTCCGGGCCTGAAGCGACGAGAAGGCAGCAACGACTCGAGGCCGCGGGACTCGAGGAAGTCCTTCGCCAGGTTGATAGGGATGGCGAACGCGATCCCTGCGTCACCGGTGACCCGCGCACGGATGACACCCACCGCAAATCCGTTTTGATCAACCAGCGGCCCACCACTGTTGCCGGGATTGACAGTGCCGTTGATCTGCAGCACGCGCCGCTCGCCCGCATCGCCGGAGCGCAGGGCCGAGATGGTGCTGGATGAGACGCTGAGCTCGGGCACGAGGTCCGGAGCGGCGACTCGACCGATATCGAGCTTCCGGCCGAAGGGGTAGCCGAGCGCTTCCACCGCCTGCCGATTGCGCACGACATCGGAATCACCCATCGCAACGTAGGGCAGGTCGGAGGCCGTGATGTACAGGACCGCCAGATCGAGGGCAGCGTCCGACGAGTGTACCGACGCCTCGAAGCATCGTGCGAGTTCTCCACGCGCGCTCGAGGCCGTGGTCGGAAAGCACACGTCGATCCTCGCCACCCTCAGGGTGACCCTCCCCTTTCGAACTCCGTCGTTGACGATGAACTCACTGTTGCTGATGACGTGCTCGTTGGTGAGGACGTAGCCATGAGGCGAGATCACGAACCCGCTGCCAGTCCCGATTTCGATGCGGTCTAAGTCCGTAGTCTGCCGACCGGAACCCGCGTCCTCGAGCTCGACGTGGACGCTGCCGACAAGGCGAATGAATACGGTGGCATCAGCAGGTGACGGGGCGCGCTCGGCAGCCGCACCAGCCTGGCTGATGACGAGGCAGGCCGCCAGCGTCAGCATCCTTTTCATCGGGGAATGCCATATTTTGCCTGATTTTGCTGACGTTAGGCGCCCGTACAGACCAGCTTGAAGCGGCTGCGCCAATTGGCGAATATCGTCCCTTCGCGTAGGGAGACTCGGACATGCACGATGTGATCGTCGTCGGGGGCCGCTGCGCCGGATCGCCCCTGGCGATGCTCCTCGCACGGCAGGGTGTGAGGGTCTTGCTGGTCGACCGGGTCAGCTTTCCGGCCGACATCCCTCACGGTCACTTCATTCATCGGCACGGACCGCGGCGCCTGCGAGATTGGGGACTGCTGGAGAAGGTTGCCGAACGGACGCCGGCGATCACGACCATGCTTTTCGACGCCGGTGATTTCCCGCTGATCGCGCGAAACCTGGTCGAAGACGGCCTGCCCTGGGGCTACGGACCACGCCGCACGACACTCGACAAGATCCTTGTCGATGCGGCCGCCGAGAGCGGTGCCGAAGTCCGACAGGGGTTCAACGTCTTCGAGTACATCATCGAGAACGGGACCGTCGCCGGCATCCACGCGCGCACGCAAGCTGGGCTCCCGGTCGTCGAGCGCGCCCCGCTCATCGTCGGCGCCGACGGCCGCAACTCTGGTCTCGCGCGCGCAGTGAGCGCGCCGGTGTACAACCAGGTCCCCGCGATTCTCTTCTACTACTTTTCCTACTGGAGCGACATCGCGACCGAGCCATTCGAGCTGTACGTTCGTGGTCCGCAGCGCCGCGTCATCTTCTCGTTCAAGACCGAGGACGATCTCTTCGCCATCTTCGTCGGCGCACCCATGGAGGAATTCGAACGGTTTCGCCGCGACATCGAGCGTCAATTCATGAAGACCGTCGACCTGGTCCCGGACTTTGCAGAGCGCGTGCGCGCCGCGCGCCGCGTGGAACGTTTCTACGGCTGCGCTGACTTGCCGAACTTCTACCGCAAGCCGTACGGAAGCGGTTGGGCCCTCATCGGAGACGCCGGGCTCCACAAGGATCCTTTCCTCGCTCTCGGCATCTGCGACGGGTTCCGAGATGTCGAGTTGCTGGCTCACGCCATCCGAGACGGACTTGGTGGCACGCGCACGTTGAGCGATGCGCTCGCCGACTTCGAGAGCCGGCGTAACGAGGCGTCCGCAGCTGACTATCAGGAGAATGTCACCGCGGCCAGGTTCACGCCGTTACCTCCTGAATTTTTCGCCCTGCGTGCGGCCGTCAGAGATAAGCCCGACGAGGCGACACGGCTCGCCAAAGCCCGAAATCGGATGATCAATCCCAAGGACTTCTTCAATCCGCAAAACCTGCAACGCCTGCTCGCCGTCGCGCGGTAAGCGTCGGGCTTGGAGCTCGTCTGTCGCTGACGGCGCCGCCGAGAGACGCTACACTCACATGGGATCTGACTCCTGGAGTCATGCGGGATAGCATCGACGCACTGAACATGTCCGCTCGCCGTGAGACAGCCGTTCGACGGGCGCGCAACGTTTCACTGGCGCTCGGTGTCTATCCTCTGCTCGGCGCGGTGATCTCTTTCGCCGGGTGGGCCGCCGACCTTCCGCGGCTGACAGACTGGAACGGCGCCGGCATTTCCATTCAGCCCAATGCCACTATCGCCGCGATGGCCAGCGGCATTGCCATCCTGTTGCTCGAATACGGCCATCGTCGAATTGCGGCGCTGTGCGGCGTCCTCGTCGCGGCAATCGGGAGCACCGTGCTGTACCAGTACATCTCCGGCGTCGACCTGCACATCGACACATTGCTGATGTTCGAGCGCCAGTGGGGACGCGGGGGTGTGTTGTCTCCCGGCCGAATGGGTCCACCCGGCGCCACCTCGTGGACGATTATCGGATTCGCCTTCATCATCGCGTCGCTCTTCCCAACGACGTGGGTACGAACGAGATCGCTGGTCCCGCTGATCGCGTCGCTGACCGCAGCCATCGCCTTCCTGCCTTTGATCGGGTACCTGTACGGGGCGAACGTTCTGTACTCGATTCCGACGGCGACCGTCATCGCGCTGCAGACCTCCACATTCATCCTGGCGGTGTCGCTCGGACTGATGCTCGCCGTTCCCGAGCACGGTGCTGTGCGCCTCCTCACGGACACGGGTCCCGCCGGCGTCTTGATCAGGCGCATCTTGCCTGCGCTGATCGTCATCCCGGTCGTGCTCGGGCTGGTGCGCCTTGCTGGTGAACAAGCGGGCTGGTACGACCTGGCTTTCGGCACTGCGTCTCGTACGCTCGCCGAGATCGCACTGCTATTGGTGCTGTTGTGGTGGACGGCGAGCGCGATCAGTCGCCAGAGTCGCGCGCGGGAGCACGCCGAGGCGGAACTCCGCGAGAGCCAGCATCAACTGCAGATGGACCTCGCGGACAGCCAGTTACTCCAACGCGTCAGCGCCGAGATCATTCCTGAAGGCGATGAGCAGTCGCTCTACGACACCATCGTCGAGGCGGCAATCGCCATCATGCAATCGCAGCACGCGAGCATACAGATCGTCGACCCCGAGACTCGCGAGTTGAAGCTCCTGAACGCGCGCGGGTTCACCGATCGGGCGAAAGATCTTTGGCAATCCGTCAGTCTCGATTCATCGCGCATCTGCGGAAGGGCGCTGGCGACCGGGGAACGCGTGATGGTGTCCGATGTCGAGGCGTCCGATTTCTTGACCGGAAGCGAGGACCGAAAGGTCTTCCTCGGTCTCGGCGTCCGTGCCGTCCAGTCGACGCCGCTCTATTCACGCACGGGCGAACTGCTCGGCATGATCTCGACCTATTGGAGCGATCCTCACGAGCCATCGGAGCGCGCACAGCGTCTGCTCGTCATCGTTGCGCGACAGGCGGCCGACCTCATCGAGCGCCGGCGCTCGGCCGATGCGCTCCGCGACGCCGATCGACGTAAAGACGAATTCCTCATGACATTGGCTCACGAGCTGCGCAACCCGCTGGCGCCTATCCGAAGCGCGGTGGATCTGATCAAGCGCAGCCCGCAACCCGGCGTCGAAGAAGTGAGATGGGCGCGCGATATCCTCGACCGCCAGGCCGCGCTGATGACGCGCCTGCTCGACGACCTCCTGGACGTTGGCCGCATCGCCCGCGACAAGCTGGAACTTCGCACAAGCCGCGTGGACGTCGGAACGCTCATCAGAGAAGCCGCGGACATGAATCGATCGCTGGTCGACGAGTTCGGGCATTCGCTGACCGTCACCGTGCCCACCGAGCCGATGTATCTCGACGCTGACCCAGTTCGGTTGGCGCAGGTCTTCAGCAACATCCTGAACAACGCATGTCGCTATACGCCCTCGGGCGGACGCATCGACGTGACTGCCGAACGGATTGGAGACGACGCGGTGGTGCGCGTGCGCGACACCGGAATCGGCATACCGGGCGACCGCCTGTTGAACATCTTCGACATGTTCTCCCAGGTCGATCGCTCCCTGGAACGATCGCAGCGCGGGTTGGGTATCGGCCTACACCTGGTCAAGCGACTCGTCGAGATGCACGGCGGCGAGGCCACGGCACAGAGCGATGGACTCGGGAGAGGCAGCGCGATCACGGTAAAGCTACCGCTTGCGACGGACGCTCTCCATGCCGGCGCTTCCCCGGCACCGAGTTCGCTGGAACCGACCCAGGTACCTGCACGCCGTATCCTCGTTGTCGACGACAACGTCGACGCGGCACAGTCTCTCGCCATGTTGCTCGACGTGTGTGGCCATGAGACCCACATGGCTCATGATGGGCTTGACGCGATCGAGGCCGCGGAACAGTGGCGCCCGGATGTGATCTTGTTGGATATCGGCCTGCCGAAGATGAACGGCTTCGAGGCGTGCCGGCAAATCCGGCAACGCCCCTGGAGCAAAGATGTCGTGATCATCGCGCTGACGGGCTGGGGTCAGGACGTGGATCGCCGCCGCTCTCAGGAGTCCGGCTTTGACCACCACGTCGTCAAGCCGGTGGAACACGCGGCGCTGGTCAAGCTTCTCGGGGCAGGGAACGCACCGGGCGCGGCAAGCTAGCCGGCTTGCGCGCCCTCGGTGCGCCGCTTGTCCTCGACAGCAAGCGCCAAGGCCCTGAACAATTGGGCCTCGCCAACCGGCTTGACCAGGTGCGCATCAAACCCGGCGCCGGCCGTTCGATCGCGATCCTGTTGTTGCCCCCAGCCGGTGAGCGCGATGAGCGTGACCCGGCGGCCGCATGGCTCTAGCCGCAATTGCCGCGCGACTTCGTAGCCGTCCATCTTGGGCATACCCAGATCGAGCAGCACGATGTCCGGGTCGAACGCATTCGCCAGGTCGAGCGCCTCCACACCGTCGTGGGCAGTACGAACATCGTGGCCGGCGAGCTGCAGCTGCAGCGACAGGGCCTCTGCAGCGTCGCGATTGTCGTCCGCAACGAGGATCCGCTGCGGGTCGATGAGGGGAATGACGCCCACCTCTCGCTTCTGCTTCACCAGTCCAGAAATCTGCGCCGCCATGACCGGCAGTCGCACCGTGAACCTGGCGCCACGACCCGGGCCGTCACTGTCAGCCATTACAGTGCCACCGTGCATCTCGGTCAGCCGACGAACGAGCGCCAGGCCAATGCCAAGCCCTCCCTGCGCGCGCTCCGACTTCGCATGTACCTGCGTGAACAGCTCGAAGATCTTCGGCAGGAGCTCGGGTGCAATGCCAATTCCGGTGTCCGAGATCTGGATCACGGCGTGCTGCCCATCGCGTCTCACGCTCAAGCGAATGCGGCCGCCCGGGTCCATGAACTTCGCGGCGTTGTGCAGGATGTTCGCGATGACCTGCACGAGGCGCGTCTTGTCGCCCTCGACGCTGATCAATTCATCCGGCAGATCGAGCTCGAGCGCATGCCGGTGCGCGTCAATGGCCGGCCGCGCCGTTTCGACTGCCCGCGCGACGATGGCGCCGACCAGCACCGGTTCGAGCTGCAGCGTAATCATCCCGCGCGTAATGCGTGACACGTCGAGTAGATCGTCGATCAGGTTCACGAGGTGCTCGACTTGCCGCTCGATGACATCGCGAGCGCGCTGGCGATGCGGTTCGGTGAGCTCCTTCAAGCGCAGCAACTGGACCGCGGTGCGAATGGGAGCCAGCGGATTGCGCAGCTCGTGCGCCAGCATCGCGAGGAACTCGTCCTTCCGATGATTGGCTTCCTGCAGTTGCTGTGTCGTGGCCTCCAGCGCCGCCGTCCGCTCCCTTACGCGCTCCTCGAGCTCCGCATTCAAGCGCTCGAGCGCGCGCGTCTTGCGAAACAGCTCGGCGAAAATGCTGACCTTTGCGCGCAGGATTGCCGGTACCACCGGCACGGGCACGTAGTCCACCGCTCCGCACTCATAGCCGCGCAGGCGATCAAGATCCGTCATCAGCACCGCCGACACGAAGATGATCGATGTCTTCTGGAACCTCGGATGCTGCCGGATCATGGCCGCCAGTTCGTAGCCATCGAGGTCTGGCATACAGACGTCCACCAGCACCACGGCGATCTCGTTATCGAGCAGGCACTGCAGCGCCTCGCTCGCAGAGCTCACCTTGATCAGGTTTTCTCCCAGCTCACCCAGGATCGTCTCGTAGGTGAGCAGCTTCGATGGCTGATCGTCGACCAGCAGGATGTTGACCCGGTCGATTCGTGTGGTTGGCAGCATCGTCGATCGTCTCTCAGCGATGGAGCCACATCCGCAGCGCGGACAGCAGCTGTTCAGTGTTGACTGGTTTCGCCAGGTAGTCCGAGGCACCGGCCTCGAAACATTTCTCGCGATCGCCCTTCATCGCCTTCGCCGTCAGCGCCACGATCGGCAGACGACGGAGCTCCGGGTTCTGGCGAATCTTCTGCATTGTCTGATAGCCATCCATCTCCGGCATCATGATGTCCATCAGCACGATCGAGACGCCGGGCGTGCGTTCGAGCAGCGACGTCGCCTCGCTGCCGGTGCTCGCCGTCAGCACCCTCATCCCGCGTCGTTCGAGCACGCTGCTCAGCGCAAAGATGTTACGAACGTCGTCGTCGACGACGAGCACGGATTTGCCGACGAGATCCTCGTCCGATTGGTGCAACCGGTCAAGCATCTGCTGTTTCTCCGGCGGAAGATCGGCGAAGACCCTATGGAGAAAGAGCGACGTCTCGTCGAGCAGACGCTCCGGCGACTCGACACCCTTCACGACCACGCTGCGAGCGAGCATGTGAAGCCTGGCGTCTTCCTCGGCTGAGAGCTCTCGACCGGTGAAGACCACCACCGGCAGATCCGACAGGCCATCCTTTTCGCTGATCCGCTCGAGCACCTCGAATCCGGTCATGTCCGGCAGCCGGAGATCGAGGACGACGCAGTCGCATGGCTGCTCGGCGAGGGCGGCCAGCGCCGCGGCACCGCTGTCGGCGGTCACGATATCCAGATCGTCGTGACCGAGCAGTTCCTTGATGCTCAACTGCTCCGCCGCATTGTCCTCGACAACCAGCAGCCGTTTGCGTCGTGACGTGGCATACGCCTTGAGGCGCGAGATCGCCGCGTCGAGCCCCTCTTTAGATGTCGGCTTGGTGATGAACCCAAAGGCGCCGCGTGCCAACCCGTGCTGGCGATCCTCATCGAGGCTGACTATCTGAACGGGGATATGACGGGTCTCGGGATCCTGTTTGAGCTGGCTGAGAACCGTCCATCCCAGCATGTCGGGAAGGAACAGGTCGAGGGAGACGGCAGTCGGACGGAACTGGCGTGCCAGCGCGAGTGCGTCGACACCGCGTGAGGCCACCAGCGCTTTGAAGCCCTTGTCATGCGCGAGGTCCATGAGAATTCGCGCGTAGTGCGGATCGTCTTCGACGATGAGCATCGTCGAATCGTCGGGGACCACCTGGTCGCGATCGTCGAGTACGACCTCGACCGGCCGCTCGGGCGCGCGCACGACTGAAAAGCGTCCGCGCACGTGAGTCGCCGCACTGTCGCCCTCATTTGCACGAGTACCGACCGTCGGGCCAACGTAGCGCGTCGGCAGGTAGAACGTAAACGTGCTGCCGAGCCCCGGTGTGCTGCGCAGCTGGATTTCGCCACCCAGCAGGTTGGCCAGTCTGCGGCTGATCGCGAGGCCGAGCCCCGTGCCGCCGTACTTGCGGCTCGTGCTGGCATCGGCCTGCTGGAAGGCTTCGAATACGATTCGCTGCTTCTCGGGCGAAATGCCGATCCCGGTGTCCGTGACTTCGAACGATACGACGTTCGCAGCCTGACTGAGCACCGGGTGCGTGGCCGTCCAGCCACCGCGCGAGGCGGAGACGTTGAGGCGCACGCCTCCCTGTGACGTGAACTTGAACGCATTGGACAGCAGGTTCTTGAGCACCTGTTGGAGCCGCTTGGCGTCGGTCACAATGCCGCGGCCCAGATGCGAATCGACGACGACATCGAAGGCCAGCCCCTTGCGCTCCGCCTCGTGTCTGAATGTCCGAGCCACCATATCGAGGACGTTCGAGAACAGTAGCTCTTCGGCGTCGACAGTCACCGTGCCGGACTCGATCTTCGAGAGGTCGAGAATGTCGGTGATCAGGTTCAACAGGTCCGTGCCGGCGCTGTGGATCGTGCGCGAGAATTCGACCTGCTTCGGCGTCAGGTTGCCCTCCGGATTGTCGGACAGCTGCTGGCCCAGGATCAGAATGCTGTTCAACGGCGTCCGCAGCTCGTGCGACATGTTGGCCAGGAACTCGGACTTGTAGCCGGAGGTCAACGCGAGCTCGGCCGCCTTGTCTTCGAGCGCGCGACGGGCCTGTTCGATTTCCTGATTCTTTCTCTCGACTTCGACGTTCTGTTCGGCAAGCTGCTGCGCCTTCTGCGCCAGCTGCTCGTTGGTCTGTTGCAGTTCCTTCTGCTGTGTCTGCAACTCGCCGGCGAGCTGCTGCGACTGTTTCAGCAGGCCTTCCGTCTGCATCGTTGCCTCGATGCTGTTCAGCACGATGCCGATGCTGGCGGTTAACTGCTCGAGGAACGCAAGGTGCGTGGCCGAAAAGTCGTTCAGCGACGCGAGGCCGAGCACCGCTTTGATCTGACCTTCGAACACGACCGGGAGGACGACGATGTTACGCGGAAGCGCCTGGAAGAAGACCGAGCCCACGGGCACCGTGTCAACCGGAACGTCAGAGATCAACAAGCGCCGCTTGGCGCGCGCGCACTGACCGATGAATCCCTCGCCGACTCGTAGGAGCGGTGGGTAGGGATGGTCCTGCGCGTCTGCATAGCTCGCGAGGATCTTGAGGATCGGTACTTCCTCTGCATCCAGCTGGTAGATGACGCCCTGATGCGCGTCGATGAGCGGCACCAGCTCGCCGAGCAGCAACTGGCCGACCGCAGTCAGATCGCGCTGGCCCTGCAGCATGCCGGTGAAGCGGGCGAGGTTGGTCTTGAGCCAGTCCTGCTCGGTGTTGCGGTCGGTCGTCAACCGCAGGTTGTCGATCATGGTGTTGATGTTGTCTTTGAGCTCGGCGACCTCGCCGCGCGCGTCGACCTGGATCGATCGGGTCAGGTCGCCCTTGGTGACGGCGGTGGCGACCTCGGCGATCGCGCGCACCTGCGTGGTGAGGTTGGCAGCCAGCAGGTTCACGTTGCCGGTCAGGTCCTTCCACGTGCCGGCCGCGCCTGGCACGTTGGCCTGACCACCAAGCCGTCCTTCGACGCCGACTTCGCGCGCCACCGACGAGACCTGATCGGCAAACGTCGCCAGCGTCCCCGTCATGTTATTGATCGTGTCAGCGAGCGCGGCGACTTCGCCCTTCGCCTTGACCGTCAGGTTCTGTTCCAGGTCGCCGTTTGCCACGGCGGTCACGACTTTCACGATGCCGCGCACCTGCTCGGTGAGGTTGGCGGCCATGACGTTCACGTTGTCAGTCAGGTCCTTCCACGTGCCGGCCACACCCGGCACCTGCGCCTGTCCGCCCAGGAGCCCTTCGGTGCCGACCTCGCGCGCCACGCGTGTCACTTCCGCGGCAAACGCGTTCAACTGGTCGACCATCGTGTTGATGGTGTTCTTGAGCTCCAGAATCTCGCCCTTGACGTCGACCGTGATCTTGCGCGAGAGGTCACCGCGCGCGACCGCGGTGGTGACCTCGGCGATGTTGCGGACCTGGGTCGTGAGGTTGGCCGCGAGCAGGTTGACGTTATCAGTCAAGTCCTTCCACGTGCCGCCGACGCCGGGCACCACGGCCTGACCGCCAAGACGACCGTCCGTGCCGACCTCGCGCGCCACGCGCGTCACTTCGGCGGCGAACGATCGCAACTGCTCGACCATCGTGTTGAGCGTCTCCTTCAACAGGAGAATCTCGCCGCGCACGTCGACGGTGATCTTCTTGGAGAGGTCGCCGCTGGCGATGGCGATCGCAACCTCGTTGATGTTGCGGACCTGCGCAGTCAGGTTGCTGGCCATGAAGTTGACATTGTCGGTCAGATCTTTCCATGTGCCCGCCACGCCGGGCACCTGCGCCTGCCCGCCCAACTTCCCTTCCGTGCCGACCTCGCGCGCCACGCGCGTGACTTCCGCGGCAAAGGCGTTGAGCTGATCGACCATCGTGTTGACGGTGTTTTTCAGCTCGAGGATTTCCCCCTTGACGTCGACCGTGATCTTGCGGGAGAGGTCGCCGCGCGCGATGGCGGTGGCCACGTCCGCGATGTTGCGGACCTGCGCCGTGAGGTTGTTAGCCATCGAGTTGACGCTGTCGGTGAGGTCTTTCCACGTGCCGGCGACGCCGAGCACGTTGGCCTGACCTCCGAGACGGCCTTCCGATCCAACCTCGCGCGCCACGCGCGTCACTTCGCCGGCGAACGCGTTGAGCTGGTCCACCATCGTGTTGATGGTGTCTTTGATCTGCAGGATCTCGCCGCGGACGTCGACCGTGATCTTCTGCGACAGGTCGCCCTTGGCGATCGACGTCGCGACCTTGGACACGTCGCGGAGCTGTACGGTGAGGTTGCCAGCCATCGCGTTCACCGAGTCCGTGAGGTCTTTCCACGTGCCGGCGACACCGGACACCTGCGCCTGACCGCCCAGCTTTCCTTCCGTGCCGACCTCGCGCGCCACGCGCGTGACTTCCGCGGCGAACGCGTTGAGCTGGTCGACCATCGTGTTGATGGTGTTCTTCAGCTCGAGGATCTCGCCTTTGACGTCGACGGTGATCTTTCGTGACAGGTCGCCACGAGCCACGGCCGTCGTCACTTCGGCAATGTTCCGGACTTGCGTGGTGAGATTGGCGGCGAGCAGGTTGACGTTATCTGTAAGGTCTTTCCATGTGCCGGCGACGCCCGGCACTTCGGCCTGTCCGCCCAGCTTGCCTTCGGTGCCGACCTCGCGCGCCACGCGGGTCACTTCGCCGGCGAAGGCGTTGAGCTGGTCGACCATCGTGTTCAACGTCTGCTTCAACTGCAGAATCTCACCGCTGACGTCGACCGTGATCTTCTTGGACAGGTCGCCGCCGGCGATCGCGGTTGCCACTTCCGCGATGTTGCGCACCTGGGCGGTCAGGTTGTTCGCCATCGAGTTGACGCTGTCGGTCAGGTCCTTCCACGTGCCCGCGACACCGAGCACGTTGGCCTGGCCGCCCAGCCGTCCTTCGGTGCCGACCTCGCGCGCCACGCGAGTCACTTCGCCGGCGAACGCGTTGAGCTGGTCGACCATCGTGTTGATGGTTTCCTTGAGCAGCAGGATTTCACCGCTCACGTTGACCGTGATCTTCTTGGACAGGTCGCCGCCGGCGATCGCGGTTGCCACCTCCGCGATGTTGCGCACCTGGGCGGTCAGGTTGCTGGCCATGAAGTTGACGTTGTCGGTCAGGTCCTTCCATGTGCCGGCCACGCCCGAGACCTGCGCCTGGCCACCGAGCTTGCCGTCGGTGCCGACCTCGCGCGCGACACGCGTCACTTCACCGGCGAATGCGTTGAGCTGATCGACCATCGTGTTGATGGTGTTTTTCAACTCGAGAATCTCGCCCCGCACATCGACCGTGATCTTGCGGGACAGATCACCGCGCGCCACCGCCGTCGTGACTTCCGCGATGTTGCGGACCTGGTCGGTCAGGTTGCGCGCCATCGCGTTCACCGAGTCGGTCAGGTCCTTCCACGTGCCTGCCACACCAGGCACCACGGCCTGGCCACCGAGCCGTCCTTCCGTGCCGACTTCCTGGGCGACGCGCGTCACCTCCGATGCAAACGACCGCAACTGATCGACCATCGTGTTGATGGCTTCTTTGAGCTGCAGGATCTCGCCGCGAACGTCGACCGTGATCTTGCGCGACAGGTCGCCGCTGGCGACGGCGATCGTGACTTCGGAGATGTTGCGGACTTGCGCGGTCAGGTTGCTCGCCATCGAGTTGACGCTGTCAGTCAGGTCCTTCCAGACACCGCTGACGTCGCGAACCTGCGCCTGACCACCCAGCTTCCCGTCGGTTCCGACCTCGCGAGCGACGCGCGTCACCTCGGACGTGAACACGCCCAATTGCTCGATCATCTTGTTGACGATGGTCGCGGAGCGGAGGAACTCCCCTTCGAGCGGCCGGCCGTCGACATCGAGCCTCACCGTCTGGAGCAGATCACCCTTGGCCACGGCGGCAAGCGCGCGCGTCACCTCGGTTGTCGGCCAGAGCAGGTCGTCGATCAGCGTGTTGACCGACGCTTCCATCTCGCCCCACGAGCCGGTCGGACGTCCGAACTTCACGCGTTGCCTGGTTTGACCTTGCTTTCCTACGACCGTCCCGACCCGTTCGAGCTCACTGGCCATGCGGGCATTCGACGCGACGATCTCGTTGAACGTGTCTGCAATCTTGCCTTCGAGGCCGGTCCAATCACCGGGCAGGCGGACCGAGAAGTCGCCGTCTCGCACCGCTTGTAGGACGCGAAGCAGTTCCGACAGCTCTGTGTGAGTCGGCGTCAAGGCAGACGAGGAAGACGAAACGGGACTTTGAGTCCGCATCGAGAAGCTCCCGCTGGAAACTGGGAAACGAGAATTGGTATTGAATCACAGGGCACGCAGCGGAGTGCAAGAATCGCGCTCAGCAATTCCCGCGAAATTGCTTGAGTTTTGGGGAGTTGTGAGCACAAAAGTGGCGCGCGGGGGCTCGTCGCCATCTCTGCTTGAAGCTCTTACGTAGCGTCTTGAAGGTTTTGCAAACTGGCTAGAAGCGGATCAACTACTAACTCCCAATTCCCGATTCCCAAAAGCAGGTTGAGAGTTGCGAGTTGGGCTTTGGGAGTTGGTCTTTGGGAGTTGGGAATTGCGTGTTACCTAGATTGGCCGAACGTGCCCGTACCATCGAGTGGGATCTCGTCTTCGACAGTTCGTTTCGGATGGGTTACGTATAATCCTGCCACCAGCCACCACATGTCGCTCGCGCCCGGCGCGCGCCTCGGTTCCTATGAGGTTCTCCGGCTGATCGGCGCGGGGGGCATGGGCGATGTGTATCGAGCCCGAGACACGCGTCTCGACCGCACTGTCGCGATCAAGGTCCTGTCCGACGGGTTCGTCGCCGACGCCGATCGACGTGCACGGTTTGAACGCGAGGCGCGCGCCGTCGCCACCCTCAATCATCCCCACATCTGCGCGCTGCACGACGTTGGCGAAAGCCCCGATCCGCGCACCGGGCAGTCACGCCTGTTTCTTGTCATGGAGCACATCGACGGAGAGACCATCAGCGATCGGCTTTCGACCGGTCCGCTTCCGATCGCCGACGTCATGCGCTACGCGGCCGAATTGGCCGACGCCCTCGATCACGCCCATCGACGTGGGCTTGTCCATAGAGACCTGAAGCCCAGCAACGTGATGCTGACGAAGCAGGGCGCGAAGCTGCTCGACTTCGGATTATCAGATATCACTGCGCGCATCGGCTTCGCCGCCCGCACGCTGGACGCTGGGCCGCTGCCGGACGGATTCCCCAGGCCACGGCCGTCGCACAGATTGCACTGAACGCCAACACACGAACCAGTCGCTGCATATATCGCCCCCTTGACGCGCGAACGTAAGAATGGCGAGACGACTTGTCCGAGTCTTGGGGGAACTCTGGGAATTCGCTGGGGTTTGCTGCGCCTCGCGGTCGCGTTGATATAGTGTGGCGTCGTGTGTGGCCTCAAGACACGAGTCGCCTGTGCTCTACTCTTTATCGCGCAGGTGGCATCGGCTGAAGTCGTCCGGATCGACGTGCGCTCGCGCGAGGACTTTGGGACACATGAACGCGTCATCGGACGCGTTCATTACGCCGTCGATCCAAAGTTGCCCCAGAATCAGGCGGTCACGGATCTCGCAGCCGCCCCGCGCAACGCCGCCGGCACAGTGGAATTCGCCGGCGACCTGCTGATCTTTCTCCCGAAACCATCTGCCAACGCCCGCGGCACCGTCTTCCTCGAAGTGGTCAACAGAGGCCGCGACCAGTCGCTCGGCCTGATGAGCGAGGCGCGGCAACGCGATCTTGCGCCGGAGAACTGGAATCTTGGCGACCGCTTTCTCCTGGAACAGGGATTCACCGTCGCGTTTCTCGGATGGCAGTTCGATGTGCAGGCGGGCGACGGTCTAACGCTCAGTGTGCCGACGGCACCAGTGAACGGCGTGGTTCGGGCAAGCGCCGTGACGGTGAGTCGAAGCGGGCCTGGCGGATGGCTCGGCCTTTCCTACTGCGCATCGGATGCCTCGCAGCCCGACGCCACGCTCACGTTCCGATCCGTCATCGTCGCCCAGCCGACAGTGTTGGCGCGCGAGAGCTGGCAATTCGCTCCCGACGGCTGCTCGGTACGACGGCCCGCCGGTTTCGATGCCGGCCTCAACGAAGTCATCTATCGCGCTACCGGATCGCCCGTGGCAGGTCTCGGACTCGCGGCCGTACGCGACTTCGCCTCCTACCTGAAACATGGAGGCGCGGTCACGACACTACGGGAGAACCCGGCCCTGATGCGGCGAGTCATCGGCTTCGGCTACTCGCAAAGCGGACGCTTCCTCCGCGAGTTCGTGCGCGATGGCTTCAATCAGGACGAGCGCGGGCGCGCCGCGTTCGACGGTCTGATGATTGCGTCCGCTGGTGCCGGCGGCGGCAGCTTCAATCATCGCTTCGCCAGCCCGGGCCAGGCCGGCAACTCAGTCCTCTCGATCTTTCGACCAGTGGACCTTCCTCCGTTCAACGATGACGGCCTGCTGGCCAAAGCAACCGCGGCGTCGGTCGTCCCCCGTATCTTCTACACGTTCTCCTCGACTGAGTACTGGGCGCGGGCAGGTTCGTTGACGCACACAAATGAAACCGGCACGGCAGATGTGCCGCTGGCGCCGACCTCGCGACTCTATTTTCTGAGTGGAACGCCGCACGCATCGGGCGGTCTCCCCCCGGCGCCGCAACAAACACGCTACTCGCTCAACTTCGCGCAGCAGCGCTGGGTCCTACGTGCACTGCTCATCGATCTCGACAAGTGGCTCACCGGCACTGACCCGCCGCCTTCACGCTATCCGACCATCGCCCGGCGTCAGCTCGTGCCGCGGGAATCCGTTCGTTTCCCGAAGGTCCCATCGTTGCCGTTTGCGGAGTACATGCCGGGCGTGTGGCGCATGGACTACGGAGTCGAGTACGCCACGACCAGAGTGATCACCAGGGAGCCGCCGTCACTCGGCGAGCCGTACCCCGTACTCGTGCCTCAAGTGAACGCCGATGGCAATGACGAGGGCGGCATCCCGTCGCCTGAAGTGGCGGTCCCGCTCGGTACGCACACGGGGTGGAATGTATCCACGTTTCAACTGAGTGGGCTGCGTTACCTCGCGGGCCTGGTCGGATCGTTCCAACCGTTTGCCAGGACGAAAGCCGAGCGCGAGCAGTCTGGTGATTCACGCCCGTCGATCGAAGAGCGCTATGCGAGCCGCCAGGAATATCTGCAACGCGTACGGCGTGTCGCCACCGACCTCGTGCGCGAGCGCTTCGTGCTCCAGGACGATGTGGAGGGCGTCGTCCAGCAGGCCGAGCGGACCTGGTCGGTCATCGTCGGCCGCTGAGACCGGGGTCCGGCTAAAGCCGGACACTACGGTCAGACACTACGGTGGTTCATTTCCGAACGCCTTTCAGGTCGCCTTCCACGATGCGGAAGATTGCGTGATCGACCTGTCCTCTCTGGTCGACCACGAATTCGAGCCGGCCGCCGGAGGTGCCAAACGTCGTGTTGGAGAGAGGAATCATCGGCTGCGGATCTTTGCCACCGACATCGACGAAAAGCTCGTCCTGCGACAGCGTCACGTTGACGGTGATAACGACGCTCGGGTCTTCCGTTGAGCGAAAGTCGTAGGCCCCGACGTATCTGGACAGCACTTCTCGCGCCACCTTCACCGCATTCTTTTTGTCATCGGATGCCTTTCCGACCATGCGCGCGTGCGACTTCTCGTTCTCATTGCAGACGTACTCGAGCATGTCGGTATCGGCCGCGAAGTCGACCTTCACATCGATCGTCACTGGCTTGTTGAACACAGTCGGGTCTTCGAATGTGGCCTTCAAGTCGATCTTCCCAAACGAGGTGCGGCGGTATCGTTCCACCACACGCAGCGCTTCGGTGTGCGGGTGGCCACCGAAATCGAGCCACGTCGCGTCCTTGAATCCTGCCGTTTCAACAACCAGCGTGTCGCCTTCCCACCGGCCGATCGAATAACCCATGAAGCTGGGATGCGGATCGGCCGGAAGAGTTCTGCCGTCCAGAAAGATCTGTCGATAGCTCAGATTCTCGTACAGGATGGCCATGACAGTGGAACTCTGGATGATGCGGGCCATACCCCCGGCACCGTAAATGACGCGATGACCCTGCGGCAGGCACTTGAACGTGGACGGATCGTCTTTTCCGAGATCCTCCATGCGTTGCTTGTAGACGGCGTCAGCGGCGGTCGTGATATCACCCGGCTTCAGATCGGCAAGAAGGTTGCCCGCATACGCGCCGCTATCGATGCGCCAGAGCCCGGAAAAGTCGGGGTGGCCGTCCGCCGTGCGAGGCGCGGGCGCTGAGAGATCCGGCTTCCCATCCGCTGTGCGCGGCATCCCCTTGGTCGGTTCCTTCAACCATTGAGCGGCAGCGGGCGTACCCATCGCACACGCAACGATCAGTGTCGCAAGGCAGCGTGTCATCGTTCTCTCCAGCGCCGGTAGCGGTATGCCACAATAGCACCACTTTCGATGCCGGTGCCGCGTTACGGATTGACGGTTCTGCGAGCTTTGCTTGTCGCACTCGCGACAAGCGGCACGCTCGCCGCCCAAACGGGTACAACGGGCTGGAGCACTCCGAGCGAACAGGAAATCAACCAAATCTATCCCGACGTCGATGCGCTCTATATCGATCTCCATCGCAATCCCGAGCTGGCGTTTCAGGAAGTGCAGACCGCGGCGAAACTCGCCGCACGCATGAAGGCACTCGGGTTCGATGTCACTACCGGCGTCGCGAAGACGGGCATCGTCGCCCTGCTCAGAAACGGAGCGGGACCGACCGTGATGCTGCGCACGGAACTCGATGCGCTACCGGTTGAAGAGAAGACTGGACTGCCGTTTGCCAGCACGGTCGTCGTCAAGAATGCCGCCGGACAGTCGACTCCTGTCATGCACGCGTGCGGTCACGACCTGCATATGGCCGCGTGGGCCGGGACCGCGCGGCTGATGGCGGAGCACCGCGACCGCTGGAGTGGCACGCTCATCATGGTCGGCCAGCCGGCTGAAGAAGGCCTCGGTGGCGCGCGTCAGATGTTGAGCGAGGGACTGTTCACTCGGTTCCCGCGACCAGACTTCGCGTTGTCACTGCATGACGACGACACGATGGCGGCGGGAACGATTGGCTACCATCCCGGATTCTTCCGGGCGATGTCGGACGGCGTGACCATCACTGTGTACGGTCGCGGCGGTCATGGCGCGATGCCGCACAATACCGTCGATCCAATCGTCCTCGCGTCGCGCATCGTGCTTTCGCTGCAGACGATCGTCTCACGCGAAAACAACCCGATCGATCCGGTCGTCATCACGGTTGGATCGATTCACGGCGGCACGCAGGCCAACGTGATCCCCGATGAAGTGCGGCTGCAGCTCTCGGTGCGCACCTACACGAACGAAGTGCGGGCACGCACGTTTGCGGCGATTCGACGAATCGCAAGCGGCGAAGCGACAGCGGCCGGAGCACCACGCGAGCCGCTGGTCGAAACGCCGGCGCGCGCGAATCCGCCGGTCTACAACGATCCGGCGCTGACGCTGCGACTGGCTGGCGCGTTGAAGAACGGGCTCGGCGAGGCGGCTGTCGTCGAGATGCCCGCAAAGATGACGTCGGAAGATTTCTCCGAGTACGGTCTCGCCGGCGTGCCCTCAGCCCTGTTACATGTCGGCGCCGTGCATCCGTCGAAGCTCGCCGCCGCGCGTCAGAGCGGCATCCCGGTGCCCGCGCCGCACTCTCCCGAGTGGGCGCCCGAGCGCGAGCCAACCCTGAAAGCCGCCATCCGCGCCGAGACTACGGCTCTGCTCGAATTGTTTCGAAAGCAGTAGACGGTCCGGATGAAGGCGGACGGTCCGGCTAAAGCCGGACACTACGTACTTCGTAAAGAGACATTCGGTACGGTTTATGGTCACATCGCACGGCAGAGTGCTGCAGACAACCCATCCCTTGCGCCCTCGCAGTCGCCCTGTCTCCTGGGCTCGTCGTCAGCCGACACGCGGCTGGCGTCTTCCGACCGCCGACGCACGCACACGCAAGCCGAAAGGCGCTCTCACTGTAGGAACTCGTCTGCGCCGTCTCCTGTGGTCGTGGTGGCCGTGGGCGCTCATTAGTGTGTGGGCGCTCATTTACGACCGGTGGTGGTGGGCCATCGGCACGGGGGCAGGCGCGCTCGTGACCTATCTCACGACGCCAGTGGCTCTGCCGCCGCGCTACGGTCTGTCCCACCAGTTCGACATCCAGTCGGACGAGTTCCTCGACACGATCGCCGGCGCCAGCAGCGCACCATTCGTCGCCGGCAACTCGGTCGAGCTGTTGAATAACGGCGACGCTTTTTATCCAAGGATGCTCGAGGCCATCGAGGGCGCCGAGGTTTCCATCACCATCGAGGCCTACATCTATTGGGCAGGTGAAGTCGGGCTTCGTTTCGCTCGCGCACTCGCCGCGCGCGCTCAGGACGGGGTGACTGTCAAGATCCTGCTCGATGCGATCGGGTCTGCGAGCATTGGTGGCGAGATCCTGAAGACGCTCGAAGACGGCGGGTGCCAGGTCGCCTGGTATAACCCGATTCACTGGTACACGCTCGGCCGCTTCAACAATCGCACGCACCGTAAGTCGCTGATCGTCGACGGGCGCGTCGCGTTCACCGGAGGTGCCGGCATCGCGGATCATTGGAAAGGCAATGCGCGGGGTCCACACGAGTGGCGCGACATGCAGGTTCGCGTCGAGGGTCCTGCGGTTACTCCCCTGCAGGCGGGGTTTGCCCACAACTGGCAGCAGACAACGGGTGAGCTGCTCAGCGGGGCGATCTACTACCCGTCGATCGAGCCGTGCGGGCGACTGAGCGCACAGACGCTCATGAGCTCACCCGAGTCGGGCGGTTCGACGGTTCGCATCATGTACTACCTGTCGATCGTCTGCGCGCGGAAGTCGATCTACATTGCGAACCCCTATTTCATCCCGGATGCCGTTGCGATCGAGACCCTGATCGACGCAAGGAAGCGCGGCATCGACGTTCGCATCATGGTGTCCGGCGACCGCAACGACAACTGGCTTGCGCGGCAGAACAGCGTCCGGCTCTTCGGCCCTCTCTTGAAAGCCGGCATCGAGATCTACGAATACGACCGCACGATGCTGCACCACAAGACGATGGTCGTTGACGGGGTGTGGCTGACCATCGGGACCACGAACTTCGACAATCGCTCGTTCGCGCACAACGAGGAGAGCAACGTCTGCGTCTTCGATCGCGCCCTGGCCACACAACTCGAGAAGATCTTCCTGGACGACATGGCGGTCTGCGAACACATCGAGCTTCGGAAATGGCAACACCGCGGTGCCTGGGCACGGATACAGGAGTTCATCGCGTCTTTGCTCGAAGAACAAGCCTGAAACCAGGCCTGAACCACTCATGAGCCTGATGTTATTTGTATCGCACTAATGTTAGAAATATCGCACGGCTAATCCGGTCCCTGCCTCGGCTCGCGGTTCCCGCCGCTCGAAGTGCTGCGGCGGACTCGAATTCGAACTACAGGTCCGGCTAGCGAATGCCGAGCCCCGAATCCCGGGTCCCGGATCTACAATCCCGCATGCTGTCACGACGAGCGGTTCTCCTGACCCCGGTGGCGCTCTTCGCCGCGCGTGCTGCGCTCGGAGCTGGAAAAATGACGCTGGCCATTCACCAGAACACATCCGCTGCCGCTGGTTATCGCGGCTCACTCGAAGGCTGGGCCCGCGCAGGCATCAAGCACGTCGAACTGACAAATGCGCTGCTTGACGAATTCCTCAAGTCCGATTCCCTTCAAGCTGCCCGCCGCGTGCTGACCGACCTTGGGCTCACGCCCGTCTCGTCTGCATGCGGTGTGTTCGGGCTATGGGAACCCAATCCCAAGCGCGCGGCGGCCCTTGATGCCTTCAAGAAACGTTGCGAACAATTCGCCGCCCTCGGGCTGACGCGAATCTACTCACCCACGCCGACCACCGAGAAATTCACGCCTGACGATTACACGCGCGGCGTCGCGAACATGCGCGAGAACGGGGATGTCGCGAAGCAGTTCGGGATGACCGTGATGGCCGAGGCCGTCCGGGCATCGACCTTCATCGCCAGTCTGCCGACGATGCTCAACATGATGAGAGAAGCCGCGCATCCCAACGTGGCGCCGCTGCTCGATTTCTATCACTTCTGGTCGGGACCCAATAAGCTCGAGGATCTCGATCTAATCAGACCAGGCGAGATCGGACACGTGCACTTCCAGGACGTGCCCAACATGCCGCGCGAGTTGCTCGACAACACGACCCGGCTGATTCCGGGCGAGGGCATCGCTCCACTCAACACGATGCTGCGCAAGCTGTCGGAAAAAGGATATGCCGGTCCGTTGTCGGTTGAATTGTTCCTGCCCCGCTTCCAGCAAGGCGATCCGTACGAGATCGCGCGAGAGATTCGACAGAAAGCGGAACCCGTCATGCGCCGGGCGCGCGTGATGTGACAGATGGTGACAGATGGAACCCGGCGAACAGCGCGGACAACCTGCCCCACAACCCGCCGCCGATTCATGCGCGGCCCGCGAAACAGTTCACACCTCGATTCAGCCGCACGGAAGGCCACCACCCATAACCGGCGGCTGCGTTGGGAAAGCCATTGGTATCGACGTTGCTGGCGAGAGCTTTGTCAAGTGATAACGCGAGGTCTGTCATGACAACTGCCTGGCCCTCCCTGCTCTGCCCCATCGACTTCTCCGAGCCGTCGCGATCGGCGCTGTGCTACGCCGCCGCGATTGCCGACCATTTCGGCCCCGACTGACCGTGCTCTCGGTGGATGACCCACTGCTTGCCGAAGTGGCCACCAGTTCTGGACAAGCGACGTCGCTCGCTGACGCCACGCTCCAGGAGTTGAAGCGCTTTTGCCGCGAGACTCTCAGCGCCTGCGAGACCGGACCAAAGAGAGTCGAGTTCAAGGTCAGGACCGGAAAGCCGGCAACCGAGATCCTGCGCGAGGCCACAGAGTCACATGCCGAACTGATCGTGATGAGTTCGCACGGGCGTAGCGGCATGCGGAAGATGTTCTTCGGATCGACCACAGAGCGCGTTCTGCGCGAAACCTCGGTGCCCGTCTTCATCGCCCCGGACGCGAAGCCACCAGTCGCGTCATTGAGTGCAATCGCCAGTCACATCAACCGCGTCCTCACGCCCGTCGATTTGACGCCCGCCTCAGCGCATCAATTGACAGTGGCCGCAGGCCTGGCGGAGGCATTGTCCGTCCCGCTCATCGTGACGCATGTTCTGGAGCCGCTGTTCGTCCCGTACAGTGTCCGTCTGATCCTGCCAGGGGCGGAAGCCGCACGACGCGTCGATGCCGAAGAGAAAGTCTCACGCATCACGGCGACGATCAGATCTCGTGTAAAGGTGGAACCGATTGTCGTAACCGGTGACCCATCCGAGGAAATCATCACGCTCGCCGAGGCGCGTCAGGCCAAGATGATCGTGATGGGCCTCCATTCCTCCGGGATCCTTGGCCCTCGCATGGGTTCGGTCACGTATCGCGTGCTGTGTCGCACTCAGGCGCTCGTGTTGGCGTTGCCTCCCACGCCAACGCCTGCCAACCGAGCCCACGACCACATCGCGTCCGCCATCGTCACGGGTTGAACGCCGCAACCGTTCGCAGCACGGCGTCGGCGGGGCGAGACGCGTCCACGTGGTGCCAATCGATCACTCCAGGATCCTGGTCGCGCTGTCTGCGCACGACAGCCTCGTCTGCATCAGAAGGATCCGTGTGGCGCGACTGGATTCGCTCGATCAACGTCGCGTACGAGGCATCGAGCCAGACCCCGGTAAATGGCACCGAGAGATCGAAAGCTATGCGTTGAATCGCTTCACGATCGGCCCGTCGCGCAAAGACAGCATCAGCGACAACGCCGTAGCCGCCGCGAATGGCCTGCCGCGCACGCTCGGCGAGCGTCAGGTACACGCGCTGGGAGATCTCCGGCGTGTAGCCGTCGGGTCCCAGGTGTTGCAACCGCGGGACACCACACACCTCCTTGCGGATCTCGTCGCTGCGAAGAACGACGGCACCCGGCACCGCGCCGAGCGTCGGGGCGAGCGACATTGCCAGCACCGATTTACCTGAACCCGACAGCCCTCCGACGGCAATCAGCGATGGCCTCGGCGTTTGCAGCAGCCGCTCGGCCATCGCCAGGTACTCCCGCGCCATCCGCCGAGATTCTTCGATGCGCGCCGGGTCGGACTGAACGCGGCTCGCCGTGGCGCTGGTCATGGCTCGAACTGCGGCCCGGCACGACAGGAACAGCGGCATCAGCGCAACCCCATCCAGGTCATGGGTTGCAGTCAGATAGTCGTTCCATAGCGCGTTGGCATGTCGAGGCAGGTCACGCCGCCATAGATCCATGAGCAGGAAGGCCAAGTCGTACAGCACGTCGATGCAGGCGAGGCCGTCGTTGAACTCGATCGCGTCGAACAAGGTCGGTTGGCCGTCGAGCAACACGATGTTGCGAAGGTGGAGATCACCGTGACACTGTCGGACATGCCCCTTTTCGCGACGATCATCGAGTAACGAACCGCGTTGATCGGCCTCCGCGGACGCCGCCGACGTCCATCTATCGCACGCGAACGGGTCGAGGAGGCCCGCTCCGTACTCGCGAAGGCCGTCGGCAATCCCCTGGATGATACTGATCATTGCAACTTTGCCGCCGCGGTCACGATGGTGTTCTGCCGCGCGATGGAACTCGGCGATCGTGGCGGCGAGAGGCGTCATCAGCTCGAGGCCCAAGCGCCCACTGCCCGCCAATCGATCGAAAAGCGCCTCCTGGTCGAAGCGCTCCATCTCGATGACCCACTCCACCGGCGTCCCCGGGCCATTCAAGGCAAGCGAGCCGTCTGCTTGCCGCGTGATTGGCACAACGCCCCGATAAACAGACGGAGCCGTTCTTCGATTGAGGCGCACTTCCGCCTCGCACATCGCTTTACGACGTACCGTCGTCGAAAAATCGAGGTAATCGAATCTGACCGCGCGCTTCAGTTTCCAGGCTCGCGTACCGGCCAAAAACACGAGCGCCGTGTGCGTCTCGATCCGGTCGACCATCAGTCCACCGTGCGTGGACGGTGCGCTGAGGAAATCGATGACTGCCGCCTGGTCGTCGGTGATCATGGCTGCCCTCGACTCGAGCCCTCACTTCTCTTCCAAAACGAATGCCGAAGCATCAACCGGCGCACCGCTACTGCCGGGCCATCTCCTCAACAGCCGCGGTTGCACTGCGTGGCCGTGCACGTGCGCACCGCGAATTGCTTCACGGCAAACGCGGGATTATTCCCATGACCTAGCGGCAGAACGGCCGATGCACTCGAGCGCGAGGCGATTTTCCTTGTGAGAGTGGCACACCGCGCGCGGCTCAGCCTGGCATCGAAGATGCTCCCTCTGCGCATATCGGAGGTCATCATGGCTGCTTCGATACTGTTGGTTCTCCCGGCATTGGCGCTTACAGTCAGCCTCGCCGACGCGCGACCGTACATCTTCACTCCTCACCGACAAGACATCGCCGACCAGCAAGCCGTCGCCGACTTCACGACAGCCGTGAGACAGTACGCCGAACTTCGCCGGTTGCTCGAAAGTCCTATGTCCAGGCTGACGCTGTGGGCCGAACCGGAACAAGCAGCACGGGCGCGGCGCGCGCATCGTGGCGCGATCCTGGAAGCTCACGGCACCGTGCAACGCGGTCACGTCTTCACGCCTCTTGTGGCCGCCTACTTCCGTCGTGAGATCGAGTTCGCAGGCCGCAGTGCGGGCACGCCGGCGGCCGTCAGGTGGCCGGCGGTGTTGATGGCACTTCCTGAATTGCCGACGGAACTCGAGTATCGAGTCGCTGGCCGTGATCTGATTCTTCTTGACCCTGAGATCCATTTCGTCTTCGACATCCTCGAAGCGGCATTTCCACCCGAGTGGGCGGAGCCGGGATACGGGGTCGACGAGTCCGAAACGTGTGCGCCCGAGCAACCGCCGGTCGTCGAAGGAACCCCCTGTGACGCCCACAGCGAACTGGAAATCTGTTGGAGCTAGCGCCGTTCGCAATTGCGTAGAGGCGGGTTTTTAGACCCGCCTTGATCAATCAGCCAGCTTAAACGGCTTCAGCCCCTGCGTTCGGTACGACGTAGAGCAGTTTTCCCAGGTCATTCGCGACGGTATATCGGCGAGTGACTCCAAAGCTGAGGTGGGACGAGTTCCCACAGGCGCGGAAAACTTCCCACCTCAAACACGATCCTGGGCGGAATTCCTCAAAAATCCACGCAGATTTGGAATTGCGCAGGCCTGGTGAGGGTGGCAGCGGAATTGCCCATCTCTCAAGCGGAGGACGCAATGTTACCTAGCTGCCGCACACTCGATGGGTTCGCACGTAAGTCGAACGAGAGGGACGGAATAGCCCTTCAGACGCTCGACGCGGGCGTCGCTCTGACCGTGAAAACCCGCCGTTCATCCTACCGACTCGTTGTGCTCGATAGCGCGCGGCAGTTGGTGCTCGCGGAGGGCGGGATCTTTCTGGAGCCGACCGTGGTGCGAGTCTCGGGGGCGACGTTCGGAGGCAGCACGTTGAAGGTCGGCTGGATCCTCGTCGGTCTTCGCGTGGAATTCGGCCTCGGCGCCAGGCAGATCACCTCTTCACCGGTGCAGTCAGTGGTGATCGAAAGCCCCACCCCGCTCGGAGCTCACGAGGAGCGCGCAGCGTAGCGTGAGGGGTCAGACCCCTTGAGTCCCCCAGTATCAAGGGGTCTGACCCCAAGCTCTACATCTCCACCTGGACACCCAGTTCCACGACGCGTTCCGGTGGCAGACGGAAGAACGCCGTGGCGCGCACGGCGTTGCGCGCCATCAGCACAAAGAGTTTCTCCCGCCACGTTGCCATACCTTGCTTCGCGGTGACGATGATCGTCTCGCGCCCAAGGAAGAACGTCACATCGTCGAGATCGATGTGGAGGCCTTGTTGCCGCGCCAGCAAGAGCGCATCCGGCACGTTCGGATCGTCCATGAATCCATACAGCACACGGACATTGAACATCGAGTAAGCCAGTGGCTGGACCGAGACGCGCTGCGAGACAGGCACGTGTGGGACCTGCGCAGTGGCGACGGTCAAGACGACCACATGGTCGTGAAGAACTTTGTTATAGCGGAGATTGTGTGCGAGTGCCGGCGGCGTGCCGGTCGGTTGCGCCGTCATGAAAACGGCTGTTCCCGGAACGCGAACAGGCTGGACCGCGTCGACAGTGGCCATGAATTCCTCGAGAGGAATCGCCCGCGCTGTCAGTCTTTCGGCCATCAGCCGCCGCCCGGTCTTCCACGTCGTCATCAGGATGAAGACAGCGCTCGCAACCGCCAGCGTCACCCAGCCGCCCTGAAGAACCTTCAACGCGTTGGCGCCGAAGAATGCGAGGTCGACCGCGAGGAAGAGAGCCATGACCGACAAGGCCGTCGCCTTTGGCCAGAGCCAGCGCTCGGTCATCACGACATACAGCAGCAACACCGTGATGACCATCGTGAGAGTCACGGCAATCCCGTAGGCCGCAGCAAGATCGCTCGAGGAGCCGAAACCGATCACGATGAACACGCAGGCGAACATCAGGGCCCAGTTCACCTGCGGCACGTAGATCTGACCAATGTCCTGCGCTGAGGTGTGTTCGACATCGAGCCGCGGCGCCAATCCAAGCTGTATCGCTTGCCGGGTAATCGAGAACGCTCCGGAGATGAGCGCCTGAGAAGCGATGATCGCGGCCACCGTGGCGATGACGACCAGCGGCAAGAGCGCCCACGTCGGAGCGAGCTCAAAGAACGGATGCCGTGTCTTGTCGTTCAGCAGGAGCAGTGCGCCTTGCCCGAGGTAGTTCAACAACAATGACGGGAGCACCAACGTGAACCACGCCAGTCGAATTGGCTCCTTCCCGAAGTGCCCCATGTCGGCATACAGCGCCTCGCCACCGGTAACCACGAGGAAAACCGCTCCAAGTACCGCAAAACCTGTCAGGCCATTGGCGCTGAAGAACGTGACGGCATGACGCGGATCGAACGCGGTCAACACGACCGGCTCACGCACGATCCAACCGATCCCGAGCATCGCGATCGTCATGAACCAGACGATGACAATGGGACCGAAGAGACCCCCGACACGGTGTGTGCCGTACTTCTGGATGACGAACAAACCGACGAGGATCAGCACCGTGACGGGCACGACGTACGGGCGAAACAGCGGCGTCGCTACCTCGAGTCCCTCGACCGCGCTGAGCACTGAAATGGCCGGCGTGATCATCCCATCGCCATACAGCAGCGCCGTGCCAAAGATGCCCAACGCAATGAGGACCGGGCGGCCGACCGCGAGCCTGGCAGAGAGGCCGCGCTCTCCTTTCAACCCTGGAACCAGGGCGGTGAGAGCGAGGATGCCTCCTTCGCCCTGGTTGTCGGCGCGCATCACGATGACAACGTACTTGACCGAGATGACCAGGACCAGCGCGTAAATGATCAGCGACAGCACGCCGAGGACGTTCTCATGCGTGGGAGGAACCGGATGCGACCCGAAGAAGCATTCGCGCATCGCGTACAACGGGCTCGTTCCGATGTCGCCATAGACGACACCCAGCGCTGTCAACGTCAGGGGCAACAGGCGGCTGCGAGAGCCGGAGGCGTGAGCGGTGAACCGTGAGTCCGTGGGCGCCGAAGCGGATAACGAATTGGGCAACTATCTGCATTATCGGGCGACGTTCGCCTCGCCAACGACAGGCAGGGCCTGTACTTATGAACTTTTTACGACTTTCTACGAGGCGCGATGGCAACCACGTCCGTGGGTGCGCGGAAGAAGTGTTCCAGCCTGCGTCCGAGCTGACGCTCACGCCGGCGTTCCACGACCCAGGTGCACGCCGGGGCTGCAAGAAAAATGACCATGCTGAACCAATAGCCGAGCGAATGCAGCAACCCGAGAATCAGGCCAGTCACAGCAATTCCAAGTGCAACGACGCCGCAGCGGACGACGAGGAGTTGCCGGAAGACGCGCACCTGCTCGAGCGTCAGACGCTCCGCCATGATTGCGCTGAGCTGTTCTGCGGAAACGTCGCTCGGAATGAATTGCATAACTAACATGACCGTAGCGCCGCGTCCGCTAAAGAAGGCGTAAAGAGTCCATAAGAAACTCATGGCGGCCGTCCGCGGCAGGTGCGGAATGGCACAATGGATCAGCATGCCGAGGGTTCGGCCGCTTCCGACTCGCGCCTTCGCTGTCCTGCTCGGCGGCGTGGCCGCGATAGGTGTAGTCGTCATCGGGTTACGAGCGCTTCCTGAGGTCAGTCCCACCACGATAGCGTTGGCGCTGCTGCTGGTGGTGCTGGCGACAGCAACCTTCGGACGCTTGTGGATTGCCACGGTCACAGCAATCACCGCCACGGTCGCGTTCAACTTCTTCTTCCTGCCACCGCTTGGCACGTTGACGATTGCCGACGCGCAGAACTGGATCGCGCTCTTCGCGTTCCTGGTCGTCGCTGTCATTGGCAGCAATCTCTCGGCGGCGGTGCAAGCCCGCGCGCGCGAGGCGATCGCCCGCCGCAATGAAGTCACTCGACTTTTCGATCTGACGCGGGACGTGCTTCTGACAACGGAAACCACCGGGGCCATCGAGGCACTGGCACGACACGTGGCCCGTCGATTCGAGCTATCGCAAGTGGCCATCTGCCTCCCGGTTGACCAGGGCTGGCGCAAGCACCAGGGCGGCAGCGAAGACGTCGCCATCGACGATGACGCCTTGAACATAGCGCTCGCCAAGGCACGTGGCGTCGTCGAATTCGATGCCCGACAACGCGCGTACGGCGGGCACATGCGTGTGGGACCAGAAGAGGATGTGTCGATTGTCCCCCTGCGTCATGGAACGAAAGCCGTCGGGTTACTCGCCGCTTCGTCATCGACGCTCGATATCGGGGCACTCGATGCGGTCGCCGGCGTGGTGGCGATTGCGATTGAACGCGCGCAATTCCTCGCAGAGCGGGACGCCGCGGAGCTCGTGAAGCAGAAAGCGGATCTGGCCGCCACGCTGCTGGCGTCGCTCAGTCACGATCTGCGCACGCCGCTCACCGCGATCCGGGTCGCCGTCGAGAACCTGCGCGGCGACCTGTCGCCTGACGATCGCCGCGAGCAGGCTCGCGCAGCCACCTCGGAGCTCGGCAGGCTCACCCTCCTGTTCCAGGACATTCTCGACATGGCCAGGATCGATGCCGCCGCCATCCGTATCGACCGCGATTGGGTCACGGCAGAGGATGTCGTCGACGCCGCGATCGCGCACGTCCGACATCTGCTCGAGGAACGGTCCATACGCGTGGAGGCGCCGAGCGATTTGGAAGTTGAAATCGATCCGCGGCTGGCGTCAGGAGCGCTCTCGCACATCCTCGAGAACGCAGCGCAGTACTCGCCCTCGGACCGCGAGATCGTAGTGGAGGCGCGCGTGGAGCACGACGGCCTGCACGTGTCCGTCACCGATCACGGCCCTGGTCTCGACTCCGGTGAGCTCGAGCATTTATTTGAGCGCTTCTACCGCGGACACACCGCACGTCAGACGACGTTCGGGACCGGCATGGGACTCTCGATCACTCGTGGACTGCTGGCTGCGGCCGGCGGCCGTGTGTGGGCGGAAAACGTCCCCGCAGGCGGCGCACGATTCTCGATCGTGGTGCCCGGCGGTGTCCGCCCGGCACCAGTGCCGCAATAATGGCCTCCCGTATCTTGATCGTGGACGACGAGCCGAACATCCTCGGCACGGTAGCCCCGCTGCTGCGCGCGCGTGGATATGACGTCTTGTCCGCCATGAGCGGACGAGCCGGGCTGGATGCGGTGGATCGCGATAAACCGGACTTGATCGTCCTCGACCTGGGCCTGCCCGACATGGATGGTGTCGACGTTTGCCGGGAGATGCGGCAGTCGACCGCTGTGCCAATCGTGGTGCTGTCCGCTCGAGGAGCCGAGGGTGACAAGGTCAAAGCGCTCGATGCCGGTGCCGATGACTACGTCACCAAGCCGTTTGGCGCTGAAGAGTTGCTCGCCCGCATTCGCGCAGCGCTCAGGCGAGTCGACAGTCCGTCTCCTTCCACGGAACCGATCGTGCGCGGTGGCCTGGTGATCGACCGCGAACGCTTCCGGGTCCTTCGAGACGGGGAGGAAGTTCGGCTGACGCCCAAGGAATTCGAGTTACTCATCTACCTCGCTCAGCATCCCGGTCGCGTGCTCACGCACCGCGTAATTCTCAAAGCGATCTGGGGGCCACACGCCGCCAGCCAACCGGAACATCTACGGGTGCTGATCGGTTCGCTGCGCAAGAAGATCGAGCCGAATCCGTCGGCGCCGAAGTACATCCTCACTGAGCCGTGGGTCGGTTATCGCTTCGCAGACGTGTAGCCTTACTTTTTCATCGGCCGTTCGCGATCGAGGGCGAGGTTCAGCTCGAGCACGTTGACGCGTGCTTCCCCGAGAAAGCCAAGTTGACGCCCTTCAGTGTGCGTCCTCACGAGCTGCCGCAGATCGGCTTCCGACATCCCGCGCTCCCGCGCCACGCGCAGGACCTGGAAGTCGGCGGCCGCTGGGGACAAATGTGGATCGAATCCCGAGGCCGACGCGGTCACGAGATCGATCGGCACTGGAGCGGTCGGATTTTCCTTTCGCGCTGCTTCGACATTCGCGGTCACGGCGTCGATCAACTTCTTGTTCGTGGGGCCGTACTGACTCCCCCCGGAGTTCGATGCGTCATATGGCACGGCAGTCGCCGAGGGACGCGATCGGAAATAGCCCTCTGATGAGAACCCCTGGCCGATGATCCGTGAGCCCACGATCCTGCCGTCACGCTCGATCAACTGCCCGTTGGCCTGATCAGGGAACAGCACCTGCGCGAGGCCGGTGACCACTAACGGATAGATCAGTCCAAGAATGACGGTGGTCACGATCGTCATCAAGGTCGCGACGACGAGATTGTGCGTAAGGTTCATGGGCCCTCTTTCGGAGTTGGCGGTTGGGCGTTTGTCAGGTCAATCCCAGAGCAGTGATCACCACGTCAATGGCCTTGATACCGATGAACGGCACGATGATGCCCCCCACCCCGTAGATCAGTAGGTTGCTCCGCAGTAACGCGGCCGCGCCAATCGGGCGATATTTGATGCCGCGCAGCGCCAGTGGCACGAGGACGACGATGATGATCGCGTTGAAGATTACGGCCGACAGAATCGCCGATTGCGGCGTCTTCAACCCCATGACGTTCAACGCGTTCAGCATCGGAAACGTCGCCACGAACATGGCCGGAATGATCGCGAAGTACTTCGCCACGTCGTTGGCGATCGAAAACGTCGTCAAGGCTCCGCGCGTGATGAGTAACTGTTTGCCAATCTCGACGATCTCGATGAGCTTCGTCGGGTTCGAGTCGAGGTCGACCATGTTGCCCGCTTCCTTCGCGGCCTGCGTGCCGGTGTTCATGGCCACACCGACATCCGCCTGAGCCAGCGCCGGCGCGTCGTTGGTACCGTCGCCCGTCATGGCCACGAGTTTGCCGTCGGCCTGCTCACGCTTGATCAGCGCCATCTTGTCTTCCGGGGTCGCCTGCGCGAGGAAGTCATCAACACCCGCCTCGGAAGCGATCGCGGCTGCCGTAAGAGGGTTGTCGCCGGTAATCATCACGGTCTTGATGCCCATGGCGCGCAGATGAGCGAACCGATCGCGGATCCCGCCCTTGACGATGTCTTTCAAGTGGATCACGCCGAGGATCTGCCGGCCCTCCGCTACCACCAGCGGCGTACCGCCCGCGCGCGAAATTCGCTGGACCATCGGGGCCAATGCGTCCGGGATCGTGCCACCCTTCGACACGACCCACTTCTCGATCGCGTCAGCAGCGCCCTTGCGAATCTCGCGGACATCGGCAACGAACCGTCCCGATCTGCCGCCCGCGGCGACGAGCGCTGGCTTCGCCGCCAGGAGGTCCACACCCGACATCCGGGTCTGCGCGGTAAACGGGACGAAAGTCGCCTGCAGCTCCGAGAGATCGCGGGCTCGAAGGCAGTACTTCTCCTTGGCGAACACGACGATCGATCGCCCCTCGGGCGTTTCGTCAGGCAGTGAGGCGAGTTGCGCCGCGTCGGCGAACGTCGGCTCACTCACGCCCGGCAGCGGCACGAATGCCGTCGCCTGCCGATTGCCCAGAGTTATCGTGCCCGTCTTGTCGAGTAGTAACGTGTGCACGTCACCCGCCGCCTCTACGGCACGGCCCGACATCGCCAGCACGTTGTGCTGAACGAGACGATCCATCCCGGCAATCCCGATGGCAGACAACAATCCGCCGATCGTCGTTGGAATGAGGCACACCAGGAGCGAGATCAAAACGAACAGCGACTGCGGCGACCCCGAATACATGGCGAATGGCTGAAGCGTCCCCACCGCGATGAGGAAGACAATCGTCAGCCCGGCGAGCAGGATATTCAGCGCGATCTCATTCGGGGTCTTCTGGCGCTTGGCGCCCTCGACCAGGGCAATCATCCGGTCGAGAAAGGTCTCACCAGGATTCGCCGTCACCTGGACGCGGATCCAGTCCGTCAGCACGCGCGTGCCCCCCGTGACGGCCGATCGATCGCCTCCCGATTCGCGAATGACTGGTGCAGACTCTCCCGTGATTGCACTCTCATCCACCGAGGCGACGCCCTCGACGATCTCGCCATCAGCTGGAATTACTTCGCCGGCGACCACCTGGACGGTGTCTCCTTTTCTCAGCGCTGGCGCCGGCACAGTGTCATACCCACCGCCTGGGCGCTCGCGCCTCGCCACCGTTTCTGTCTTCGCTTTGCGCAGGGTGTCGGCCTGCGCTTTGCCGCGCCCTTCGGCCATAGCCTCGGCAAAATTCGCAAAGAGGACGGTCAACCAGAGCCAAAGCGTGATCTGGAACTCAAAAGCAAGGCCCGAGCGCCCTGCGGTCGCGTCCTGCAGCAACCGCCACGTCGTCAGCACGCTGCCGACCTCGACGACGAACATCACAGGATTTCTCGCCATCGTCCGCGGATGCAGCTTCCGCAACGAATCCCATAGTGCGCGGCGCACGATCTGCGGATTCCAGATGGAGACCGCGTTCGCAGGACCTTGAGTCATTAGAAGACCAGCCCGTTGCTCATCAGGAAGTGTTCGACGATCGGGCCGAGGCTCAGTGCCGGAAAGAATGTCAGCGCGCCGACGATGACGATCACGCCCACCAGCAGGCTCGAGAAGAGCGGCGTGGTGACCGGGAACGTCCCGACCGAGGGTGGAATCAGCTTCTTACGACTGAGGCTGCCAGCGATTGCCAGCGGCGGAATGAGCATGAAGAAGCGGCCGAACAGCATGGTCAGGCCGAGCGTCGTGTTGTACCACTTCGTGTCGACGTTGATGCCGCCGAACGCCGAGCCATTGTTCGCGGCCGCCGAGGAATAGGCGTAGAGCATCTCCGACAAACCGTGCGGACCGTGATTGGCAATGCTCGACGTGCCGAAGTCAGGCGAGACCGACGAGATCGCCGTGAACGTCAGAATCATGAGCGAGAAGATCAACACCGTGAGCATGGCCATCTGCACTTCGAAGGCCTGGATCTTCTTCCCGAGGTACTCCGGCGTGCGACCAACCATCAAACCGGCGATGAACACCGCGAGGATGATGTAGACGAGAATTCCGTACATCCCGGCTCCGACGCCGCCAAAGACGACCTCGCTCAACTGGATGTTGGCCAGCGGTACCAGACCTCCGAGCGGTGTGAACGAGTCGTGCCATCCATTGACCGCCCCACAACTCGCATCTGTCGTGACGGTCGCGAACAGGGCGGTGTTAGCGATCCCGAATCGGACCTCCTTCCCTTCCATGTTTCCGCCGGGCGCCAACTCGTTCGCCACCTGATCGGCTCCGGCTTTGGTCAGCATGGGATTGCCACGCGCTTCGGCCCAGTACGCCACCGTCACGCCGCAGAGAAAGAGGAACGCCATCGCCGCCCACACTGCCCACCCGTGCCGCCGCGAACCGGTCAGCGAGCCAAGCGTATAGGTCAGACCCGACGAGATCGCGAAGATGCCGAACATCGCGAAGAAGTTCGATAGCGGCGTCGGGTTTTCGAACGGATGCGCACTGTTCGCGTTGAAGAAGCCTCCGCCATTGGTGCCGAACTGCTTGATGACCTCCTGCGAGGCCACTGGGCCCTGTGCGATCAGCTGCTTCGCGCCTTCGATCGTCTGCGCGGTGTCGTACGGCTTCAGGTTCTGAACCACGCCCTGCGACACGAGGAAGAGTGCACCCGCGATCGCAATCGGCAGCAAGACCCAGAGCGTCGCGCGCACCATGTCCACCCAGAAATTGCCGATGGTCTCTTTCTCCTTCTGCGCGATGCCGCGGATGAACGCGATGGCCACGGCAATACCCGCTGCGGCCGACACGAAGTTCTGGTAGCCAAGGCCCGCCATCTGCGTGAGATAACTCATGGTGGACTCACCGCTGTAGGCCTGCCAGTTCGTGTTGGTCGTGAAGGAGGCGGACGTGTTGAACGCAAGGTCCGGCGCAACGCCGGCAAATCCCTGCGGGTTGAATGGCAACGCTGCCTGCAGTCGTTGCATGACATACAGCACCAGCATCGAGACCACGCTGAACAGCAGACTCGAGACGGCGTACTCCGTCCAGCGCATCTCGTGCGTCTCGGTCACGCCCGTCAATCGGTAGACAAGCCGCTCGAGCGGCCGCATCACAGGATCCAGCCACGTCCGGCGCCGGGTGAAGACGCATGCCATGTAGCTGCCGAGCGGCATCGTCACGAGAAACACTGCGAGCAGGAAAAACAGAATCTGCAGCCAGCCGTTGAGAGTCATGTCAGAACTTCTCCGGCCTCAACAACGCCACGACCAGGTAGCCAAGCAGCAGGATGCTGGCAATCAAACCCATGATGGAATCGGCGCCCACGTGGCCGCTCACTCCATCAGCCGTTCGCACACGGCGACGTAGCCAATGCCCAAGGCGAAGAAGACGATGGTCAGACCAACGAAGATCACATCGAGCACGTGACACCTCGCAGGGGCGGCTTCACCCGCTCATGCTGGCAAAGACGAACATGAGGGCAAACAGCGCCCCGATGATCCAGCCAGCGAGGAACCACGGCCACACCGGAGCGTGAAGGTACGGCCCGTGGAGATCGCTGTTTGCATCCTGAGCCATCTTTCCTCACCCCCGATTCAACGTTACCGGCCGAACGGCTAAAGGACTCGGCAAAAAGTCATAAAGAGTTCGTAAGGTCGTCGCCGCGCTTCAACTATCGCGCGTAGGATGAGGTGATGCCGCCGAGAGCTCGGCCGAGCGGAGAGCAGCTGCTCGCAAAGCTGCACGCCGATTCGAAAGTGCGCCTCCGCATCTACATTGGCGCAGCACCCGGAGTCGGCAAGACCTACTCGATGCTGGAAGACGCGCACGCGTTTCGGCGTGAAAGCGTCGACGTCGTAGTCGGATTCGTCGAGACCTACGGCCGCGCCGACACCGATGCCAAGATCGGCGATCTCGAAATCGTGCCGCGACGACGAATCGAATACCGCGGCGTCGTGCTCGAAGAGATGGATCTCGATGCCATCGTGAAACGCCGTCCGCAGTTGTGCGTCGTAGACGAACTCGCGCACACCAACGTCCCCGGAAGCAAACACGAGAAGCGCTACCAGGACGTGCTCGCCATTCTCGATGCCGGCATCGGTGTACTCACGGCGGTCAACATCCAGCATCTCGAGACGCTCAACGATGCCGTCGGTCGCGTCACCGGCGTCAGAGTCCGCGAAACCGTTCCCGACACGTTTCTCGATCGTGCCGATGAAGTCGTGAACGTCGACGTGACGGTGCAGGAACTGCAAAGCCGGTTGCGGCAGGGCAAGGTCTACAAGCCCGAGAAGATCGAACAGGCCCTCAGCAACTTCTTTCGCGAAACGAATCTCTCCACTCTTCGTGAACTGGCATTGCGCGCCGTCGCTGATGAAGTCGGCGAGAAGGCGGCCTCACACCGGCAGCGTGAAGGACTGGAGCCGGCGCTCATTCCCGAACGCGTGATGGTCTGTATGAGCTCGAACGCCGATGCTCCGCGCGTGATTCGCATCGGCGCGCGCATCGCTGGCCGCCTCGGCGCGCGCTGGTATGCGGTCTACGTCGAAACGCCGCGGGAGGCGCCCGGCAGGATCACACCCGCCGATCGAGACGCGCTGCAGCGCAACATCGCGTTGGCCGAAAGCCTCGGCGCCACTGTCGTCCGCGTCAAGGCCGATCGCACGCCTGATGGGCTGATCGAGTTCGCCAAGCGGGAAGGAATCACACACGTGATCTTCGGCCAAACTGCGCGCAGCCGGTGGGAGATCCTGCTCAAGGGCTCCACACTCAACCGCTTCCTCGAAGAAGTGCGCGACGCGGCTATTCAAGTGGTGCCGCTTGGCGAAGGAATGTGACAGGCTCCACGGAGAACAGGCCTGACGCATAATTCGCTTCTTATGCCCTTCGCGAATTGGAACAAGCTTCTCTACGGAATCGAACGAGGCGAGTGCATCCTCTTCCTGGGCCCGGACCTTCCTGTCGACGCCCCTGGTGCTCCGCGACAGGTTCCCGCCCAGTCACTCGCCGCTCGATTGCTCGAAGCGCTGAGCGATGACAGACCGAGCGGCCTCGATCCGGCATCCAGCGATTTGGCCTGGATCGCCCAGCGGTTTGTTGTTCGCGAAGACGAGCTCGCGCTGGAAATGCATCTCGGCGAGTGGCACCGTGAATGGCTGGAACGACCGTCAACCCTCCACGACGCGCTCGCCGAGCTGCCCTTGCGGCTGATTGTCACGTGCGGACTCGACCCGCTGATGGAAACTGCGCTGCGACGCGCTGGCAAGACGCCGTCGGTCGAACGCTATCATTACCGCGGCAGGAACGAGGAACTGCTTCCGGAAGCATCGGTCGACGCCCCGCTGCTCTTTCACTTGTACGGGCGGGTCGATGAGCCCCCTTCGGTGGTCCTGACCGAGTTACAGCTGCTCGACTTCCTGGCGCACCTGATCGCGCACGATCCGCCGCTGCCCAATGACTTGAATGCCGGGTTGACCCACGGACGGCTCTTCCTGTTCCTCGGCTTTGGCCTCAGGCAGTGGTATCTGCGCATTCTCTTCCACGTTCTGAAGGTGTTGCGTCCCGATAGCCGTGGCTTTGCTGTCGAGGCGATTGAGGTCGGCGAGAGCGACCAGAAAACGAAGGGCGACCCCGCGATCTTCTTCTACCGCGACAACTTCAAGATGGAGCTGGTCGACACCGATCCGGTCGCGTTCGTTCGTGAGCTGCGCGATCGGTACGTCCAGGCCGGTGGCCCAGCGCGAATGGCGAAAACGGGATCGGAGAGCTCCACGGCGACGTCTGGCGCGGGCCGCGGTCCCACGGTGTTCATCTGTCACGCGAGTGAAGACAAGAAGAAAGCGAGTGAAATCCACGATGCGTTGAAGAAGGCGCGGCTCGAGCCCTGGCTGGACCAGGACGCCCTGCGAGGCGGCGACCGCTGGGACGACCTGATCGCGGCGACGATCGAGAAAGTCGACTACTTCCTGGTGTTGAACAGCAAGGCACTTGTCGCCAAGAGTCGTGAAGCCTCGTACGTGAACAAGGAGATCAAACGTGCACTCCAGGCGGATGACTTGCGCCTCGTCGGTCATTTCATCGTGCCCGTCAGCATCGACGACGCACCACTGCTCGAGCCGCTCGCCAAGTTCCATGCAGTGGATCTGCGAAAACCGGAAGGCCTCAGCGAACTGGTCCGTGCTATCAAGCGTCAGAGCGCTGCCGGATAACGCGAGCTGAGGAAACGCTGTGCAGACACTGAGGTCGATGACACTAAACATCCTGCGCTGGCTGGCGTTTCCGCCGGCGGTGATTGCCCTGATGTTGGCGGGCCTGGTTGCAAGCATCCTGCTGCTGAACACCTTCGAGGATTCGTGGATTGCGGT